>Ga0255196_1000084_pt1 | contig 25419 bp, 39 predicted proteins | sample Miss_Law_RepA_8h_FD_183637 | JGI IMG/M metagenome (GOLD analysis project Ga0255196, IMG submission 183637) | Freshwater microbial communities from Mississippi River, Louisiana, United States - Miss_Law_RepA_8h | ecosystem: Environmental > Aquatic > Freshwater > River | place: USA: Louisiana... | reverse complement strand
ATTGGGTATCGACTAAAGGGCTGGTGTAGCCCGCGATCGTGCAGACCCCGCCCTGTCGCTCTACCCCGGAAACCGTGGGTAGGATCCGCAGATACTCCAGCCCCGGATCCTGGTAGACCAGATTGCCGGTGATGTTATAGGACGAATCATAGAAGCCCCTAGGGGGGATAGGAGTAACCAGAATTTCCACGGCACTGCCATCGGCAAAAGGCTCCCCGGTGGCGTTGAGTTCTTCGGCGCTGACTTTAAGTGCTACGCGGTAAGCGGCGGCAAAGCCACGGGCAAGGTCACGGGGTAACAGAATGTTGGAGCCAACTAGCCGCCCGGTGCCACTGCTGAGATAGGTGTAGGGCAGTGCCGCGCCGGTGCCTGAGGGGGTGGTGTCAAGAATCCCTGTGGCACGGTCAACATAGCCTAGGAGAGTGACATAGACCTTGCCAGAGAATCGGGTGGTTACGTCCTGGCCTGCCACGAATAACTGAAAAGCTAGGGCAGTGCCTTGGGGTAGGATTGCGCCCCCTGTGGCAGTGAGGCCATTGCTCAGGTCAATGCGTACCGGGGAAGCCTGTAGGGAGCCGTCGGGGGTGTAGGGCAGTGGTTCAATGATGACGGCACTGGATAGCTGATTGAGGGGACGATCGCAGCCCACTCGCCCGCCATTGGCATCTGCTGTGCTTGCCAGGTAGGTGCTAAAAGGCTTTAGGATAGCAGTCCACAATCCATTATCCGCCTCATACCGCAGTCCATCGGCGGTGACGGTGCGCATGGTGCCATCTAAGGGGCTAGCGGGTAAAGCGGCTACGGTGGCGGATGTACCCGCAAGGACAAAATCTTGATCCCGTGTTAGCTCTAGGGTGAGAGGTAGAGCTTCGGGGGTGCGCTGGTCTACGGGGTCTATTGCCCAAATATAGGCCAACTGCCTCAGGTTAGCGGGAATATTGGTGGTAGCGGCGGCTAGGGTGTAGCGGAAGGGTTCCTCGCCCGTGGCTCTAGCGCTGGAGTTGATGGTGACGACAACCTTTTGCCCTGCCGTCCAAGTCACTTGGGTAAGAGTGCCGGGTAGGTTTACTCCTTGGCGGTTCTCGCTGTGCAGGGCAAACCAAAGGGAACCGCCCGTGGTTGTGGTTCCCCCGGAAGTTGCGGCGATCGTGTAGTCAGTGCCGGGGGTCAGGGATTGGCGGATGAAGCCATAATGGGCGGTCATGGGCAGTTGGGGGTAGCGGTTTGCCCATAATAGCCCTTTGGGGGTTGTGGCTCCCAATAAAAAAGCCCCTTGCGGGGCGGGTGGGATTAGCGGGGGCGTACTTGATTAGCGTTGGATCGTCGGAAACTCAGGATCCGGTCTTTTGACGTGCAAGGATCCCATCGCCAAAAAGCGACGACTTTCCCATCAACAAAAAGAGCCTCGATGTGGCAGAAATCGCCAATGTCCGTTCCCCACCGCTGGGATGTGGCCTTGTAGCTCACCCCTGCCACATCGGAGGGCGTAGGGGTACCGAGTTCTACTACTTCTCCATCCCGTAAAAGCTTTCCATTTTCAACCTGGTATTTAACACCACGGATTGTTTCTTCAGTTTTTAATAGCATGACTGTTTCTCCTTTCTTGAGATGTGCTTCACTTGCTGATTACTATAGTTGCATACCTCAAAAGGATTGTCAACACCTTAAGCTAAATATTTTAGCGACCAATAAAAAAGCCCCCTTGCGGGAGCTATGGGTCAAGTTTCTGGGGAGCGAGGTTAGGCTAGACTATCCACGTTAAACATCCAATAGGGCTTGCCCCATCCTGCGGGGGTACCCAGTTTGGCGGTAACGGCTAGCTGGGGCACACCATCATCTAGGGTGATTTCCGGGGTTGTGGTGATGAAGCATTGGGGGAAATAGATCCGAATGCCGTCCTGGTGAGTGGGAAGCACGATCGTGCCCCACACTTCAAAACGACCCCAAGGCAAGCTAGCACCGGGGCCACCATAGCTGAGACCGCCGGTGCCGTAGTTGGTGAGTTTGGTATAGGCAATGGGAGCGCCCGCCTGACTGCTGTGGAACACCAGTTTTTCAGAGCCAGGAGTGGAAGTATTAACCTGATAGGTGCCAGCGGTGGGAGCGCCAGCCACGCGGGTCAGCACGCCCACTTCACCCCATACGCCGCGTTCGGTGGTTTGGGCAAAAATCAGATCCTCGTAGCCCGCTGAGTACCAAGCGCTGATGCTGATCTCATAGGGCGCGGTGGCGGGGACGGTGGTGAACTCCAGATTAGGCAGGTCAATGGCACCACTGGCCTTGGAACGCTCGTTATAAACGAAGCCTAGCTGACCCCAGGTTTGCTCTTCAAAGGTCAGGGTGAGGCTGTCATCACGACTCCCCTCAACGGAGCTACGGTTAGCCAAAACCGCGTCAGCCGTAAAAGCCCGCGCGATTTTCTCACTAGAGTTGGGGTTATAGCTGAAAGAATACATTTCGGGCGCAAGCATATACTGCTCCTCAGGAGCGCCCGTCCCTAAATTGCGGGTTCTAGCCCATACGTTGGCAATGCCTTTAAACACGAGATAATCCCTCCGAGTATATTGGGGGGATTATCTAGCTAAAAACCGAGTGCCTCCCTATGGCTTTTCCTACCATTGTCTTTCCCCTCACCCCCGCCCTTGCCACGCTCTACAGCGGCTTCTACTGGGTCTCTGGGGCTACGCTGTCCATTCCGGTGCATCCTGACCACTACACCCCCATCTGGGAAGACTTGGGGGAAACCGGGTTTATTGACGGGGCAAGGCAAACCCTGGTCAAGGTGGCCAGCCAGCGCTACGGGTTTGAGTTGGCCTGTCCCGATGGGTCGCCTGAGTTTTACGCGATTCTAGATGCCTTGCGAGGTAATGCCTTGGGAACGGGGCTAAGTTACACTGGCATCCCCATTACAGATCAAGGAACCCCCCGCACTGTGCGCATTATGGAGCTAGCACAGGACGGGGGGCTGATTGATGGCTATAGCCAAGGGTTTAAGTTGCGGTGCATGGAGTTGGCACCGCGTCGGGTGATTTAGGGCATCTGCCAAATAGTCACAGGTTTACGAGTGATCCAGTGGTGCCATTCCAGTAGAGTTTCCATGGTGTCTAGATCCTCATCTAATCCCTGGAGCCGAATCTCTTTGAGAACTGTTGGGTAGTCCGACAATTCATGCAGCTTCAATCCATAAAGGAGATAGTTCTGCCAGAGCCACAGCCATGTGGCCAAATACTTGGCTGTGTCGCCAACGGCTACTCCATCCTGAGCTACAAGCATGGGGAATGGGTGCCCCTGGCGAATGGTGGTCAAAAGCCAGTTCTTAGCACCGGATGGGGGCAGGGGCATAGAGTCTACGATCAACCCAAATTTAGCGAGGTCGGATAGGGTTCCAACCCAAAGCGGGGATCCATTCCACTGGGTAAAGTTTGTTCTCATTTGTGCTCTATTGCTTGGGGACTCCCCTATTATACCAAACCCGTGCCCAATGTCAACTAGCGCCTAAAAGAAAATCTGCGGGGCGCTAAAAATACAGCACAGGGCGCAATCTGTCAAACGCTTGTAACAAACTGTTGTAACCCAGATCCCTGATTTTCCAGATCTGGAAAATCACCCCCCAATAAAGACTGATCTAAATAAAGACTAATAAAAGAAAAAGCAGTAGAAGAGACTGCGGCAACTTTTTTCTTTTTTATTTTCCTGGGGATCCCCAAGGTTTATCTTCTTGTTAAAAAATGAACTAGATCAAAGATCCGATCGGAGAGATCAAAAAATAAATTTATAGGGTTCCGCGCTAAGCCCATTTTTTAGCCCCAAGCCCCCTTAGCTATGTCAGACTACCCGCGCCTTATTTCCGTGGCTTCTAGGGGCAAAATCTGGGGGTCTGAGTAAATGTATGGGTAAACGGGGTTCCCGTGGTAGAATGCCTCTAAACCGTTGGGGGTAAAGCAATGATCAGAAGAAAACGCCGCCGCCGTGACCGCAAGTACCTGCATGACATCATCAGTCGGGTTCGTGACCATGTGACCTACTCCCCAGCCGCCATGCTGGACAATAACCTTCTGTTGCGTCTAGAACATCAGCTAGTGCCCACCGCCGTAGTTGACCGGATGCACCAGCGTGGGGAGATTGAAGGGGTGATGCTGCGTTCTAGCCTACGCTTGCAACGACTGGATAAACTTCTAAACCGAATCTACCGCGTACAAAAGGCCAAGAAAATCCGCTCTCTAATTTGGCGCAAGGTCAATTTCCGGGGGCACGTCTTTGGCTATGACTGGTGGGATGGGGTGCTACCTCCCACCAAAGAGGAATATCAGCTAATCGTGTCCAAGAGTCTAAGCACCATCAAGGCGGTGGAGTTCCTGTACTGGGTCGAGGGCATCCGTGAGGGTGTGGACAACCCGGTTAAGTGTTGGCAATTGATGGGGGATCCCCACTTCCCCAAAGACCTGCAATGGGAGCAATGCGACATCAGTGCTATGCAACAGGTTTACACCAGGAGTTTTCCCATGGAGTGGGTGGAAGTGACCGTGGCTCCAGATGGGGGTAGCGTCCACGTGGGCATGGGGATCATGATGGAAGGGCTGTTAGAGCGGGGCTACTGCGAAGAGTTCATCCTGTCCCCCTATCAGCCCAAAAGGATTTAGCCAGCAGTCAAAAACCAGCCCCATCACAGGGGCTTTTTTGTGGGCAAAAATATTTTTGGGATAGGTGTTGACATTCCCTAGGGGTTAGGTTATATTAAGTACATAAGCAAATGAAGCACACCCCAAAGGAGCCAAGCAAATGACCGCCACCATCACTACCACAATCGAAGCTCAACGCACTGAATACCGCAGCCTGATTTCCAAAATTGCTAAAGCCCTAGGACAGACCACAGCCGAAGTAGTCGCCCGCCACAAAACCGCAACTAACGCTAAAGGGGAAGTGATTTCCGCCCCTGAGGATTTTGTAAAGCTAGCCCACCATGACCTCAAAAACGTGACCCGCCCCGCCGATGATTTTGTCGGAACCAAAAAAATCAGCGATGAGTGGGCTAAAGAGTACCGCGCAGTGTACACGGTTCCAGTTTATACCGAGATTGAGGCAACCACACAGGAGAAAATGATTCCCCTATCTTCCCTGGGTTACTACCAGTCCATGCGGGACTGCTCAATCGAAGTCCTGTCTTCCTACACTAAATATGATGAGGAGTGGGTGGACATCATTCAAACCACCTACACCTACAAAGTGCTGACATTCAAGAAAAAGCTGGAAGCACTAAAGTATGCCCGCCAAAACCTTAAGGAACTCAACCGCACCCGATGGGAATGGATGCAACAATACTTCTAATCACCCCGCCCCCTGAAAAGGGGGCTTTTTTATGCCCTGAAGTAGGGCTTAGCCGATGACCAGGGGAATGGACTTAGCCGCAGTCTCAAAGTCATGGCCTAGCCATTCCCCCTCATCCCCACAATAGCGACCCTCATCCGCCACTGCCCAATACCCACTACCCGGACGGTATTCTATGGTGACGTGGTGAATCTCAGGATCTATAAGCCGGTCAATGATCGCTTGTAGTCGCCGTTTTTTACTGATGGTCATGGCTGTGGTGGGGTGGATAACGACTTCATCGTAGACTGAAAAATATTCTTGATATAGGGGTTGGCTTTTCCTTTAGGGTAGGTTATAGTGATTACATCAACCACAGGAGCCACCCAAGCAATGGATTACTTAATCGCCGCCAGCCAAGAAATCATTTCTGAAACCAAAATCCAAATCGAAGCCCTCAAAGCTGAAAAAGCAGAAAAAATTATAATGGAGCGGGAAGCTTACCGCGTCTGGAATCAAATGCAATGCGCAGGGATGGATTACTTCGAGGTGCGCAAATTTGCATGGAACACTGGAAAAAACATTGACTTCCTGAACGAGTTGATTGCTCAGCTTGAGGATCAAATCAAGCAACACAAGAAAATCATCGCCCGCTATAAGGCAACGGCCATTGTCCAGAATGCAGAGCAAGCCTACTGGCAAGCCTGTGAGTCCGGGAAGCCAATTGCTTGCCCTTATACCAAAAAAACGGAGCGCAAAATCTGGATTAAAGCCTTTCAGGCGATGTTCAAAGTGGGTCAAGCTGTGGCCTACTACATCTAGACCTAATCCTCCGCTATGGGGGCTTCTTTATGCCCATGGTAAGCTGTCCCTAGGCAGTACCATGGGCTTTTCTATGCAAATATTTTGGGTCACAGGGCTAGGGCTGGAGTTGCACCTCAAGGGCGGATGGGTGACGGTGCCCGGTTGTACGGGGCGATCGCTGTTTGAGTTTTATGCGCGGCTCCAGGAAATCCAGGGCATCCTATCCACCGCCAATGACTCCCTCGCAGTTTATCGGGATGCCCGCTTCCTGCACTGCCTGAACCGGGCGATCGCAGCCAACCGCCTAGACCCCGCCACCCTCTCCCTAGAGCAAAAAGTCGCCTTGCTACTACCCACCGAACAGCAACCCCTTCCCCCCTTGGTTGCCCTCAATCAATTCCCCCCTGACCCTTGCCCTCGCCCTGCTAGCCCCTACAACAGCGAGGAAGACCTGCTAGACCACCCTGCTAAGTTTGCGGCCATGGTTTCCGCTGCCCATGGGGAGAGCATGGATTTGGCTGGGGCTTGGGCGCTGATGGACTCCGAGAGTGCTGTTGACCTGATGGCCATGGTGCGGGCGATCGGGCGGGCTAGAATGCTCCCAGAGGACAAAGAGAAAGACTATATGCGTCGTCAAGCCGATAAGCTACGCCGCAAGCAAGCAGAGCGGCTACAAGCATTCAATAACCGTAAGGACTAACCCATGCGCCAACAAGCCGTTGATGAAATTGTGGCATTCCTGCAAACCCTGCCAGAGCTAGCTAGTTTCAGCGTAAGGCCATGGCCTGAAGACCCCCAAAGGGAACTCGCGCGGTGTCTCCAGAAAGGGCAACACGCCCTCTATGTGCAGTGGATCCGCCTGAGTTCTGAGAAAGGGGAATGGAACGATCGCCGCAGCACCATGCAAACCCGATGCGAGTTCTATGTGCAGTTCCGCTTTATCGCCCGATGCCGTGATGCCGTGCTACTAACCGCCATTGATGACCTGCGGGCAAAGTTTAGCGGCTACATCCCTCCGGTGCTGCAAACCCATCCCGACTACCACCCCCAAGAGCCAGGATTTCGCCACATCCTAGGGGAGACCGTAGCCAATGGGGAAGGGTACTGGGATCTAGGGGAAGAGTACATGATCCCCCTATGGTGGCGACGCAAAGACCGAGTAGAGCTACCGGGCAGGCCGGGGCTGTAGGCATAAAAGACAAGGGCTTTCCCCCTGCTATCGCGAGAAAAGCCCTGCCCCGTATTAGCGCTTGGTTGCCGCAACGGAGAATAGTCCAATTTAGTATCCTAACCCTATTCTACCATAGAAGATTTGAGGTGGAACCCCTCAAGGGAGGGGTGGGCGGGATCAGAGGAAGGGGTAGAGGATTTTGGCAAATTCTTCCTGCTTTTCCAGAACGATGCCCAGATTTTTACAGGTTTCCTGGTAGTCCAGAATCCCTTGTTTTGCAACCCCTTCCGGGTCTGACATCATGGCTATGATCAGCTTTTGTTGGGTGCCATAGCGCTTCATCATGGCGCGAACTACACCATTCTGAAATTCGGCAAAAGCGGGGTGTTGGGTTAGCTGTTCAAAATTCATTTGCTTGGTCTCCCTTGGTATTACCTGGTATATATCTAATATAAGACCTATCCCTAGGGATTGTCAACCCCTAAAGTAAAATATTTTTTGATTTGTTTTTAAGGAACCAAGCCCATAAAAAAAGGGCAACCCCGTAAAGTTGCCCCACCGTTTACACAATTGCTCTTAAGGACTACAGCCTATCACAAAATCTCCACGGTCACCGCCACCGGGTTCTCCCCTTCAGACTGCCACGCCAGCCCGTCTGTGGTGACGTAGGATTTGGCTCCAGATAGGGTTAACCTATTATCCCCTCAAGGGAGGGGCGGATAGCGTTACAGTCCTAGCGCGGCCAACAATTCCTCATCGGTCATGCCGGGGTTGGGATCCTTAGCTTTGTGGACACTGTAGCCAGCTTTCCGCAACTGCCGCAACACAGAATCGAGATGCATGGTAAGGATCTTGTCCGTGCCATTAGTCCCCTCATGGATGGTGATCCATGCGTCGTGACCTGCATCAGTCACGGGGTAGAAGGTTGTCCAGAATCCCTTGATGTCATATTCCAGGTCAGGTGTGCGCTTAGCCATTGCTTGGGTTCCTTGGGGTCTCAGCCCCGCTTGGTTATGTACTTAATATAAACCCTATTTCTAGGGATTGTCAACACTTCAGAAGAAAGTATTTTTGCCACAAAAAAACCCCTCAAGGGAGGGGTAGGTAGCGTTACAAGTAAAGGCTGGTCAGTACCTTTACATCATCCGTGTCGTCCGAGTCGATCCAAGCTTCAAAGGCTTCGGGGTCACGGGATTCTAGTTCATCCATAATCCAGCCCCGAACCATCTCCATGTCTCGCTTGCCTACAAGCGACTCGAATCCCTCGATTAACTGCTGGGTAGAAAGAGCTTTAATTTTACTGATTGCCAGGGCTTCCTTTTGTGCGGTAGTCATTGTCTTGCTTCCTTGGGGTGTTTCCCCGCTTGGTATGTACCTAATATAAACCCTATCCCTAGGGATTGTCAACACTTCAGAAGAAAGTATTTTTGCCACAAAAAACCCCCTCAAGGGAGGGGCGGGATTGAACTCAACTTGACTTCAATTGAGATGAACTTGAGGGAAGGGCTATTTTGCCCGCTTCCGGGGGGTTTTGGCCTTGGCTTTGGGTTCAGGTAAAGTTGAACTCAACCCCTTACCCCTTGGAATGCACTCACGATCGTCGCGACCACAGGTTGAAGTGAACCCAGGACGGCCAATCAACTCAAGGTTACCGTAGCAGCGATCGCAGAACCCCTTACGGGCAATCCAACCGCAGTTATTACAGTCGATAGCCTCTAGCCCTGGGATGCGCACAAATCCCCCACACTTATGGCAGGTGCCAAAGCGGTCATCGGTAGCCAACTTGCGCTCCCCATAAAGCTTTGCCCAGTCGAAGGGCTTGGGTTCCCGATTGATTTTCTTCTTAGCCATTGTCAATCACCCAAAAACGCTCATTAGCTTTAACCTTGGCTTCCCCGTTGCCATTGTTCATCCGATCCATGACCCCGAAATCAACCCACTTGGTATGGGGAGCCAGGGCTAGGATGGCTTTATGGAGTTGGGGGCTTTCGTAATTACAGACCACAATGCGCCGCGCCCAAGGCAAAGCTAGGGCTAGGGCATCAATGCACAGGGCAAAGGTGTCGTCCCCATGGGGAGTGTGGGCGCGGTAGGCAGGGGTCATGCGTCCGGTGCCAGGGAGCCAATAGGGTGGGTCAATCACCACTAGGGCATCATCCTCTGGGGACTCCCTTAGGCACTGTAGGGCATCGTCGTAAAGCATGACCTTGCCTGTGGCGTGGGGGGCGGGGGCTTTCCATTGCCGGAAGCTCATGGCCTTGGATTCGTGCCAAGAAACATTGAGTTCCCCGTTTGCCCCATGGCGGATCACTCCCCCAAAGGCTAGCTTCCGCAAAACTAGGGATGCCGCCGCTAGTTGGAGACCCTGGTGCTGGGTATAGACGGCCTTAGCTGTGTCCCAGGCTTCCTGAGTGGGCATCCGCTGATAACTGCGGATCCCATCCTGGATATAGCCCCAGTCCCCTTCAACCCAGGCGCTCCAAATCGCCCTTACATCCGGGGCGGCTTCTGCTAGGATGCGAGATTCCGTGCGCCCATAGAGGGCAGTAGAGCCAGTCCCCGCAAAAGGTTCCACGATCGCGCCCCACTGAAAACGCCCGCCAAAAATAACCTTGCGGTAGCGGGCGTGGGCTTTGTTACCGGGGTAAACCGGGATAAAGGGTTTCCACCCCCCCGGCATTACCGAGAATAACAGGGGGGTGCTACTCATTTGGCGATACTCCAGCCGTTTTGGCGCTTGTCAGAAAAGCGCTTGCAATTAATCAGCCCTTCACGCCACAGGGCTTTCAATGCGTAGTCGATTTTGTGGTAGGGGTAGTGGTTAAAACCCAGTCCCCGGTTAATAGTGTTAAAGACCACAGGTTCTTCCTGGGTCTTGAGGAAGTCCAAAATCTTGCCCTTGATTTCCTCATTCATGGGCGAGTAAAAGGGTTTCTTGGGAGGGCTGTTAACACCGCCGCCTTTTTTGTCAAGGCTGCGGTAGCGTTGGGCTACCTCTGTGCCGTAGGTCTTAGCCAAATAGTCAGCGTAATCCTCCGGTTGGTAATACCGGGTATAGTCGTGAACTGCGGTCATATTGTGTTGTTCTCCATTGCTTGTGCTAGACTGTCAGATGAACCAGCGCGTGGTTCGCTTCATTGCTTGGTTGTTGGCGGGGCTGATTCCTATAGTTAGGGGTCAGCCCTTTGGTTTTCCATCAACCATCAATATTAAACCATACTACTGGCTAGGAGTCAACTACACAAACCTAACCTCTAGGGATAGGGTGCTAGCGGGTAGGGCGCTGCTATTGTCAGCGATGCCCGTGACCGCCCAAGCGGTGATTCCGGTGGTGTAGGTTTCGTAGGGTTGCCCCGACAGGTCAGCGGATAGGAACCCCGGCATAGCACCCATGGCAGGGGGAATCACTAGGCGGGTTTGGGGGACGGTGGTGCCGGGGGTAGCGCTTGTGGTGTTAGAGATTTTGAGGTAGACCGGAACGGTGTTAGGGTTGGTGGCCACTAACCGATACAAGCTCCCCGCACCAGCCTTGATGACCACCGCCGCCCCTGACCATTCCACACTGTCATAGCGGCTAAAAGCGGTAATCGCAGTGATGCCAGTATCCACGGGGATCCGCCCGCCCACTAGGGAGGGGATACGATCGTAGATTAGCCGCAAGTATTCATTGATTGTCCGTGCCATGGTCACCTCCCTGCTTCACCCACTCCAGCCATGTCACACTGTCGGGCTTTTCGCCTAATCCTTGGGACAAGGCCATAGACTTGAGTTCCTGCCAAGATAAATCCTCTAAGGCAGGTTCAGGGGTCGGAGGATAGGGGATAAGCTCCCCAGCCCCCCCGACCGTATAAAGTTTCCCCGTGTGGGGATCCTGGTGTAGGTCGAGGGTCATGGTTACAGAATCGCGTCGGTAGTACGGACTTGGAACACCCGCAGTTGCTGACTCGCGTTAAGGGCGGGGTCAACATCAAGGGCGGCGGCGGTTTCGTGGCTCAACCAGATAAATTTACCCAACCGGCCAAAGTCATCTTCGTTAGAGCGCCGGATCTCCACCGGCATCCCCACAGCGCGGCACACTGCACTACGCCCAAAGGCGATAGAAGTGCGGGTGAGGGTAGAGCCAACCCCTAGGGTGACGTTTTGAGCGCCTTCCGTGCCCGCCGCGCCCAAAGAGTGGGCATTGGTCTCAAACACATGGAAGTTGCAATAGCGACCCAGATAGCCCGTCACCTGTCCCTGGCTCCCAATCTGCGGGAAGATGTTGGTCAGGTCTTGGATTTGCTGTTGGGTGTTGTACTGGAATTTTTCCGCTAGGGATTTCTTGAACTGAGTCGCTGCGGTGGTATGCATGACGATGGTGTAACAGCCATCCACCAAGGGCATGACCTGAAGGCCAGACATATAGCCGTAAAGCCCCATGAGGAACGATTCCGACATGGTGCCGTCATCCCCAGTGCCCACGTTAGCGGGGGTAATCGTTGGGGTGCCATTGTCGTTGTAAACGATGCCCGTGGTTGCGAAATACTTAGAACGGATCATCAGGTCAATGGCTTGCTCATAGTGAGTGCCCAATACCCGCAGCACCACATTCTCCAGGCTTTGCACAGACCGCGCCATCCAAAACTCAGGAATGCCCACCGGCTCCCCATTGGTGACTCCAGCTTTACCCAATCCCTTCTCTTCCAAGGTAACCAGGACTTCAGTTTCCGAGAGGTTTTGCAGGTTGGTGGCGAGGACGGTGCCAGGGGTGAGGGTAAAGTCAGCTTCGGCGGCGGGGGCGGGGAGATTAGCCCAACGCACCACGGCCATGTTGTCCCCAGGGCCACGGGTGAAATCTTCGACGTAATCGGGGAACTGCCAATAAACCCGCCGTGCCTGATGGGTGACCCGGATGGTGTTGCTGAGGAAGGTCAATAGCATCTCAGGAATATCCGCCCGTGCGGTAGAAGCATCCTGGCTCCCCCGCAAGAATCCAGCGGATTTGGCTAGCCCTTCCACTTCAGAGCGCAAGGCATCGCGGTTCTCTAGCCAATAGCGATAGCTGTCATGGGTGTCGCGGTGGGTCACGATTTGCCCGCCACGGCTGTAAAGCATGATTTGGCGGGTGTCAGCGCTGTTGTGGATTTGTGCCCACTCCCCTAGACGGCCTTGACTGAGCCAAGCGTCGGGGCTTTTATGGCCAGAAGTGTTGAACATGGGGGCGGGGGTTGAAGGGGTGGGGATAGCACGGCCTAGGAGTTCACGGGCACGGGCTTTGGCATCAGCGGCGGCGGTTAACTGCTTTTTGGCTTCGGCCAACTCAGCAGCCATTTGAGCCTTTTCCGCTTCCGCCTGTGCCACTCTAGCGGCCACCTGCTCATCCAGTAATTCCCGCAAATCATCGGCACTCAGCACCACGGAATCTTCTGCGGGGGTGGGTTCTGGATCTGGGGTGGGTTCAGGTTCAGGAGCGGGTTCGGGTTCTGGGGTTGCTACGGCATCCTGGGAAAGGATTTTGCTGATGACGGTGGATTCGTCCACCACGTCACGGCTGGAAATTAGGGGCTTTTTCATGGTTCCACGTTGGTAACGATCGCGTCGGGGACAGCAGGGACAGCCACAAGGCTGATTTCGTAAATATCCTGAACCCCCGCCCGTTCAAGATACCCCAGGGTAGACAGTGCCTCCCATGCTTTTTTGCAGCGGTCAGCGTCCCGATATTCACAGGTACAACCAGGGCAAACTAGGTCGGTATAGGCGGTGGTGATACTGGCATGGTCTCCCACGTCGGGGACAATCTCTATCTGGGTTTTGGACTGCACCACCGCAACGACGTTTTGCAGCCCTTCAGTCCGCAGGACATCAGGGTAGGCTTCTAGCTGTTCTGGGGTGGGTTCCGCCCGTTCTACCCGCGCCTCAACCACGGTGCCCCACTGCTCTTCATACTCAGCTTCGTGGTCTACGATCGCGGCTACCCCAACCAGCTTTTTAGCGATCGCGGGCAACTCAGCAGCAGGAAATCTGCCCATGTTTCGGTTTGGCAGATTATTGGTGGCAATAATGCTAACTTTCATGGGGTCTCCTAGAAGGTAAGGGGGACATGGTGCAAATCCGCTAAGGCTTGCCATGCTGAGACTTGCTCAGTCGTGGGCGGGTACTGAAGTTTTAGCAGGTCATAGATGCGCTGGGTCTCCACTGCATTGCCTGAAGCTGCGGCGGTGGCAAGGCTGGACTGATATAGGATTTTGAACTGGTCTAACCAAAACTCAAAATCGCTTTCTCCCTGCGGCGGGATCATGGCTAGATTAAAGGCAGTCCAGTCCGGTTCGGGGATTGGGGGTGGAGGATCCGGTATTATCTCTATCTCTTCCCCGCTGCCTAAAAAAGCTTGCCAGGAAGACTGCAAAACCCCTAGGGTAGGCTCGGAGAATCCCGAAAAGTCTGGGGCATCATCAACCCAAGAGATCGGGGTGGTAGCTCCTGGGGATTCCAAAAATAAAGTAGTGTTATTGCGCTTCACGAGAGGATCCCTCTATAGGTGATGTACTCCAGAGCCATAACAGTCGCAGCCGTCCCGACTTTTGTTACCGTCACATAAACGTCCCTAATACCAATAAGCCCAAACAAAGCACCTCCGCCTCGCGTCAGTGTCCGGGCGTAGTTTAATGAAAACTCGCGCCATTGTGCAGTGCCATTGTTTGGCACATTGTTAACGGTAAACGTCCCCATACTAAAGGCGTTACCGCCAATACTGGTGACTACTACCTCAAAGGTAGAATAGTTGCTAGCGTCCCATCCCGCACCGCTAAAATGTAGGACAGAATAATTTTCAAAGAATAGTCCCGTGTATGCTGGGTGGATAGTCCTAATGGTATCCGCCGTCCTTGTTCCGGCGGATCCCCATACAGTAGCAAGAGCGAAATTAATGCCATGCACATTCTCGCTTAGCCAGTAAGTCCCATTCCAAAACCCCCAGATCCCCGTGCTGGAGTTGTACCATAGATCCCCATTAACTAAAGCTGTGCCATCTGCACGGGTAACAGGGACGGTACTACTGATCATCACGGCCACAGTGTTAAGCCTTAGGGCTGCGGCTTGGGTTACCCCGGTAAAGATGGCGTTGTTGGTGGGCTGGACAAAGCCAGAGTTAAGGGCGGATTGAACTAGGTAGTCTGAACCGTTGTAGTACACGGTCAGAAAATCCACCCCCGCGATGCCGGTGTAAACGTTGCCCCCACCCCCCTGCTGTACGGTGCCAGCGGGGAAGGTTAGGTTGCGCACCGTAGCCCCTTGCTGCACCCTAATGCGGTAGGTTGCTCCACTGACCGGGTTTTGCAGGGTGAGGGTCACGTTACCCGTGGCACTACTCAGGTCTAGGTTGATATTTCCGCCGCTATTCCAGTTGATGGTTTGGGCGGTGCCTGAGGACACCAGGAATTGAACAGTATTGGCGCTTTGGCGGGTGGTGAGGGTGCTGGTGCTGGTGACGGCTCCAGTCAAGGCACCACCGGACAGGGGGAGGTAGCTAGTGAGGGCTGCGGGCTGTACTGCGGTGCCCGCAAGGGTCAGGGCACTGTTGACGGCGCTACTGAGTTGGGTACTGCCAATGCTCCCTGCTACCACATCGGCGGTGAGTTGGGCATTGGTGAGGCCAAGGTCGATTTGGGGGGTGTCGGCTACGGTGGCAACGGCACCCCCGCCGGAAATAACAACGGGCATAGGCGGGCACGGGTCTAGGGGTTGCGCTCAGTTTATACTGAGGGGTGTTGTGCCTCCCGTGGCATGAAAAAACCCCAGCCCCCAAGGTTGGGGTAAGGGGGGGTGCCATGAAGTGAGTACCCCTACCGTCCGTACATATCCCGAACGTCGTCCCGATTGAACTCAAGACCGCGCTGGTACTCTTCGATTGTCCAAGTCAAAACATGGGGATTCACGGTGCCCATCCGGTTTAGGTTGGCTAGCCAAATGACCACATCCGCCTGAAATTCTGGCAAGCTCATGGCGTAGGCCATGGCCACATAAGGATGAACCCATACCCGATTGCCACGCCCTGGAACCCAGTCTATGAGCGGCTTTTGCTTAGATACGCGATTTTGAGTATCTAAATTTTGAGCACCTAAACTTTCATGCGTCACGGGGATTCTTGTTTTCTCTGAAAGGCGATTAAGGAGCCGGGTTGTTGAGTCACTCCGAGTCCAGTTGTTGAACCGCCGTTTCTTCCCGTCAAAGGCTTCCATGGCATCGCCCATCTGGGTTGCATCAAAATAACCATCATCGCCCCGGACTTGGATTTTGACTCCACAAAATTCCGGGAATTGATCAAAAAAGCTTACAATGGGCATAGTCTGCCTCCTGTAAAGGTGGATTCTGCCCTAGGCCGCTGCAAACGTCCTAGGGTTCTATTATTTTAGCACAGAATCATACTGGCCAATAAGCCAAAACCCTTACCCTGCCTAGCACACTGAGTAACCTACAGAACCCTTGCGCCACAGCTTTTTTACTATAGATCCCTATAACCTGAGTAAGCTAAAAATTCCACTCCAACCCCAATTCCCGCAAGTACCAAAAACCCTAGGAACGGCAAGGCTCCTAGGGTTTTTGGTGTTAGAGTTCCTAGTCAGGAATCACGGGACTGTCCCTCAGCACCAATGACGGGACTCCTTTGCCGTTCCATTTGGGGACAAACTCCCCATCAAGGATAACAGCATCCCCTTTGCGGGGAATCAACCCTTTGAATGGGTGGTCTAGCCCCTCTAGGGCACCTTGGACAGTGCTAGATTTCTGCACCAAAACCCGCTCTACGGGGTGCAGGGCATCCCAGACACTGCACCCTTCAGGCTGAATACTGAGGGAATATCGGCTGAACTCTCCAAACGTGATGATCATTGCTCGGTCTCGGTTGTGGGGCTGTCCCCTTACTGATTACTATCATTACATACCTTAGGGAAATTGTCAACACTTTAGAGAAAATATTTTATGGGCACAAAAAAGCCCCTCAGGGAAGGGGCTACAGGAAGAGCTACACCGCAACGGCTCTAGATTGTGCTACCGCAAAGCCCCAAAGGGTGTCACGGTCAATGGGAGGATACCAGGGGGTAGGAATTGGGATCACCGTGATCCGGCGGAAGGTCTGGCTCACGATGTCTACCTGAATAACAGGCGGGGACTCATCTTCCACATCCCACTCCCCTATCCATCGCCCGCCTTGGGGAGATAGCCCCGGTGGGGATAGCCATTCTAAAAACCGTTGGCCATCTGCATAGCTTGTAGTTTGGAAACAAACCCGGAAAGGCTCTACAGTTTTGCCCTCAAGCGTTGGCACCGCGTAAAGGGCTAGCCACTTAGCAAAAGAGTAGGCATGGGATGGCTCAAAGCCAATCTGCTCTAGCAGTATCGCTAAAGGGGGTCGGGTCTGGAGGATGTCAGAAATGGGGAGAGATGCGAGATAGGGGCACATGGTTATTTTTGCTTGGATGTGTGGACTGGACAGGAAAGGGGTGACGGCACCCCTAGAGGCTACACCCGGCCAGCGGCGGTGTTCTCCATGTGCGTGACCAGAGCCTCTGCTTGCTCTGGGGTCAGGTCGCGGGGTTTAGGGGGAAATCCTGGGGTTGCGGCCAGAGCAGTCAAGACCCACTCTTTCGAGAAGCCTAGCCGTTCCCGCACTTCCTTGATCCGGGCAAGGTGGGGCGGCGTATCCCCCGGCACTGCAAGGGCACCACCGCCACCACCGAAGGGGTTGCCCCCAGTGAACAGGGCAGGAAGGTTAAGCGCGGCCAATGCGTCGATCGCATCCCCCTCATGGGGGAAAGGCTTGGGGGGGCTGGCGATGATGGAATACTCAGTTTCCAAACCCTTGCCCTTGCGGGTGAGGGTTAGGTCATAACCAATCGGGTTGCCATAGTCTTCATGGCTTGCGTAGGCATCAATGCCCTGCAAGATGCTTTTCTGCGTTAGCTGGCAAACCTGCACCGCACTGTCTGGGTAGCTCCAGACAGGGAACGCGGCGAAAAATTTCACTTTTTCGGGCTTCCCATCCCGATAGCGGATGTCGCTAGGAAGGGCTGACGGGGCTTTAGCCAACCGGACGGGCTTACCGTCGGTGTTCCAGTATTCCCACCCCTCGACGGGGATGCCCAAGATACGAAACTTTATGGATTGCCCATCTGTGAGCTTCCCAGGGTTCAGGTATCCCCCGGTAGCATTGCTCGAATAGATGGCTTCGGTGTTTTGGAAAAAACTCATGAGACTTAACCTCGCTTCATTGCTTTGTACCCTTTCAGTATAGCAGATTTCTGAGCAGTGTCAACTAATCGTTGCGTCCATCTAGGATGGGTATATGTCCACATCGTAATAGCCACTGCAAAAGGAATGCAAGTCCTCACGTTCCTCTTGACTGTACTGAACTAGGAAGAAAACGGCCTCTAGTTGTTCTGAGTTCAGTGATTTTAAGGCTTCCGTACCTTCCTCCACCATTTCCTCAGGTACGGTTTCACGGAAGCACTTCAGGACTGTTTCCATCCGTCGGGCATCACGAGACAAAGGACTTGCCCCATAGATAGCATCTTTGTTTTGGAAAAAAGTCATAACGACCTCGCTTCATTGCTTTGTACCCTTTCAGTATAGCAGATTAAAAAATAAAGTCAACTAGGTAATCTGGGTTCTCACAAAATAATTTCCCCAGGGACACCCCTAAAGCGGATGTTTCACGAGACCCCCTAAAAATCGGTTTTAAGGTGGGTCTAGCGGGTTTCAGGTAGTCTGACATGGTGGGGCGCTTTTTAGGGGGCTTACTGGGGCATAAATGGCTAGATAAGTGGGGCTTATGGGTGAATATAAGCTGGGCTTATAAGCTGGGGCGGGGCGGAACCATTTTTTTAAATCTACGATCGTAGGTTTTATTTTTTTGAACAGAGAAAAATCTTAGACTCCTCTCCAGGAAAAAATATTTTTTTACTTGCCCATAAAAAATAAAAAAGAAAAAAGTAGCCGCAGTCGCCCTCTTCTACTTCTTCTCTTTTATTTTTTCTTTTATTAGTCTTGATTAGATCAGTCTTAATAGGGGGGCGGTTTTCCAGATGTGGAAAATCGAGATCTGGGAAAACCCGCTCAGGGCAAGGGTTTTGAGTATTTTTACCTAGAAAACGCATCCCGGCGCTTGACGATTCTCCAAGGGTCTGTTATACACACAAATCCGCCCTAAAGATTGCGCTATTTGCTAACAGTAACTTAGTCTACAGCTAGGCGTTATCCCAATTCCAACCGCTATTAAAAAGGGCTTCTCTACTAACATAAACCCGCATTAGCCCGAAAAGCCCTCAAACCCTTGCCCCGCAAGGCTTCTAGGCAAATCGCCCAGATCTGGCACTGCCAACCGGGGCATGGGGGGTCACGGGCACCTTGTATTCCGAGGATCCCCGCTTAACCGTAAGGTAACTGCCTTGGGCGAGGGGGGCGGTGGTGATGGTGGTCTGGTTGGCTTGGATGAGTTTCTCTAGGCGCTTGAGTTGAGCCTGTACCAAGGGTGATAATGGAGCCATGGGTATACCTCAGGAGTCGTTATGCTATACAGCCTAGACCAGCCCCTAAAGGTTGGCACCGTAGTCATCGCCACCAATAGCCCCCACCAATACGTGGTTATAGAGCAGGAATCGGGGGACGGGTGCCTACTGCGTCGCCTTGCCCCGGACGAGAAGTTTCCCCACTGTGCCGTAACAAGGGTTCCTAGTCCTGTACTGCCCATTGACCTCTAGCGCGTCAATTCTGGCTACTTTGTCCACCGATTCCCAGAGCCTTTGTCCTGGTAGCGTTTCAGCCGCGCCATTTTTGTCGTGCTACCATTAAGGGGCTATTTCGCCCCCTGATTCCCCATGCCCATCCCATCCCCCCATCAACGGATGCCCGGTGAGAAATTCGAGCCTTGGAATGCCTTCTGTATGTGGCGGGATATGCCAGCCCCCCGCAGTCTCAGGGCACTAGAGGCTAAGATGGCTAACCCTCCATCCTACCGCACCCTCCAGCGCTGGAGAACCGATTATGAATGGGACGATCGCGCCGCCTTGTGGGATGCCCAAAAACCCGGTGACTATGAACACCAGGAAATGAGCGAGATTATCAAAGAAGCGGTTAGCGTAGATGCTTCTGAATGGTGGGCAGACCATGAGCGCAAGGTGAGGGAGCTACAGGTGTTTCATGTTAAAGTGGGGAGCCACCTTGCTGCTATGGGAGTCACCGGGCTAGAGCGGGTGAACCAACTGATCAAGGATGGGGTGGTAGATGCCAAGCTACAGGATGCCACTATTGCCCAGATTTCAAGCTTTATGGCCGCTAACACCAAATTGATTGAGGAAGGGCTAGCCCTGCGGGAACGTGCCCTGGCTGTGGATGAAATGATGAGATCCGCCAACAAATGACCCCACGCCCTCGCCTCAACGTTTTCGCCTCTCACCTCCAGCGCCAAGGCACTCGCACTTTATCCGCCCCCGTCTGGCAACCCCACCCCCAAAACGTAGCTCAACAGCTAGCCATGGCATCCCCAGCGGATCAACTGTTCTATGGTGGTGCTGCGGGGGTAGGGAAGTCCGACTTGCTGCTAGGCTATGCCCTGACCCAAGCCAGCCATGGCATCATCTACCGCCGGGAATATCCCCAGCTACGCTCCCTGATTGAACGGGGCAAGGAAATCGCAGGGATGGCAGGGCAGTGGAATGGGCAAGCCAAAACGATTACTTTGGGTTCCCGTGTCCTAGAGTTTGGGGCTGTGCAATATGAGGAATCCGTTAATAAATTCCAGGGAAGGGCGTTCGATTTCCACGGCTTTGATGAACTGACCAGCTTCTCAGAGCGGCAATTCCGGTTCCTGATTGGGTGGAACCGTAGCGCTCATCCAGGGGTACGATGCCGAATCATTGCCACGGGAAACCCACCCACGACAGCATCCGGGGAATGGGTACGCCACTATTGGGCACCCTGGCTGGATAAAGCCCACCCCCTACACCCCACGGAGCCAGGGCAACTGCTATGGTTTGCCACTATTGACGGCAAGGATGAATGCTTTCAGACCCCGGAACCCATTGAACATAAGGGCGAGGTTATCGTGCCCCATAGCCGTACCTTCATCCCCGGCACCCTCTCCCAAAACCCCTACCTAGCTAACACCAACTATCGCGCCACCCTGCAATCTCTCCCCGAACCCTTGCGCAGCTTGCTTCTGTATGGCTTTGACGCGGCGGTGGAATCTCTTGACGAGCCATACCAGTTGATTCCCAGTGCTTGGGTTAAAGCCGCTCAGCAACGCCACAACCAAGGAGAGTATCAAACCCATGGTACCCGCGTTATTGGCATTGACCCAGCGAGGGGCGGGGGTGACCGCACTGCTATTGCCCTGAGAGAAGGGGATAAGGTAAGCCTTTGGCAATACCCTGGCTTAGGCACCCCCGATGGTGGATCCGTGGCCACACTAGCCCTAAAACACTGGCAAGAGGGCACGGGAATCAATGTGGATGTGATTGGGATAGGTTCATCGGTTTATGACGTGCTACGCGGCCAAAACCTACCCGTTACCGCCATCAATGTAGCCGCCACTAGCCATGCCCACGATCGCACGGGGCTGCTAGCCATGGCCAACCTCAGGGCTGAAATCTTTTGGCGGCTACGGGAAGCCCTAGACCCAGAAAACGGTGCCACCCTCGCCCTACCCCCTGACCCGGCGGTGCTAACGGAGCTAACCAGTTACCGCTGGAAACTAGAACACCGTGGCATCCAACTGGAGCCAAAAGAAGCCACAAAAAAACGCCTAGGCCGCAGTCCTGACCTAGGCGATGCTATTGCTTTAGCCTGCTATCTACCCCGTGTCTACACCAGCGCTTTTGATTCAGGGGAGCCAGTGAAGAATTACCGTAGGCAGTGGTAAGCTAAGAAACAAAGTGATGCCGCCCGCTAGCAGAGAGGATCGAGCAGCCCGATGGGACTTGGAGTATGGGAACTTCAGCCCAGATTGAATCGATGGCGTTGTAATAGCTGTGGAACACCGACAGGGCTTCCTCAGGAGAAGGGGCGATGATGTGCTGCGAGACTATGCCTAGGGTGGCGTTAACTTTGGTGCCGCTGCATTTGTAGACTTTGAAAGTGGGGATCATAGCTTGGGTTGGGGTGAGGGTGGACATAGGGAAACCCCCGGAGGCGGGGGCGGTGGGATTACAGATTAGCCATGGCCATGGAAATGGCGGCCATCGCTATCCAGTCCCCGACTTCCATGGCTTCCTGTGCATGGATCCGGGCTTGCTCTGGGGTCATATTTTGCAAGCGATCGCCGTACTTTGATGCGAGTTCCGCAACCCGCTCCCCTTCGGTGCTAGTAGCCACTAGGTCAAAGGCTTTGCTCACTTGTAGGGGAAAGTGGTAGGCGAGGGGTTTTTGGGTAGCCATGATTGTGTTGCTCCTGCGTGTGTTTGCTCGGTTGATGCAACTACTATAAAGCCTAGCGCGTGGAATTGTCAACACTTCAGGGAAAATATTTTAGGTAGCCCCCCCAAAGGCAGGGGGCGATCTCGCTTTACAGGGAACCCTCAGGCAGTCCTAGGATGGTATTTATTTTCCCGATTTGAAACAGGAAAATTCCAATCGCTGGATTACTCAAAAACCCGCTTAACACGGTTCCCAGCATCCTCAGAGGCATCACGGCACCCCTTGAACCCTTGGATCCCTTTGTCGCTGATCTCTTTGAGGGCGATGTTTTCGGCTAGCATCACCGCCGCAAGTTCAATCCCTTCCAAAGAATCCCGCAGATTTTCCCGCTTGGACAGCCCCCGTTCAACACGAAGCTGAGCCGCGTCCCCTCCCAGCAGGGGGCGATAGATAGCATTGGTGCAAGCGCCAAACTGCCATCCCTCCGTTACCCCGTGATCCTGCAAAATCGCAGTGAACAGCACCCGGATTTTCTTGCCCTGAAGCCGGGTCTCAATCCGCTTAAGGGTTTCCGGTGTGGCGCGGTCAATAATGGACTCGGCAAGCTCTGGAGAGGCATCCAGGAAAGCAACAAAGACCTTGGCCGCTGATTCCCGGTAGCTACGCCCAAATTTGCCAGGGAGCAACCCGATGATATAAAGGATGTTTTCCCGGCTGGCTACAGGAGTAGGCTTTGATGCACCCCCTTTGCCGGGGAATCGAGTATTGTCGGTTTTTCCGACAATTTCTGGAAACTGCTCACAGAGCGCATTCCAGGCATCGCGGGGGTTTTTCTTTCCGCAAAACTTGATCACGTCATAGACGCTGTAGCGCCCATCTTCCGTGACGCGGATCTCGGAATCCTGGAAACCATCGAAAGTGATAAGATTGGTCATGGTTAGCCTTCGATACGGGTTGACTGCGGTGGTATTGCAAGCCTAGGGATTTCCGGTCTCTAGGCATTGCGCCGCTTTGTCTATTTTAGCAGAACCGCTTCCTTTCCGGTGAAATCTTCCCACCGTTTTAGGATTACATCGCAATACTTTTCTGATAGCTCCATGCCGTAGCAAGTGCGCCCCGTTTTTTCGCAAGCGATGAGGGTGGTGCCAGAGCCTAGGAATGGTTCCATTATTTTTTGTGCTTTAGTTGTTACGATCGCTTGCTCTGCGAAAGCCACGGGAAAAGGCGCTGGGTGTCCAAGCTTTCTTCCCTCTGTGCAGGCGGGAATCTGCCAAACATCTCCACATCCTGAACTACTTTTGTCTAGAAGCTCAAACCCATTCTTGGCAAACAGGACAACCCACTCGCAAGAAGGTCTGTAATGAGTAGGAGAGAAGTTGATCCCAGCGCCTGAATACCAAATTATTACCTGCCTAACTGTCAGACCCGGATTCCAATCAAAAGGGGTCATTAATTGCTTATTCTGAACCCTTGGCCTGTAGTTATAAAAAATAGCGCCGTTATCCGACAGAACATCATGCCACAGTATAGAAAGTATCTCTGACTGCCATTCTTTGTACTCATCCATTGGCATGGAATCATCAAAAGATTCGTAGCCATCCTCTATCCCTGAGTTAGTCCACATTCCACCTGAGGAAGGGAATCCGCCCCCGCTTGTCGTACCAAGGTTATACGGCGGGCTAGTAAACACCATATCTGCCTTTTGCCCATCCATCAGCCGTTCCACATCCGTGATCACCGTGGAATCCCCGCACATAACCCGGTGCCGTCCTAGCTGCCAAATATCCCCCCGCTTAACCCGCGTTTCCACTTCCTCAGGGATAGCGTTGTCATCCGTTAGCCCTTCCATCGGCTCTAGGGATTCCACCAACCCCTCGCTATCCCCCGCTAGCCCTGCCATCAGCGCATTCAACTCATCCCCCAAAAAGAACGGCTCTAGGTCAATCTCCTGATCCAGGATTTCCAGTACCTCTGCATCCCAGGTACTCAGATCACTGGCGCGGTTATCAGCGATCGCGTAGCGTGTCCATTGGGTTTCGTCCAAGTCATCCGCTACCACCACCACCAACTCATCGGGGCGGCGCTCCACAATCCGCACCTTATCGATGCCGATTTGCCCTGCTTCCTCTAGGGTGCCGTTGCCCGCCCGTACCACAATCCGCCCATCGGGAAGCCGTTGCCCCACCAAAGAACGTAAGGGGCCAAACTCCTGCAAAGATTCCCCAATCACTTTGCTGCTACGCGGTGTGCGCTTGCGGGCATTGCGCGGGTCAAGCTCTAGGGCGGTTATGGGTATAATGGTTTCATCAGTCATAGCAATGGAGTCAATATGTGATTAAGCCTTTCTTGGCCGGGTCAGTGTGTTACTGGCCTGACCTCACCCGCCAATCCGGGTCTCTAGCGGGTGGGATTTTTCTCAGTTGTGCCCTGAAGTTGCGGCCACAAAACCCGGATGACTGGATTGCCGTCCCTGATTTTGACTGGGTTGCCTATACCGGCATTCCCCAGGATGAGCTAAACACCATCCGCCGCGACCTTGAGCGCCAGGGGTTAATCTCCATCGCAGCGACAGAGAACCCGAATGTAGTCCCCATTAAACTCAATTTCCAGAGCACTGTACCATGATCACCCTTGGACTTCCCGATGGGCGCACCATCACCCTAGACCCCAACGACATCACCGCCGCCCATATTGATGCCGTCATCCTAGGGGTGGACACAACTTTGGGCAAAATTCCACGCCGTGACTATCCCCAGCAAGTAGGCGGGCTGAGTATTGAGTAATGACACTTCAACCCATTGACCAGCCCCACATCTTTTCTGAGTCCGACATGGCTCGGCTCCAAAAAGTCTGCCAAGACGGGAACGGTGACCTCATCATCTTTTCCATTCCCCTTTACGTTGAAGTTGCCCCCGTAGACCCCAGCCTGAACCTACCCCACCAAACCATCCCCTACCCCCGATTTATTGCCCTGCATTGGCTTTCCGATGACACAGCGGGCACGGTTTCCACGGGGTCAGGGAATGGCTGGACTGTGCTAGGCAGTTGGCACCATGCCCGGTTTACCGATGATGATGCCAAGAGCTTGGTGGGCGGGAAAGAGGCCACGATTCACACCCTTATCGACAATGGATGTCGGTGGGCTAAGTGGGAACCCCTTGGCTGAAAATATCTTTGTTTGGGGTGTTGACAATCCCTAGGGATAGGGTTTATATTAGGTACATACCAAACCAAGGAACCCCCAAGCAATGACTTTCCAACCCACCATCACCTCCGAAACCTTCACCAGCCGCGACATGGCTGACCATCAAATGGTCTGTGATTCTGGCAATGGCGACATGATTGCCTACCGCATCCCTGGCATGGTGGTTGCGATGCTTTGGTATCAGGGCGATAAGGCTGGCACCATCATCACCCGCCAAAACAATGAATGGGCATCCATCGGCACCTGGCATGGTACCGATTTCACAGCCCAAGATGCACAGGCCATCCTAGGCTGTGAGGCGATGCCCTCAGTTCACTGCTATGTGGACAATGGCATCATGGCTAACCCTGCCTAAACCCATCCCGTAGCAAGTGCGCCCGATGCACTTCGCCACCCAAGTAGGCCGCGTGTTCTGGTAGCATTCCAGGGCATTCGGCCATTATTTTTTTGAGCAAAGGCGTGGGAGCCTTGCCTGTCCATTGCCGGGTGGGGCTACCCTGGGGGCTGGTTTGGCTAACCCGGATTTCTTGGCCTACCCACTCCACAAGGA
>Ga0255196_1000075_pt1 | contig 27179 bp, 27 predicted proteins | sample Miss_Law_RepA_8h_FD_183637 | JGI IMG/M metagenome (GOLD analysis project Ga0255196, IMG submission 183637) | Freshwater microbial communities from Mississippi River, Louisiana, United States - Miss_Law_RepA_8h | ecosystem: Environmental > Aquatic > Freshwater > River | place: USA: Louisiana... | reverse complement strand
TCATTGCCCTGGTGGCCTGGACCCTGGTGCAGCGCCACGGACGCCCTGTGGAAGTGGTTCAACCCGCATGAGCGTGGATGCCATTGCCCTTGTCGGCCCCACCGCCAGCGGCAAGACGGCCGCTGCCCTGGCCCTGGCTGCAGCCCTGCGAGAGCGCGGCGGCGCCGAGATCATCAGCGTGGACTCTGCCCTGGTGTACCGGGGCATGGACATCGGCACCGCCAAGCCCAGCCGCGAAGAACTGGCCCAGGTGCCTCACCACCTGATCGACATCATTGACCCGCTGCAAAGCTACAGCGCAGCCGAATTTGCCAAAGACGCCACGCGTCTGATCGGCGAAATCCGTGCGCGCGGCAAGACCCCGCTGCTGGTGGGCGGCACCATGCTCTACCTCAAGGCCCTGCTCGAAGGCCTGAACGACATGCCGCCGTCCGACCCGCAGGTGCGCGCCGACATCCAGCAACGTGCTGCAGAACGTGGCTGGCCGGCCATGCATGACCAGCTGCAGACGGTGGATCCGGTCACGGCCGCACGCCTGGCGCCTGGCGACAGTCAGCGCATCGGTCGAGCCCTGGAAGTCTGGACGATCACCGGTCAGCCCCTCTCGGCCTTCCACCAGGGCACCAAGCCCAAGACGCCCCGCTGGCACATTCCTGTCATCAGCCTGGAACCTCTGGATCGCGCCTGGTTGCACGAACGCATTGCACAACGTTTTGACGCCATGCTGGCCGCTGGATTTCTGGATGAAGTGCGTGCACTGCGTGCACGAGGCGACTTGAATCCAGACCTGCCCTCGATGCGCTGCGTGGGTTACCGCCAGGCCTGGCAAGGGCTGGAGGAAGGCTGGAGCGCAGCGGAGATCCGCGAACGCGGCATCTTTGCCACCCGCCAGCTGGCCAAACGGCAGCTCACCTGGCTGCGCGGGATGCCGCAGCGCACGGTGGTGGCAGCCGATGCGCCGCAAGCGCTGAAACAGACACTGGATGCCGCCATGGCGTCCGTTCACATCTCCCGCTGACGTCGGCTGGCCTTGAGCAGGCTTTGCCGAGCCTTGCCCTGCAAACGCCTCTGCACCGAGGCCTTGGTGGGCCGTGTCGCCTTGCGCACTTTCGGTGCCCATTCATAGCGTGCCAGCAGTTGGTACAGCCGCGCCCAGGCATCCTGGCGGTTGGCCTCCTGGGTGCGATAGCGCTGGGCCTTCAGGATAAGCACACCATCGGCCGTGAGCTGGTTGCCCGGTGCCTGCAGCCAGCGGGTTTTGATGTCCTCGGGCAGGCTGCTGGCGCGCACATCAAAGCGCAGCTGGATGGCGCTGGAGACTTTGTTGACGTTCTGACCACCCGGGCCCTGGGCGCGGATGGCGGTGAGTTCGACCTCGCTGTCTGGAATGTGCAGGCGGCGCATGTCGTTCGCGCACAGGGGTGCGCTCCTACTGAAGCGGTTCCTTCAAACCTGCCGGCATGGGCAAGGGCAGGATGTCGATGCCCTCTTCGAGCAGGGCTTCAGTCTCTTCACGGCTGGCCTGACCGCGGATGTTGCGGTGTTCGGTTTCGCCGTGGTGGATCTTGCGGGCTTCTTCGGCGAACTTCGTGCCCACGTCTTCGGTATGGGCCATGAAGTGGCGCACCATCTTCATCCAGGCGGCCTGAAGGTGCTGAGGCGTCATCTGCGCCACATCCTGCGAGGGTGCGGCCAGCCCGTCGGACGCAGCGGGGACGCTCTGCTGAGTACCGTGGCCCAGGTTCAGGCGCGGCGCCGAAGGCATCTTGGTGACTTGGGCGTCGTTGCACAGCGGGCAGCTGACCAGGCCACGCTCGCGCTGCGACTCGAAGTCTTCATGCGAGGCGAACCAGCCTTCAAAGGCGTGGCCGTGGCTGCACTGGAGATTGAGGACTTTCATGGTGGGGATATCGGGTCCGGGGTCTGCCAGTTCAAGGGCCAGGCACCAGAAAGCACATTTTGCACCCAGACCATGCAGCTGAGGGTTTTGGCATCCGTCACTTGTCCATCACGGCACCAGGCCATCAGCTCGTCGGGAGTGGCCGAGAACACATCGAGAAATTCACCCTGATCCAGCCGGCGTTCGCCCTGACGCAGGCCACGTGCAAACCAGATGTGGATCACCTCGGTGGAGTAGGCAATGGCCAGGTGCATGTGCCCTGCCCTGGCCCACTCGCGGGCCTGGTAGCCGGTTTCTTCCAGCAACTCGCGCTGGCCGCACACCAGTGGATCTTCGCCCGCATCCAGCTTGCCCGCTGGCAACTCGACCATGACCTGGCCAACGGGGTAACGGTACTGGCGCTCCAGCACGATGCGCGTCTGGCCATCGGTACCTTCGAGCAGGGGTACAACCACCACCGCGCCCGGATGCACCACATATTCGCGTGTGGCTTCGCCGCCATCGGGCAGGCGCACCGTGTCGCGAAAAGCGTGAAGGAAACGACCTTTGAACAGTTCCTGCTGCGCAATGCGCTGCTCGATCAGGTGTTCATCGGACATGGCTTGCCTCTTAAGGCTGGGCATCAGTCTCGGCGATGCACGAGGTAGCGGTAAACGAAGCCCGGAAAAGCCAGCGTCAGGAACATGGCACCGGTGACCGCGTAAAACTCCCAACCCTGGGGCGCAATCTGGCCCGCACTGTGCTCAAGCGCCAAGCCGATGCTGCCGACCAGGAAATAAAACAGCACCAATTCCAGCAGGCGCCAGGCCAGTGCCTTGGGCTGCCGAAGGGGGCCAATCACCAGCAGACGATGGTTGATGAACGGCAGATTGGCGGCCAACAGGGCCAGCAGGACCAGCGCGCCAATCTGCAGGGACTGAGACATGCTTCGAATTACAGGGCCAGCATGCTCTTGACGGCCTGTGCGCACAGGGCCATCAGGGCCCCCGGCACGATGCCCAGCACCAGCACCAGCAGACCGTTGACCGACAGCACCGCGCGCACATCCAGAGGTGCAGACACGGTGGTGGCCGTGACGGGTTCGTCAAAGTACATGACCTTGACGACTCGCAGGTAATAGAAGGCACCGATCAGCGACATGAGCACGGCAAAGATGGCCAGACCGATGTAGAAGCCCTGACCCGAAGCGACCAGCGACTGCAGCACGGCCAGCTTGGCATAAAAGCCCACCATCGGCGGAATGCCGGCCAGCGAGAACAGGCAGATCGCCATGACGCCGGCGTACAGCGGGCTGCGCTGGTTCAGACCCGCCAGATCGGAGATCTCTTCGCTTTCGAAACCCTGGCGGGCCAGCAGCATGATGATGCCGAAGCTGGCCAAGGTGGTCAGCACATAGCCCACCACGTAGAACATGGCCGAGCTGTAGGCGTTGGCCGCCAGCGTGGTCTGACCGTTCACAACACCGGCCACAAAGCCCAGCAGCACAAAGCCCATCTGCGCAATCGTCGAGAAAGCCAGCATGCGCTTGAGGTTGGTCTGGGCGATGGCGGCCAGGTTGCCGATCAGCAGCGAAGCGATGGCCAGCAAGGACAGCATTTGCTGCCAGTCAATGGCCAGCGGCATCAGGCCTTCAACCAGCAGGCGCACGATGATGGCGAAAGCCGCCAGCTTGGGGGCACCGCCAATCAGCAATGTGGCGGCTGTGGGCGCGCCCTGGTACACATCAGGAATCCACATGTGGAAAGGCACGGCACCGATCTTGAACGCCAGACCAGCCACGATGAACACCAGACCAAAAACCAGCACCTGGTGCTTGATTTGACCGGAGGCGATGGCTTGCAGGACTTCGTCGAGCTGCAGACTGCCAGTGGCGCCGTACAGCATGGACATGCCGTACAGCAGGAAGCCCGAAGCCATGGCACCCAGCACGAAATATTTCATTGCGGCTTCGGTGGCCGGGGTGTGGTCACGGCGCAGGGCCACGAGCGCGTAGCTCGACAGGGTGAGCAGTTCCAGGCCGAGGTAGATCACCAGAAAGTTCTGGCCGGAAATCATGAAGTCCATGCCCAGCAAGGCAAACAAACTCAGGCTGAACAACTCGCCACCACGCAGCATGTCGCGGTCGGCTGCGTAGGGGCGTGCATAAACCAGCGTGACCAGCACGGCAAGGGCCGCAAAGCATTTGAGCCAATGGCCCAGCGGGTCGCTGACGACCAGGCGCCCCCAGCCGTAGAGGGTCTGGTCGGCCGAGGCGTACGAGGCGTTGAGCCAGGCCACGCCCGCCAGGGTCAGCAGGCTGAGCACATAAGTCGCGGTGCGGCGGGGCGACTTGACCGTGAGGTCTACCAGCGCAATCACGCAGGCCATGACCAGCAACACGATTTCCGGATAGATCGTCATCCAGCTGGTGGGGTCCATCATGTCGTTACTTTCTGTTTTCGGTTCTGGATTCCCCGGTCAAGCCGGAGAATGACAAAAGGGGCTCGGGGAGTGACAAGTCATGTCCATTACTGGGGCAGCTTGGACAGCGCCACGTGCTTGAGCAGTTCAGCCACCGAAACGTCCATCACGTCGGTGAAAGGTTTCGGAAACAGGCCCATGTACAGCACGGCAATCGCCAGCAAGGCCAGCATCAGGAATTCACGGCCGTTGATGTCGTTCAGCTCGCGCACATCGTTGTTGGTCACCGGACCGAGGTAGACGCGCTTGAACATCCACAGCGTGTAGGCTGCGCCAAAGATCAGGGCGGTGGCCGCCAGCGCGCCGATCCAGAAGTTGTGCTGCACGGCGCCCAGGATCACCATCCACTCGCCCACGAAACCGGCCGTGCCCGGCAGGCCGCAGTTGGCCATGGCGAACAGCAGCGCAAACGCGGCGAACTTGGGCATGGTGTTGACCACACCGCCGTAGCTGGCGATCTCACGCGAGTGCACGCGGTCATACAGCACGCCGATCGACAGGAACATGGCGCCCGACACAAAGCCGTGGGCAATCATCTGCACCAGACCACCGGACACGCCCAGCGGGTTGAAGATGAAGAAGCCCAACGTCACGAAACCCATGTGGGCCACCGACGAGTAAGCCACCAGTTTCTTCATGTCCTGCTGGACCATGGCGACCAGACCCACATAGACCACGGCGACCAGCGACAGCACGATCATCAGGGTGCCCCACTCGCGTGCGGCATCCGGTGCAATCGGCATGGAAAAACGCAGGAAGCCGTAAGCGCCCAGTTTCAGCATGATGGCGGCCAGAACAGCCGAACCACCGGTGGGCGCTTCGACGTGCACGTCGGGCAACCAGGTGTGCACCGGCCACATCGGCACCTTCACCGCGAAGGCGGCAAAGAAGGCGAAGAACAGCAGGGTCTGCACGTTGCCCGCCAGCGGCAGCTTGTGCCAGCTCAGGATGTCAAAGCTGCCGTTGGATGCGGTGTAGAGGTAAACCAGCGCGATCAGGGTCAGCAGCGAACCCATCAGCGTATAGAGGAAAAACTTGAAGGCCGCGTAGATCTTGTTCGGGCCGCCCCAGATGCCGATGATCAGGTACATCGGGATCAGCGTGGCTTCGAAGAAGACGTAGAACAGGATGCCGTCCAGGGCGCAGAACACGCCGATCATCAGACCCGAGAGGATCAGGAAGGCGGCCATGTACTGGTTGACTTTGCGCTCGATGACTTCCCAGCCGGCGATCACCACGATCACGTTGATGAAGGCGGTCAGCAGCACGAACCAGAAGGAAATACCGTCCACACCGAGGTGGTAGTTCACATTGAAGCGCTCGATCCACGAGGACTTCTCGACGAACTGCATGGCCGCAGTGCTGTTGTCAAAGCCCTGCAGCAAAGGCAGGGTGACGAGGAAACTGACCAGGGCACCGATCAGGGCCAGCCAGCGCACCGCGCGGGCCTGCTCGTCACGGCCGAGGGCCAGCAAGATGACGCCAAAGGCAATCGGCGTCCAGATGGCAAGGCTCAACAATCCCATTTTTGTTCTTTCCTCTTGTTACTTGGCCATCCAGACGAAATACGTCATCAGCACCAGGATGCCCAGGATCATGACCAGCGCATAGTGGTACAGGTAGCCCGACTGGAACCAGCGCACCACGCCGGACACCCAGCCCACCACTTTCCAGGAACCGTTGACCACCAGGCCGTCGATCAGCGCGCGGTCACCGCCCTTCCACAGGCCGGTGCCCAGCAGACGGGCGCCGCGGGCCAGGATGTTTTCGTTGATCCAGTCCATGAAGTATTTGTTCTCCAGGACCACGATCAGCGGACGCAGGGCCTTGGCGAAGAAGGCGGGCACAGCGGGGTTGATCAGGTACATGTACCAGGCCACCACCACACCGGCCAGAGCCAGCCAGAACGGCGCCGTACTCACGGCATGTTGAGCCATGGCCACCGGGCCATGGAAAGCAGCTGCAAGCTCGTGCATCACATGGTGCTTGTCGCTGACGAAGATGGCGTCCTTGAAGAATTCGCCGTACAGCATGGGCTCGATGGTCATGTAGCCAATCACGACCGACGGGATGGCCAGCAACAGGAGTGGCACCGTCACCACCCAGGGCGATTCATGCGGCTCATGGTGATCATCGTGTCCATGGCCATGGTCGTCATGGTGCGCATCGGGGTTCTGGTCGTAACGCTCCTTGCCGTGGAAGACCAGGAAGTACATGCGGAACGAGTAGAAGGCCGTCACGAACACACCAGCCAGCACGGCAAAGTTGGCAAAGCCGGCGGCGGGCAGCGCGCTCTCGTGCACAGCCTCGATGATGCTGTCCTTGGAATAAAAGCCCGAGAAGAACGGCGTGCCGATGAGGGCCAGCGAGCCCAGCAAAGAGGTGATCCAGGTGATGGGCATGTATTTGCGCACGCCCCCCATCCAGCGGATGTCCTGGTTGTGGTGCATGCCCATGATGACGGAGCCGGCACCGAGGAACAGCAGCGCCTTGAAGAAGGCGTGCGTCATCAGGTGGAACACGGCCACCGAGTAGGCCGAAGCGCCCAGCGCCACGGTCATGTAGCCCAGCTGAGACAGCGTGGAGTAGGCCACCACGCGCTTGATGTCGTTCTGGATGATGCCCAGGAAGCCCATGAACAGGGCCGTGATCGAGCCGATCACCATGATGAAGTTCAGCGCGGTGTCCGACAATTCGAACAGCGGCGACATGCGCGAGACCATGAAGATGCCGGCCGTCACCATGGTGGCGGCGTGGATCAGCGCGGAAATCGGGGTCGGGCCTTCCATCGAGTCGGGCAGCCACACGTGCAGCGGGAACTGGGCCGACTTGCCCATGGCGCCAATGAACAGGCAGATGCAGACCACGGTGATCAGCTGCCAGTCCATGCCGGGGAAGGCGATGCCACCCAATTCGTCAGCCTTGGCGAAGATTTCTGTGTAGTTGAGCGTGCCGGCGTAAGCCGCGATCAGGCCGATGCCCAGAATGAAGCCGAAGTCACCCACACGGTTGACCAGGAAGGCCTTCATGTTGGCGAAGATGGCGGTCGGCTTGTTGAACCAGAAACCGATCAGCAGGTAGGACACCAGACCCACGGCTTCCCAGCCGAAAAACAGCTGCAGCAGGTTGTTGCTCATGACGAGCATCAGCATGGAGAAGGTGAACAGCGAGATGTAGGCGAAGAAGCGGTTGTAGCCTTCGTCTTCTTCCATGTAGCCGATGGTGTAGAGGTGCACCATCAGGGACACGAAGGTCACCACGCACATCATCATGGCGGTCAGGCCATCGACCATGAAACCGACTTCCATCTTCAGGCCACCCACCACCATCCAGGTGTAAAGGGTTTCGTTGAAACGGGCGCCGTCGATCACGCTCTTGAGCGTCATGGCGGAGATGATGAAAGCGACCAGCACACCCAGAATGGTCAGGGTGTGCGAGAGCTTGCGGCCGATCCAGTTGCCACCGAATTGGGTGCCAAAGACACCAGCCAGCGCCGAACCCACCAGGGGCGCCAGCGGCACGGCCAGCAAAGTGCTTGCGTTGAGGGTCTGACTCATTTTTGTATTAACCCTTGAGCGTGTTGAGGTCTTGGACGTCGATGCTGTTCTTGTTGCGGAACAGCAGCACCAGGATGGCCAGACCGATGGCCGATTCGGCCGCCGCCACCGTCAGGATGAAGAACACGAAGACTTGCCCGTGCATGTCACCCAGGTAGCGAGAGAAGGCCACGAAGTTGATGTTGACCGCCAGCAGCATCAGTTCGATCGCCATCAACAGCACGATCAGGTTCTTGCGGTTGAGGAAGATGCCGACCACGGCCAGCGCAAACAGCATGGCGCCAATCGAAAGGTAGTGTCCGAGGGTGATGCTCATCATTTCTTCTCCTCTGCAGCCGCTTCCACCGCGGGGGCAGGCGCCGGCTGCGTGGTGGCAACCTTGACCACTTGCAGGCGGTCACGCGCCTTCACGCGCACCTGGATCGACGGATCGATCGCCTTGCTGTCCTTGCGATGGCGGAGGGTCAAGGCAATCGCGGCAACCATGGCCACCAGCAGGATGGCCGCAGCAATCTGGATCGGCATCAGGTAATCGGTATACAGCAGAATACCCAGGGCCTTGGCATTGTTGGCCTGTGCGGCCGCATCCACCACTGCCGGCACGGCCAGGCGGAAACCGCTCATCAGCACGGCGGCCATTTCGAAAGCCACCACAGCGCCCAGCGTGGCGGCCAGCGGGAAGTGCTTCCAGAAACCTGCGCGCAGCGTGTCCATGTTGATGTCCAGCATCATCACGACAAACAGGAACAGCACCATCACGGCGCCCAGGTAGACCAGCACCAGGGTGATGGCCAGGAACTCGGCGCCCAGCAGGAACCACAGGCCGCTGGCCTGCGAAAAGGCCAGCATGAGGTACAGCACGGCGTGCACGGGGTTGCGCGCGGTCACGACCCGGAAGGCCGAGAACAGCAGCACCGCCGCGAAGAGGTAGAAGAAACCGGTTTGGATGTCCATGGAAAAATCTTTCAGTGGGATCGCATCAGCCGGGCATCAGCGGTAAGGAGCATCGGCGGCCTTGTTGGCAGCGATCTCTTTTTCGTAGCGGTCACCCACAGCCAGCAGCATGTCCTTGGTGTAGTACAGGTCGCCGCGCTTTTCGCCGTGGTATTCGAGGATGTGCGTCTCGACGATGGAGTCCACCGGGCAGCTTTCTTCGCAGAAGCCGCAGAAGATGCACTTGGTCAGGTCGATGTCATAACGCGTGGTGCGGCGGGTGCCGTCTGCACGCTCACCGGCTTCGATGGTGATGGCCATCGCCGGACACACGGCTTCGCACAGCTTGCAGGCAATGCAGCGCTCTTCGCCGTTTTCATAGCGGCGCAGGGCGTGCAGGCCACGGAAGCGCGGTGACAGCGGGGTTTTTTCTTCAGGGTATTCCAGCGTGACCTTGCGGGCCAGCGCATAACGGCCGGTCAGGGCCATGCCCTTGAACAACTCCACGAGCATGAAGCTCTTGAAGAAGTCCTTGATCGAGAAGGTGGATGCAGTCATGGTGGATCCGCTCATTTCCAGATGTTCCAGGGTGAGAACAACCAGGCGCCCACCACCAGCAGCCACACCAGGGTGACCGGAATGAAAATCTTCCAGCCCAGACGCATGATCTGGTCATAACGGAAGCGCGGGAACGTGGCGCGAATCCAGATGAACATGGACACCACGATGAAGGTCTTGATGGCCAGCCAGATCCAGCCCGGGATGGCATTGAACAGCGCGCTGTCGATCGGCGAAAGCCAGCCGCCCAGGAACATGACCACGGCGAGGATGGACACCAGCCACATGCTGGCGTATTCGGCCAGGAAGAAGATGGCGAAGCCCATGCCCGAGTACTCGACCATGTGACCGGCCACGATTTCCGCTTCGCCTTCGACGACGTCGAAGGGATGGCGGTTGGTTTCGGCCACACCGGAGATCAGGTAGACCATGAACATCGGCAGCAGGGGCAGCCAGTTCCAGGACAGGAAGTTCAGACCCATGTCGGCGAACATGCCCTTGTCCTGACCCAGCACGATCTCGGTCAGGTTCATGCCGCCGGAGACCATGACCACCACCAGGAAACAGAAGCCCATGGCGATTTCATAGCTCACCATCTGGGCCGACGCACGCAGTGCGCCCAGGAAGGCGTACTTGGAGTTCGATGCCCAACCGGCAATGATCACCCCATACACCTCGATGGAAGTGATGGCCATCACCAGCAGCAGGCCGGTGTTGAGGTTGGTCAGCGCGACTTCAGGACCGAAGGGAATCGCCACCCACGCGGCCAGGGCCGGCATGATGGCCATGACCGGGCCCAGACGGAACAGACCTTTGCTGGCGGCGGTCGGGTTGATCAGCTCCTTGGTCAGCAGCTTGAGCGCGTCAGCGATCGGCTGCAGCAGTCCGAAAGGACCCACACGGTTGGGACCCATACGCACCTGCATGAAGCCCAGCAGCTTGCGCTCCCACAGCGTCAGGTAGGCCACAGCACCCATCAGCGGGGCCAGCACGGCCACGATCTTGAGCAGGATCCAGATCACGGGCCACGCCATCGTGGTCCACCAGGCATCGGCCAGAAGGTTCAGGCCGCCGTTGTACAGCGCGTCGATCATGCGACCTCCTTGCGTGCATCAGCCGTCTGCTGCAGCGAGGCAGCACGGCGGACGATGCCGTCGAGTTGGTAGATGGCAGCCACAGCAGGCTCGCTCACAGAGCCACCCAGACGCACTTCGGCGCGGATGGCGTTGGACAGTTGCAAGGGCTGGGCCGTCACTTTGGCCAGCACGTCCTGCGAGGTTTCGAAGTTGAAACCCGGTACATCGAGCAGGTTGCCCAGCACACGCAGCACTTTCCAGGCCGGGCGGGTTTCGCCGCGCGGCTTGACCACGGCGTGAAAGCTCTGCAGACGGCCTTCGGCATTGACGAAGCTGCCCGAGGTTTCGGTGAACGGCGCGATCGGCAGCAGCACATCGCTAAAAGCCATGTTGGCCTTGAACGGGCTGAGCGTCACGACCATCTCGGCCTTGTCCAGGGCGGCCACGGCAGCGGCACCGGCGGCGGTGTCGAACTCGGGTTCGGTGTTCAGCAGGATCGCGGCCTTGAGGCTGCCGTCGAGCATCTGGGCGGCGTTCTTGCCACCGGACTGCGGCTGGGCCTTGGCCCATTGCGCGCCCACGGTGTTGGCGGCTTCGGTCAGGTAGCCGACGCTGGCGCCAGTCTGCTCACCGATCCAGTTGGCCAGGACCAGCAGACTGGACGCGTTGGCATGGTGCGCGGCGCCGTTACCCAGCAGTACCGCTTTGCGCTCGCCACCCAGCAAAGACTTGGCGATGGCTTGCGTCTGGGCAGATACAGTACCGGCGGCCGGGGCTGCCAGGCCCTTCTCGGCCGCAATCGCGGCAGCCACATCGGCCAGGGCCTGCGCCCAGCCCGAAGCACCGGTCACGAGGTTGTTGGCCACCGGCAAAGCCCAGTCGCTGGCTTTATGCGCGGCAGAGGCGATCGCGTTGACCTGCGCACCATGGCGTGCGGCCTGGCGGATGCGCTGCGCGAACAGCGGATGGTCCTTGCGCAGGTTGGAGCCCACGACCAGCACGCGCTGCAGCGTGGACAAGGAAGCGATCGAGGTACCCAGCCACTGGACGCCCTCACCGGCTGCGAATTCGGCGCGGCGCAGGCGGGCGTCGACGTTGTCGGAGCCCAGGCCACGCAGCAGGGCACCGGCGAGGTAAGCCTCTTCGACGGTGCTGTGCGGGCTCACCAGCGCGCCAATGCTGGCGGCGCCGTGGTCACGCTGGATGTTTTTCAGGCCATTGGCCACGTATTCGAGCGCGGTCTGCCAGTCGACCTCTTTCCACTGGCCACCCTGCTTGAGCATGGGCTGGGTCAGGCGCTCGTCGCTGTTGAGGGCTTCGTACGAGAAACGCTCGCGGTCGGCGATCCAGCACTCGTTGACCTCTTCGTTTTCGAGGGGCACCACGCGCATGACCTGGTTGTTCTTGACCTGCACGATCAGGTTGGCGCCAGACGAGTCGTGGGCGGCCACCGACTTGCGGCGCGACAGTTCCCAGGTGCGGGCCGTATAGCGGAAAGGCTTGCTGGTGAGCGCACCGACCGGGCAGATGTCGATCATGTTGCCCGACAGCTCGGAGTCCACCGTCGAGCCCAGGAAGGTCTCGATCTCGGAGTGCTCGCCGCGGTTGGACATGCCCAGTTCCATCTGGCCGGCAATTTCCTGTCCGAAGCGGACGCAGCGCGTGCACTGGATGCAGCGGCTCATCTCTTCCATCGAGATCAGCGGGCCCACTTCCTTGTGGAAGACCACACGCTTTTCTTCTTCGTAGCGCGACTGGGTACCGCCATAGCCGACGGCCAGATCCTGCAACTGGCACTCGCCGCCCTGGTCACAGATCGGGCAATCCAGCGGGTGGTTGATCAGCAGGAATTCCATCACCGACTTCTGGGCCGAGACGGCCTTGTCGGAACGGGTGCGCACGATCATGCCCTGCGTCACAGGGGTGGCGCAGGCGGGCATGGGCTTGGGGGCCTTTTCCACGTCGACCAGGCACATGCGGCAGTTGGCGGCGATGGAAAGCTTCTTGTGGTAGCAGAAGTGGGGAATGTAGTTACCGGCCTTTTCGGCAGCATGCATGACCATGCTGCCTTCAGGAACGTGAACCTTCTTGCCGTCGAGTTCGATTTCAACCATGGGTATCACCGTTTACGCATAAGCACCGACCACACAGGTCTTGTGCTCGATGTGGTGTTCAAATTCGTGGCGGTAGTGCTTGAGCATGCCGCGCACCGGCATGGCGGCGGCATCGCCCAGCGCACAGATCGTGCGGCCCATGATGTTGCCGGCCACGCTGTCGAGCAGGTCCATGTCCGAGGCGCGACCCTGGCCGTTTTCAATGCGGTCGACCACGCGCGAAAGCCAGCCCGTGCCTTCGCGGCAAGGCGTGCACTGGCCGCAGGACTCGTGCATGTAGAAGTAGGACAGGCGCTGCAGGCTCTTGACCATACAGCGGGTGTCGTCCATCACGATCACGGCGCCTGAACCCAGCATGGAGCCGCCCTCTTTGGCGATGCTGTCGTAGTCCATGGTCAGGTCCATCATCAGCTGGCCAGGAATGACCGGCGAAGACGAGCCACCGGGAATCACGGCCTTGAGCTGGCGACCGGCGCGCACACCACCGGCGAGTTCCAGCAGCTTGGCAAAGGGCGTGCCCATGGGCACTTCGTAGTTGCCGGGACGCTCGACGTCACCGCTGACCGAGAAGATCTTGGTGCCGCCGTTGTTGGGCTTGCCGCACTCCAGGTAAGCCTGGCCGCCGTTGCGGATGATCCAGGGCACGGCCGCGAAGGTCTCGGTGTTGTTGATGGTGGTCGGCTTGCCGTACAGGCCAAAGCTGGCGGGGAACGGCGGCTTGAAGCGCGGCTGGCCTTTCTTGCCTTCGAGCGACTCGAGCAGCGCGGTTTCTTCGCCGCAGATGTAGGCGCCAAAACCGTGGGAAGCGTGCAGCTGGAAGCTGAAGTTGCTGCCCAGGATGTTGTCACCCAGGTAGCCGGCGGCGCGGGCCTCTTCGAGGGCCTCCTGAAAGCGCTCGTAGACCTGGAAAATTTCACCGTGGATGTAGTTGTAGCCCGCGCTGATGCCCATGGCGTAGGCGGCAATGGCCATGCCTTCGATCACGGTGTGCGGGTTGTACATCATGATGTCCCGGTCCTTGCAGGTGCCGGGTTCGCCCTCGTCCGAGTTGCAGACCAGGTACTTCTGGCCAGGGAACTGGCGAGGCATGAAGCTCCACTTCAGGCCGGTGGGAAAACCAGCGCCGCCGCGACCGCGCAGGCCGGATTCCTTGACGGTGGCAATCACCTGGTCCTGGGACAGGCCTTCGCTGCCGTCCTTGCCCAGGATCTTGCGCAGGGCCGCATAGCCGCCGCGGGCTTCGTAGTCCTTGAGGCGCCAGTTGCTGCCGTTCAGGTCAGCGTAGATCTGGGGGTTGATGTGGCGGCCGTGGAAGCAGGTTTCCACGCCGGTGGCCTGGAATTGCGAGAGGATTTGCTCGATGTTCATCTGTCCGTTCCTCAGGCCTTGGCAGCCGTGCGAAGGCTGTCGATCAGCTGGTCCAGCTTCTCGTTGCTCATGAAACTGCACATGTGGCGGTCGTTGACCAGCATCACCGGCGCGTCGGCGCAGGCACCCTGGCATTCGCTGGGCTGCAGCGTGAAAACGCCATCGGCGGTGGTTTCACCGGCATGCACCCCCAGCTTGCCTTCCAGGTGCTGCAGGGCCTTGAGGCCACCGCGCAGCTGACACGGCAGGTTGGTGCAGACGTTGAGCTTGAACTGGCCCACCGGCTTCTGGTTGTACATGTTGTAGAAGGTCGTGACTTCGTGCACGGCCATCACGGGCATGCCCAGGTACTCGGCCACGGCCAGTTCGCCTTCGGGGCTGACCCAGCCCTGCTCCTGCTGCAGGATGGACAGGATCGGCATGACAGCGGACTGCTTCTGGTCAGCCGGGAACTTGGCCACTTCGCGGGCAAATCGTGCACGCGTGGCCTCGGACAGGGCCAGGGCCTGCACGGGCGTGTGGTTTGCGCTGCTCATCGGTCAATCTCTCCAAACACGATGTCCATGGTGCCAATGATGGCGACCGCGTCAGCCAGCATGTGGCCCTTGGCCATTTCATCGAGGGTGGCCAGGTGGGCAAAGCCCGGGGCGCGGATCTTGAGGCGGTAGGGCTTGTTGGCACCGTCGCTGACCATGTAAATGCCGAACTCGCCTTTCGGGTGCTCGACGGCCGCGTAGGCCTCGCCCTCGGGCACCTTGAAGCCTTCGGAGAAGAGCTTGAAGTGGTGGATCAGCGATTCCATGTTGGACTTCATGTCCTCGCGTTTGGGAGCCGCCACCTTGGCGGTGTCGTTGATCACCGGGCCGGGGTTGGCGCGCAGCCAGGCCACGCATTGCTGGATGATGCGGTTGGACTCACGCATTTCCTGCACGCGGACCAGATATCGGTCGTAGCTGTCGCCGGTCTTGCCCACGGGCACGTCGAACTCGACCTTGTCGTAGGCGTCATACGGCTGCTTCTTGCGCAGGTCCCAGGCGAAGCCGGAGCCACGCAGCATGGGGCCGGTCATGCCCAGATTGAGGGCGCGCTCGGGCGGCACCACACCAATACCGACCGTGCGCTGTTTCCAGATGCGGTTGTCGGTCAGCAGGGTCTCGTATTCGTCCACACACTTGGGGAAGCGCTGGGTGAAGTCGTCGATGAAATCCAGCAGTGAACCCTGACGGTTCTTGTTGATCTGTGCAATCGCCTTGGCGTTCTTGACCTTGCTGACCTTGTGCTGGGGCATGCTGTCAGGCAGGTCGCGGTAGACACCGCCCGGACGGAAGTAGGCGGCATGCATGCGTGCGCCGGATACGGCCTCGTACATGTCGAACAGGTCTTCGCGCTCGCGGAAGCAGTAGATCAGGATGGTCGAGCTGCCGCAGTCGTTGCCGTGCGAACCCAGCCACATCAGGTGGTTCATGATGCGGGTGATTTCGGCAAACATGACGCGGATGTACTGCGCGCGAATGGGCACTTCAATGCCCAGCAGCTTTTCGATCGCCAGGCAGTAGGCGTGCTCGTTGGACATCATCGACACGTAATCGAGACGGTCCATGTAGGGCAGCGCCTGGATGTAGGTCTTGTTCTCGGCCAGCTTCTCGGTGGCGCGGTGCAGCAGACCAATGTGCGGGTCAGCGCGTTGCACGACTTCGCCGTCGAGCTCGAGCACCAGACGCAACACGCCGTGGGCGGCCGGGTGCTGGGGACCGAAGTTGAGGGTGTAGTTCTTGATTTCAGCCATTTGAGACTCCGTTCGGGCTGAGCTTGTCGAAGCCCATCACTGCAGGCCTCCGTAGTGTTCTTCGCGGATGACGCGCGGCGTGATTTCGCGCGGCTCGATGCTGACCGGCTCGTAAACCACGCGCTGGCGCTCGGCGTCGTAACGCATTTCCACATGACCCGACAGTGGGAAGTCCTTGCGGAAGGGATGGCCAATGAAGCCGTAGTCGGTCAGGATGCGGCGCAGATCGTTGTGCCCTTCGAACACGATGCCGAACAGATCGAAAGCTTCGCGCTCGTACCAGTTGGCCGAGTTCCACAGATCGTTGACGGAATCCACCAGCGGCAGATCGTCATCGGGGCAGAGCACCTTGACGCGCACACGCTGGTTCAGGCTCACGGACAACAGGTGCACGGTGACACCAAAGCGAGGGCCGTCGGTGCCGACATCGCGGTAAGTGGAGTAGTCCACGCCGCAAAGATCAATCAGTTGCTCGAACTTGCAGCCTTCAGCCGTCTGCAGGGTCTGCATGACGCTGCGGTAATTGGCTGTGGACACATGCACCGTCACTTCGTCCAGAGCGATGGTGATGCTGCTGACACGGTCACCCAGCGCGGCAGCGAGGGTGTCCTGCAGGTCTTCGGGGCGGATGGCGTAAGTGGTCATTCGTGTATTCCCCTCAGACGCGGGCAATGGTGTGCTCGCGGCGGATCTTCTGCTGCAGCTGGATGATGCCGTAGATCAGGGCTTCGGCCGTGGGCGGGCAGCCTGGCACATACACATCGACCGGCACCACACGGTCACAGCCGCGCACCACCGAATAGCTGTAGTGGTAGTAACCGCCACCATTGGCGCACGAGCCCATGGAGATGACCCAGCGTGGCTCGGACATCTGGTCATAGACCTTGCGCAGGGCCGGGGCCATCTTGTTGCACAGCGTGCCGGCCACAATCATCAGGTCGGACTGGCGCGGGCTGGCACGGAACACTTCAGCACCAAAGCGCGCCAGGTCATAGCGCGCTGTGGCTGCATGCATCATCTCGACCGCGCAGCAAGCCAGACCGAAGGTCATGGGCCACAGCGATCCAGTTTTGGCCCAGTTCACCACCGAGTCGTAACTCGTGGTGATGAAGCCTTCCTTCATCACGCCTTCAATCATTTGGGATCCTTTGCAGGCTCAGCAGGTCAATGGTTGAACGATCATTCCCAGTCCAGGGCGCCTTTTTTCCACTCGTAGACGAAGCCCACGACGAGGATGGCCAGGAAAATCACCGCAGCCACAAAGCCGGCCAGGCCCACTTCACGCAGCGCAGCCGCCCACGGGAAAAGGAAGGCGATTTCCAGATCGAACAGGATGAACAGGATGGCCACCAGGTAGTAGCGGACATCGAATTTCATGCGGGCGTCTTCGAAGGCTTCGAAGCCGCATTCATAGGGGGAGTTCTTTTCGGCGTCGGGTCGGTTGGGACCGAGGATGTAACCGATGACCTGGGGCAGTACGCCGACCGCGATACCGACCAGAATGAACAAGAGAATGGGGAGGTATTGGCCGAGGTTCATCTTGAGACTGACGGATCACCTGAAAATGGGCTCCAGCCGCTTGACTGAAGCCCATTTGGTTTGTCTGGTGCCGTCGGCGAGACTCGAACTCGCACAGCTTTCGCCACTACCCCCTCAAGATAGCGTGTCTACCAATTTCACCACGACGGCGGGATGTTTTGTCTCGGGTTGCCTGAGGTCCACTTTCTAGGTGTTGTTGCTCTCCGGACAATCCCGGATTCTACCCTTAAAAGAAGACCAATTTCCTTGCAGAACCTCTGAAATTTGCGAAGGAAATCTGAAGCTGATTCGAATCTTACTTGATGGGCGCAACCGGCACAGAAGCAGGCTGCCCGGCAGGGGCATTGCCAGGAATCTGTGCCGCGGGACTGTTGTCAGCGACAGGGGCCGGCGCAGTCACTGCCGCATTTTCGAGCACGCTGCCCGAGGACTGCGGACGAACATTGCCGAAATAGGCCAGCAGCAAGGTGCAGGCAAAGAACACAGCGGCCAGCACCGCAGTGGTACGCGACAGGAAGTTGGCACCGCCCGTGGCACCAAACAGGCTGCCCGAAGAGCCGCTGCCAAAAGCCGCCCCCATGTCGGCGCCTTTACCGTGCTGCACCAGCACCAGGCCGATCATGGCCAGAGCGGACAGCATCTGCACCACCAGGATCAAGGTCATCAAAACGCTCATTGTTTACTCCAGAGTTCAGTTTCTGGCCGCCTCAACGCGAAGCGGCACGCAATATGGTCAAAAAGTCGGCCGCCTTGAGGGCAGCGCCACCGATCAGGCCACCGTCCACATCGGGCTGGGCCAGCAACTCGGCCGCATTGGCCGCGTTCATGCTGCCGCCATACAGGATGCCCACGCGCTCGTGGTGCGGCGTGGCCGCCTTCAGCTGCGCACGCAGCACGGCATGCACCGCCTGGGCTTGTTCGGGTGTGGCGGTGCGCCCTGTGCCAATGGCCCAGACCGGCTCGTAAGCCACCACAATTTCACTGATGCAGTGGCCGTTTTCATGGATCACCGCCGCCAGCTGGCGCTTGACCACGGCTTCGGTCTCGCCTGCATCGCGCTGCACCAAGGTCTCACCCACACAGACGATCGGGGTGATGCCGCAGGCCAGCGCCTGCTTGACCTTGAGGGCCACCTCCACCTCGGTTTCGCGGTGGTACTGGCGACGCTCGGAATGGCCCACGATGCAATACCGCACGCCAAAGTCACGCAGCATGGAAGCCGATACCTCACCGGTGTAAGCACCTGAAGCATGAATGGAAACATCCTGCGCCCCGAGGGCAATCGGCGTGCCGGCCAACAACAGCTGCACCTGCGCCAGATAAGGATGCGGCACGCACACACCAGCGCGGCAGCGAACGGCCCCCAGGCCTGCTTTGATTTCATCAAGCAAGGTCTGGTTGGCCGACAAGCCACCGTTCATCTTCCAGTTGCCGACGATCAGCTTGTGGCTCATCCCGGGCTCCCCCAGGTGATCACGATCTTGCCGACGTGCTGGTTGGATTCCATCAGCGCATGCGCACGCGCTGCGCCAGACGGATAGCCATCCACCGGCGCACAGGCGTCAAACACGCTGTGGATGACCGGCACGATGGCTTTCGATTCAAGCCAGGGCCAGACGGTCTTTTTGAGCGAAGCCGCAATCTGCCCCTTGAACTCGACTGGCCGTGGGCGCAGAGTGGAGCCCGTGATGGTCAGGCGGCGGCGCAGCACCAGACCGGCATTGAAGCCGCTCTGGACGCCGCCTTGCACCGCGATGATGACCAGGCGACCGTCTTCGGCGAGTGCTTCCACTTCGCGCGCCACGTAGTCACCTGCCACCATGTCGAGCACCACGTCCACGCCACGGCCATCGGTCAGGCGCTTGGCTTCTTCGACAAAGTCCTGGGTTTTGTAGTTGATCGCATGGTCGGCGCCCAGCTTCAGGCAGGCCTGGCATTTGCCATCAGAACCGGCTGTAGCAATCACGCGCGCACCCGCGGCCTTGGCCATCTGGATGGCGGTGACGCCAATGCCGCTGGTGCCACCCTGGATCAGCAGGGTTTCACCGGCCTGCAGGCGACCGCGGTCAAAGACATTGCTCCAGACGGTGAAGAAGGTCTCGGGCAAGGAAGCCGCTTCGACATCCGACAGGCCCGCAGGCACCGGCAGACACTGGGCCACGGGGGCCACGCACAGCTCGGCATATCCCCCGCCCGCCACCAGCGCACAGACGCGGTCACCCACTTTGAAACCGGCCTGCGCCATCGCTTGGGCATCACCCGACTCAATGGTGCCGGCCACTTCCAGCCCAGCCCACTCGGGAGCACCGGGCGGCGGCGGATAGGCGCCGGAACGCTGCAACACGTCCGGGCGATTGATGCCACTGGCACGCACGCGAATCAGCACCTCCCCTGCCCCGGCCACGGGGTCGGGACGGGTACCGGGCACCAGCACCTCGGGGGCGCCAAAACTCTGCAGGTCGATGATCTTCATGGTTGGCTCGTGTTGCGGGCCTTGCGGCCCGCAAAGTGTCAGATCACTGCTGTTGCTGCTGCTGTTGAGCAGCCTGGGCCGGACGGTCCAGCAGGGCCTTCATGGACAGCTTGACGCGGCCTTTCTCGTCGGTCTCGAGCACCTTGACTTTGACGATCTGACCTTCCTTGAGGTAGTCCGTGACTTTCTCGACGCGCTCGTGGGCAATCTGGCTGATGTGCAGCAGGCCGTCCTTGCCAGGCAGCAGATTGATCAGGGCGCCGAAGTCCAGGATCTTGGTGACCGGGCCTTCGTAGACCTTGCCGATTTCGACTTCGGCGGTGATCTCCTCGATGCGGCGCTTGGCCTCGTCGGCCTTGGCGGCCTCGGTGGCGGCGATGGTGATGGTGCCGTCTTCCTCGATGTTGATCTGGCAGCCGGTCTCTTCGGTCAGCGCACGGATCACGGCGCCGCCCTTGCCGATCACGTCACGGATCTTCTCGGGGTTGATCTTCATGGTGTAGAGCTTGGGCGCAAAGCTGGAGACTTCGGTCTTGGCTTCGCCCATGGCCTCCTGCATCTTGCCCAGGATATGCATGCGCGCTTCCTTGGCCTGGGCCAGGGCGACTTGCATGATTTCCTTGGTGATGCCCTGGATCTTGATGTCCATCTGCAGCGCAGTAATGCCGTTGGTGGTACCGGCCACCTTGAAGTCCATGTCACCCAGGTGGTCTTCGTCACCCAGGATGTCTGTCAGCACGGCAAAGCGGTTGCCGTCCTTGATCAGGCCCATGGCGATACCGGCCACGTGGGCTTTCATCGGCACACCCGCGTCCATCAGCGACAGGCAGCCGCCACACACGGAAGCCATCGACGAAGAGCCGTTGGATTCGGTGATCTCGGACACCACGCGCAGGGTGTAGGGAAACTCTTCCTTGGAAGGCAGCAGCGGCACCAGGGCGCGTTTGGCCAGGCGGCCGTGGCCGACTTCGCGGCGCTTGGTCGAACCCATGCGGCCGACTTCGCCGGTGGCAAAGGGAGGCATGTTGTAGTGGAACAGGAAGCGGTCTTCGAACTCGCCGGCCAGCGCATCGATGCGCTGCGCGTCGCGCTCGGTGCCCAGGGTCGTCACGACCAGGGCCTGGGTTTCGCCACGGGTGAACAGGGCCGAACCGTGGGTGCGGGGCAGCACGCTGTTGCGGATCTCGATCGGGCGCACGGTGCGGGTGTCGCGGCCGTCGATGCGGGGCTCGCCGGCCAGGATCTGGCCGCGCACGATGCGCGCTTCGATTTCGAACAGCAGGTTGTCGACCTTGATCGGGTCGAACTCGATGCCCTGGGCGGTCAGACCGGCCTTGGCCGCGGCATAGGCTTCGCGGCAGGCTTGCGTACGAACCTGCTTGTTGCGCTGCTGGTATGCGGCGCGCAGCGGCTCTTCGGCCAACGCGGCCAGCTTGGCTTCGAAGTCGGTGTCGCGGGCAGGCGCCTGCCAGTCCCACACGGGCTTGCCAGCATCGCGCACCAGTTCGTGGATGGCGTTGATGGCGGCCTGGCTCTGCTCGTGGCCATAGACCACGGCGCCCAGCATGATGTCTTCGGACAGCTGGTTGGCTTCGGATTCGACCATGAGCACGGCGGCTTCGGTACCGGCGACCACGAGGTCGAGCTGGCTGTCCTTGCGCTGGGTCTGGCCCGGGTTCAGGACGTATTCGCCGTTGATGTAACCCACGCGGGCGGCACCGATCGGGCCGTTGAACGGGATGCCGGAGATCGACAGGGCGGCCGACACGGCGATCATGGCGGCGATGTCGGCGTCGACTTCGGGGTTGAGCGAGACGGTGTGGATGACCACGTGCACGTCGTTGTAGAAGCCTTCGGGGAACAGCGGGCGGATCGGGCGGTCGATCAGGCGGCTGGTCAGGGTCTCGAGTTCGCTGGGCTTGGCTTCACGCTTGAAGAAGCTGCCAGGGATCTTGCCGGCAGCGTAGGTCTTCTCGATGTAGTCCACGGTCAGGGGGAAGAAGTCCTGGCCAGCCTTGGCGTTCTTGGAGCCCACCACGGTGGCGAGCACAACGGTGCCATCCATGTCAAGCAGCACGGCGCCGCTGGCCTGGCGGGCGATTTCGCCCGTTTCCATCTTGACGGTGTGCTGACCCCACTGGAAGGTCTTGGTGACTTTGTTGAAGAGGGACATGTTCAGTTTTCCTTGAGAACATTCATGGCACTTGAGGCAGTGCCGAAAGCCCGGAATGCGGCTGCTCTGAACACCATGCCATTCCACAAACTCTGCCCCCGGCAAGGCTTGTGGAATGACACAGCGCGGGTTCGATCAGTCCGGAATCCGACGTTTCAAGTACAAAGCGCCTGAGCCACAGCAGTGAACTCAGGCGCTTTGCATCTTGTCGGGCAATTACTTGCGCAGACCCAGTTTGGCGATCAGCGCGACGTAACGGTCAGCATCCTTGGCCTTGAGGTAGTCCAGGAGCTTGCGACGACGGCTCACCATGCGCAGCAGGCCGCGGCGACCGTGGTGGTCCTTGGCGTGTTGCTTGAAGTGGGGCGTCAGTTCGTTGATGCGTGCGGTCAGCAGAGCGACCTGCACTTCGGGGGAGCCAGTGTCATTGGCGGCACGGGCGTTGTCTTTGACAACTTCGGCTTTTTTCGAAGCAGCGATCATGGTTTTTTTCCTTGTTGCGCGGCCCTTGCGGACAGCGTTTGTTGACTTGCGCCAGCGGCTGGAAGGGCTGCTGACGTGCGCTTTGCACCATGCAAAACCTTTGGATTATAACTGGAACGGTTGCTGGTGGGGCATGGGTGGTGTGGGACCGCCGGGCCTCATGCTGCCCCGAAGGGCAGAAATCGGCCCAACGGCCCTGTCCCACCCATACCCGGAACCGTTTTGAATTAATTGGGGTCAGATCCCAATTAATTCTTGGCCAGCCAGTTTTTGAGGCGCTCCACCCCCTGCTCCAGCCGGCTCAAGTCTTTGGACGCGAAGCACCAGCGCAGCCAGCCGGCCGCTTCGGGCGCGAAGGCTTCGCCGGGTGCCAGACCCAGACCGGCTTCGGACACCAGACGTTTGGCGGTCTGCACGCTGTCCGGATGGCCGTCGAGCCGGAAGAAGACGTACATGCCCCCCTTGGCCGGAGCCACCTGCACACCAGGAATGGCTTGCAACAAGGGCACCAGCGTGTCGCGGCAGGCCTTGAGGTGTGCGACCACGCGGGGCGTGATCTCGTGCGTGTGCTGCAGGGCGGCGATGGCGGCGCGCTGGGTGAAGACCGAGGCGCAGGAAGTGTTGAACTCGATGAGCTTGCCCATGGGCTGAGTCATGGCCGGAGGCATGACCAGCCAGCCCATGCGCCAGCCGGTCATCAAAAAGCTCTTGGAAAAACTATGCACCACCACCAGCCGGTCGTCGGGCGTGGCGATGTCCAGAAAGGACGGGGCGCAGGCGTTTGGCGTTGGCTCGTAATACAGCCGCTCGTACACCTCGTCGGCCAGGATCCAGGTGCCGGTCTGACGGCAATGGTCGAGGATGGTCTGCTGCTCGGCACGCGACAGGGTCCAGCCGGTCGGGTTGTTGGGGGCGTTGAGCACCAGCACGCGGGTGGCCGGGGTCACGGCGGCTTTCAGGGCAGCCATGTCCAGCACCCACTCGCCGCCCTCGGGGCGCAGGCTCACGCACTTGAGGCGACCGCCCATCACCTGCGGCTGCGCGGTCAGGTTGGGCCAGACAGGGGTCACGGCCACCACTTCGTCGCCCGGGTCGACCAGGGCCTGAAAGGCCAGCATCAGGGCATTCACACCACCGGAGGTGATGGCGATGCGGTCCATGCCGATCTGCCCATGCAAGCCGCTCATGTAGTCGGCCACAGCCTGGCGCAGTTCGGGCAGACCCAGGTTGTGGGCGTAAAAGGTTTCGCCCTTTTGCAGCGATGCAATGGCGGCCTGGCGCACCACTTCGGGCGTGACTTCGTCGGACTCACCGAACCAGAAGGCCAGCACATCGGGCCGGCCCATGCCCGCGTTGGCGACTTCGCGGATGCGGGATTCTTCAAGATCAAGGACGGTCTGGCGCAGGAAAGGGGTTGGGTTCATGCACCGATCCTAACCAGCCACCAGCCAGCCGTTTGTCACGCTTGGCGAAGCCGGAGGCCGCGCCTAAGATGGCGGCACAACAATTTCAGGGAGACAACGATGAACAGACTGTGGTTCAGCATCGGCCTTGCGGCCGTGGTCGGCCTCATGGCTTGCCCCCCGCTGGCAGCCAAAGAGCGCAGCGCAACCACTGCGTCCCACAAAGCGCGCAAGGCCAAGGCCCCCAAAACACCCGTGAACCTGGGCTATGGCGAAACGCGGGCCGAGCGCGACAGGCGTCTGCTGCGCGAATGCCAGGGCAAACCGAATGCAGGCGCCTGCGAGGGCTACGCCCACTGATCCCACCACTGCCCCAGGCCGCTGGCACGCACACTCGGACGGGCCAGCGCGGCTTCAAGCAGACCGTCCTCCGCCTCCACCAAAGTGAAACGCTCACGGGCTCGCGAGATACCGGTGTAGACCAGCTCGCGCGAGAGCACGTCGGCCCCGCCGGGTGGCAGCACCAGCACGGTGTGGGCGAACTCCGAGCCCTGGCTTTTGTGCACCGTCATGGCAAAAGCCGTCTGCACATCCGGCAGGCGCATCACCGCCACCGAGCGCAGGGCCTCGCCGTCCTGAAACCACACACGCAGCCCCTGACCGTCAGCCGGCGGCAGGGCCACGCCCACGTCGCCGTTGAAAACCCCGGTCTGCGCATCGTTGCGCAGCACCATCACGGGCCGACCCGCATACCACTCGCCGGCAGAGACCAGCAGGCCGGCGCGCTCGGCCAACGCCTTTTGCACGAGCGCATTCAGGCCTGACACGCCCCACTCGCCTTCGCGCACGGCGCAGAGGATGCGCAGGCGGTCAAACGACTGCAGCACGCCCTTGACCCAGGGCGCATGCAGCGCCGGATCCTGCGGCGCATGGCGCACCCTTGCCGCAAAGTCGGCCCAGCCGCCGGCCGCATCGAGCGCCAGATCGCACAAGGCCTGCACCGTCGCCGGACGCCAGGCGGCCAGCACGGCGTGACCGGCCGTCAAGGTGGCACGCGCAGCGACAGCGTCGCCCTGATTGACGGCGGAGGCCAGTTCACCGATCGGACCCTCGAAACGCCGGCTCTGGCGCAGCATGACAGTGACCTGGGCCACAGGGGGCTCCCGGCCGATCTCCTCGGCTTGGGCGCAGCAAGGTGCCGGGATCTGTTGCCCGGCCACGGCCTGGACTTCGGCCACGGTGTCGGCGCTGTAGGCCCCGCGCGCCGCGTGGCGACAGAGATCACCCAGCACCGCCCCGGCCTCCACCGAAGCGAGTTGGTCCTTGTCGCCCAGCAGGATCAGACGCGCATGCGGCGGCAAGGCGGTCAGCAGCGCATCCATCATCTCCAGATGCACCATGGACGCCTCATCGACCATCAGCACATCGACATCCAGCGGGTGGGCCGCGTGGTGGCGCATGCGCCGCGTGTCAGGCCGCGCACCGAGCAGCGAATGCAGGGTGCGCGCCGGGCCCATGGCGTCCACCAAGGCACGCAGGTTCAGCAAGTCGGGGGGCACCGGCAACTCGACCAAGGCCTTGTCGATCGATTGTTTGAGTCGCGCAGCCGCCTTGCCTGTGGGCGCGGCCAGGGCCACGCGCAAAGGTGTGGGGCCGGCATGCACAGCCAGCTGCAGGGCCAGCAGGCGCGCTGCGGTGTAGGTCTTGCCGGTGCCGGGACCACCCGTGATCACCGCCAGCGGGGCGCGCAGCGCCACCGCACAGGCCGCACGCTGCCAGTCGATCTCCGGGCCGGCTGGACCGAACAGACGGTCCAGCCAGGCCCCGGCCAGCGCGCGGGGGATCGGCAAGCGAGCCAGTGCCCGCTCGCGCAGCCCCTGCCCCACACGCCGTTCGTAAGCGGCATAGCGTCGCAGGTACAGCAAGGGGGCTTGCGCCGTGCCGCCCAGCACCAGGGGCTGGCCCGCATCCGGCTGATCGGCATGGCGAAGCACGGGCGAGCACAGGGCCTGGTGCCAGCCATCGAGCGTGCCGGGCATGTGCTGCCACAAGGCGTGCAGGCCCTGTTCGCCCTGCACAGCCTGCGCTGGCCAGCCCAGCCATTCGACCGGTGCCCGCAGCAGCACCGGCAAGGGCAGACAGGTGTGGCCACGGCCCTCCATCTGCGCCAGCAAGGCCGCAGCCACCAGCAGCGCAGGCGATGCCTGCCCATCCAGCCGCAGCAGCTGCGAGGCCAGGGCGGCATCGAGCCGGCGCAGCCAGCCGGCATCGGCCCACAGGTTCAGCCATTGCAGGGTCTGTGCGGCACTCAGGCTCTGACCCGACAGATCGCTGATCCAGTCCAGCTGTGCGGCGTCCTGGGGGACGAAGGTACGGCGCTTCATGCGATGTCCTCCTCTGGTGCGTCGACCGCCTTGCCGTCCAGCATGGCATCGAGCGCCTGCAGCAGTGCCATGGGCGCGGGCAAGGTACAACAGCCCCCCGCCGGCCCGTCGATGCCACGCAGGAACAGGTAAACCGCCCCTCCCAGGTGCTGTACAGGGTCATAAGCCGGTCCCAGCCGCGCACGCAACAGGCGGTGCAGCGCCAGCAGGTACAAGGCGGCCTGTACGTCGTAGCGGTGTGCGGCCATCGCGCCCTGCAGGGCAGCCGCACTGTAGGCCGCGTCATCCGGTCCCAGGTGGTTGGACTTGTAGTCCAGCACCCAATAGCGCCCACCGTGCTCAAAGACCAGATCGGCAAAACCCATGAGCATGCCGTGCAGGCGCGACTGCGGCAGCCCTGGCCGGTCCACACCGGGCAACAGGTGCTCACGGCACAGGCGATCGATGGCGGGGGTGTCGATCTGCCCGGCAGGCAACCAGAATTCCATCTCGGGCAAGACGCGGTCAAGCGCGCGCAGCGGTGCACCCGGGCCATGCAGCGGCTGGCCCACCACACGGGTCAGCCATGTGTGCACATCCTGCGCCTGCTCACCAAAACCGGCGCGCTCGCAAGCGCGTTGCAGACGCCGTTGCAGCCCATCGTCCTGGCCCAGGGCAAATTTTTCGGTGGCCAGCCATTCAAGCTGGTCGTGCAGGAAGTTGCCCGCGGAAGGCCCGCGCGCGAATCGGTGCCAGGCCGGGGCTTGCCGAGGCGGTGCAGGTGCAGGCCCTGCCTCGGCCGGCTCATCGTCGGCCGGGCGCGGGGTCTGCAGCGCGAGCGGCAAGGCCTCGACAACCGCACCCACCTGGGCATGCACTGCGACCGAAAGATCCCGGGCTATGCGGCTGAAGCTGGCAATCGTCCAGTGGCGGTCAAAGCGGGCCTCAAAGGTTTTGGCGGTTTGCGCCGGGGCATCGGCAACGGGGCGCACC
>Ga0255196_1000074_pt1 | contig 27279 bp, 19 predicted proteins | sample Miss_Law_RepA_8h_FD_183637 | JGI IMG/M metagenome (GOLD analysis project Ga0255196, IMG submission 183637) | Freshwater microbial communities from Mississippi River, Louisiana, United States - Miss_Law_RepA_8h | ecosystem: Environmental > Aquatic > Freshwater > River | place: USA: Louisiana... | reverse complement strand
CGCTCACCACCACCACGCTGAGCGGCAACAAGATCCGCAAGGTCGCCCTGCCTCAATACGAAGACCACGGCGAAATCCTGAAGTGGCTGATGCTGGACAACGTGCCCGGCAGCTACCCCTACACCGCTGGCACCTTCGCCTTCAAGCGCGAGGGCGAAGACCCGACCCGCATGTTCGCCGGTGAAGGCGACCCCTTCCGCACCAACCGCCGCTTCAAGCTGGTGTCCGAAGGCATGCCCGCCAAGCGCCTGTCCACCGCGTTCGACTCGGTCACGCTCTACGGCAACGACCCCGACCTGCGCCCGGACATCTACGGCAAGATCGGCAACTCGGGCGTGAACGTCGCTACCCTGGACGACATGAAGGTGCTGTACTCGGGCTTTGACCTGTGCAACCCGACCACCTCGGTGTCGATGACCATCAACGGCCCGGCGCCGTCCATCCTGGCCATGTTCATGAACACGGCCATCGACCAGAACATCGACAAGTTCAAGGCCGAGAACGGCCGCGAGCCCACCGAAACCGAAACCGCCAAGATCAAGGAATGGGTGCTCGCCAACGTGCGCGGCACGGTGCAGGCCGACATCCTGAAAGAAGACCAGGGCCAGAACACCTGCATCTTCTCCACCGAGTTCTCGCTGAAAGTCATGGGCGACATCGCCGAGTACTTTGTGCACCACGACGTGCGCAACTTCTACAGCGTATCCATCAGCGGCTACCACATCGCCGAAGCCGGGGCCAACCCGATCAGCCAGCTGGCCTTCACGCTGTCCAACGGCTTCACGTTTGTGGAGGCGTATCTCGCGCGTGGCATGCACATCGACGACTTTGCGCCCAACCTGAGCTTCTTCTTCTCCAACGGCATGGACCCCGAGTACACCGTGCTCGGCCGCGTGGCACGCCGCATCTGGGCCGTGGCCATGAAGGAGAAATACGGTGCCAACGAGCGCAGCCAGAAGCTCAAGTACCACATCCAGACCTCGGGCCGCTCGCTGCACGCACAGGAGATCCAGTTCAACGACATCCGCACCACGCTGCAGGCGTTGATCGCGATCTACGACAACTGCAACAGCCTGCACACCAACGCGTTTGACGAGGCCATCACCACGCCCACCGAAGACTCGGTGCGCCGCGCCATGGCGATCCAGCTCATCATCAACCGCGAGTGGGGCCTGGCCAAGAACGAAAACCCCAACCAGGGTGCCTTCATCATCGACGAGCTGACCGAGCTGGTCGAAGAAGCGGTGCTGGCCGAGTTTGAGCGCATCGCCGAGCGCGGCGGCGTGCTGGGTGCCATGGAAACCGGCTATCAGCGCGGCAAGATCCAGGACGAGTCGATGCACTACGAGATGCTCAAGCACACTGGCGAGTACCCGATCATCGGCGTCAACACCTTCCGCAACCCCAAGGGCGACGAAGTGCTCGAGAGCCTGGAGCTGGCGCGCTCGACCGAGGAAGAAAAGCAGTCACAGCTCAAGCGTCTGCAAGACTTTCATACCCGCAACGCGGACAAGGCGCCCGCCATGCTGGCGCGCCTGCAAAAGGCTGTCATCGACAACACCAACGTGTTCGAGGTGCTGATGGACGCGGTGCGCGTGTGCTCGCTCGGTCAGATCACCAACGCCCTGTTCGAGGTGGGTGGCCAGTACCGCCGCAGCATGTAACAAGGCTTGGGCACAATGGGGGGCATGCGTACCCCCGTCCCCTTCATTGCCCCAGAAGTTTTTGACCAAGCCGACGCGGCGCTGGCCCGCGTGCAGACTATCTACACGCAAAGCGTACAGCACCTGCGTGATGCCATGCAACGCTTTGTGGCAGGTGAAGAGCTGCAGGACCGGGTACGCGCCTGCTACCCCTATGTGCGCATCGAAACGGCGACCGGCTGGACACCGCCACCCGGTGCCGAGACCGAGTTGCTCAGTTACGGCTTTGTGGCGAGTGCGGGTTCGTATGCCACCACGCTCACGCGCCCCGACCTCTTCGCCCATTACCTGCGCGAGCAGTTCGCGCTGCTGATCCGCAACCACGGTGTGCAGCTCGAAGTCGGCACCAGCAAGGAGCCGATGCCGGTGCATTTCTCGTTTGCCGAAAACGAGCACATGGAAGGCGAGATGAGCGCCGCACGGCGCGCCCGCCTGCGCGATGTGTTCGACCTGCCCGACCTGACCGCCATGGACGACAGCATCGCCAACGGCACTTGGTGCGGCGCGCCAGGCCAGCCCGAGCCGCTGTCCTTGTTCAATGGGGCACGCACCGACTATTCGCTGCACCGCCTGCGCCACTACACCGGCACCAGCCCAGCGCATTTCCAGAACTACGTGCTGTTCACCAACTACCAGTTCTACATCGACGAGTTCATCGCGCTGGGCCGCGCCGAGATGGCCAAACCCGACAGCCCTTATGTGGCTTTTGTGGAACCAGGCAATGTGGTGACACGCCGCATCGGTCTCACAGCCCAACCGGACGATGCCCTGGGCAGTGCCCCGCCTCGACTGCCCCAGATGCCCGCCTACCACCTGGTGCAGGGTGGCCACAGCGGCATCACCATGGTCAACATCGGCGTGGGGCCCGCCAATGCCAAGAACATCACCGACCACATCGCCGTGCTGCGCCCGCACGCCTGGCTCATGGTGGGCCACTGCGCTGGCCTGCGCACCACGCAGCAGCTGGGCGACTACGTGCTGGCCCACGCCTACGTGCGCGAGGACCATGTGCTCGACGAGGAACTGCCGCTGTGGGTGCCGATTCCGGCGCTGGCCGAGATCCAGGTTGCGCTGGAAAAAGCTGTCAGTGAAGTCACCGGCAGCCACGGCGCCGAGCTCAAACGCCTCATGCGCACCGGCACCGTGGCCAGCACCGACAACCGCAACTGGGAGCTGCTGCCGGACAACACGCCGCAGCGCCGCTTCAGCCAGAGCCGTGCCGTGGCGCTCGACATGGAAAGCGCCACCATTGCCGCCAACGGTTTCCGGTTTCGCGTGCCTTACGGCACCCTGCTGTGCGTGAGCGACAAGCCCCTGCACGGCGAGATCAAGCTGCCCGGCATGGCCAACCACTTCTACCGCGAGCGCGTCAATCAGCACCTGCAGATCGGCATCCGCGCGCTGGAGATCCTGCGTGCCGCCGGCCCCGCCCAGCTGCACAGCCGCAAGCTGCGCAGCTTTGCCGAAGTGGCCTTCCAGTAACCCAGCCTCTGTGGGAGCGAGCTCCTGCGCGCGAACAGACTTCGGCCGCAGGGGCGGCCTCCTACAATGACCGGCATGAACCTCCTCTTTGTTGCCGATCCGCTCGAGTCCTTCAAGACCTACAAGGACACCACCTTTGCCATGATGCGCGAGGCGCAAAAGCGTGGCCATGCCCTCAGCGCCTGCGAGCCGCAGGACATTCGGTGGCTGCACGGCGAGGGCGTCACGGCCCAGGCACGCGACATCCGGCTGACCAGCCGGGCGGAGGACTGGTTCGAGGTGACGGGCACGCAGCGCGCTGCGCTCGAGGGCTTCGATGCGGTGATCATGCGCAAGGACCCGCCGTTTGACAGCGAGTATTTCTACAGCACCCACCTGCTGGGCCAAGCCGAACGCGAGGGCGCGCGTGTCTTCAACAGCCCGGCCGCCTTGCGCGACCACCCCGAAAAACTAGCCATCCTCGAATTCCCGCAGTTCACTGCGCCCACACTGGTCACGCGCAGCGAGGCCGACATCCGCAACTTCCACGCCGAACACGGCGAGGTCATCCTCAAGCCGCTGGACGGCATGGGTGGCATGGGCATCTTCAAGGTCGGGCGTGACGGTCTTAACCTGGGCACGATTGCCGAAACGCTCAACCGTGGCGGCGCGCAAACCGTGATGGTGCAAAAGTACCTGCCGCAAATCAGCGAAGGTGACAAACGCGTGCTGGTGATTGGCGGCCAGGCCGTGCCCTTCACGCTGGCCCGCATCCCGCAGGGCAGCGAGGTGCGCGGCAACCTGGCTGCCGGCGGCAAGGGCGTGGCCATGCCCATCACCGATCGCGAGCGCGAGATCGCCGAGACCCTCGGCCCGATCCTGGCCGCGCGCGGCCTGCTGCTGGTGGGGCTGGACGTGATTGGCGGGCACCTGACCGAAATCAATGTCACCAGCCCGACCTGCTTTCAGGAGATCTCCGACCAGACCGGATTTGACGTGCCGGCCATGTTCATCGACGCTGTAGAGGCGGCGTGCGCCGCCTGAATCAGAACAGCCTGTCGGGCGTGTAGCGCAGACCGAACGAGGTCCAGGTCGTCTGCCCGATGCCGTTGGGCTGGGCACCGCGTGTGGCATCGATCTGCAGCAGACCGGGGATCAGCGAAAACCGCAGCCCGGTCTGCACGAACGGTTTTTGGCGGTTGTCACCAAACGCCTCGGCGATCAGCATCAGGCGCGGATGCATCCAGTACTCCACGCCCACCCCCCAGGTGGCCAGGTTTCTGTGGGTCCGGTTTTCGCGCGTCCAGCCCAGGTTGGTGTGCACCACCACCCGGTCATCGAACATCGACACCGAAAAAGGCGCGTATGCATACTGGGCACCGAACTGGTTCGGCCCTGGCTGCGTCCCCACATGACGCACCACGCCAAACGCCAGACCCCAGCCCCAGTCGTTGGTCGTCAGGTCGCGCAGCAAGGTTTTGCCTTGCAACACCTGGTCGCTGGAATGCGGCAAACCATCGGCATGGAAATGCCCACCTCCCGCAGTGATTTCGAAATTCCCGGTCGGGTTGCAGGCTGGCAACGCCCAATTCTCAGTGCGGTCACGGTAGCGGCGTGTCCAGCTCTCGAGCTGGCAACTTTCGGCGGTGGTGATGCGGGCATCGTCGGTCATGAACGGACGGGCCGCCAGGGCGTCCGCACCCGCGAGCACCACACCGCAGCAGGCCAGGGCGAGTCGGGACAGGAAATTCATGCGCCAGATTCTAGACAGGCCCATGACAACACCGTGACAGCTCAGACCAGATCCCCGTCCACAAAGGCGTACAGCCGCCCCGGCTCAAAAGCCACCCAGACCTCGTCGGTGGTCAGGGGCTGCGTCACCACCACAGCGACCCGGTCGTTCACGCTGGTGTGCTCGGCAAAGTTCACGCTCAGGTCTTCGTCGCTGAGTGTGGCCCGGGTGAAGGGGTGGCGCCGCAGCACGTAATGCAGGTGCGTGCTGGCATGCGCCCACAGGGCCTCGCCGTTGGACAGCAGAAAATTGAAGGTGCCGTGTTGCGCGATCAGCGGCACCAACTCGCGCAGGGTCTGGTTGAGTTCGGCCACCGGGGGCACCGAGGCGTGCGACTTGGCCAGCTCCTGCATCAGCCAGCAAAACGCGCGCTCGCTGTCGGTCTCGCCCACTGGCCGGAAACTGCCGTGCAGGCGTGGGGCGTAATTTTCCAGATTGCCGTTGTGCGCAAACACCCAGTAGCGACCCCAGAGTTCACGCACAAAGGGGTGGCAATTTTCAAGTGTGACCTCGCCCTGCGTGGCCTTGCGGATGTGCGCGATCACGTTGGTGCTCTTGATCGGGTAACGCCGCACCAGCTCAGCCACGGGCGAGGTGGCGGCGCTCTGGTGGTCCACCATGTGGCGCACGCCCTTGCCCTCGAAAAACGCAATGCCCCAGCCGTCGCCGTGGTGGTCGGTCGCGCCGCCACGCTGCGCAAAGCCGCTGAAGCTGAAAGTCACGTCGGTGGGCGTGTTGCAGTTCATGCCGAGCAGTTGGCACATGGCGATCAACCTTTGGAATGTTCGGGCCCACCCAAACGCCAGGCGGCCACCATGGCCAGCCCGGTCAGCAGCGCCAGACAGGCAAATGTTTCATTGAAGGCCTGCAGGGCAGCTTCGCCGGCCACCTCGCCCAAGCGGGCCCCATGCATCGACAGCCGCCACTCCAGCACGATGGCGCACAGACTCACGCCCGTGGCCCCTCCCACCATGCGGATGAAATTGATGATGCTTGAGCCCTGCGGAATGAGCGCATGCGGCACACCTTTCATGGCGCCCAGATTGAGCGAAGGCAGGATGAAGCCCAGTCCGATGCGCCCGACAATGATCCAGACCCACAGCCAGGCCAGTCCCTGCGCCGGGTGCACCGTGAAGTTCAGACCGAACGACAGCGCCAGCAGGGCCAGCCCCAGCATCACCAGACGCGAGGCCGGGTAACGGTCGGCCAGCCGACCCACGATGTTGATCGTCACCGCCAGCAAAATACCCGAGGGCAGCAAGGCCGCCCCGATGTAGGACGGCGACAGACCCAAGCCCATCTGCATGAATACCGGGTACAGGTAGGTCGAACCGAAAAGCGCGGTGCCGTAGGTGAAGGCCACCAACGAACCCATGGCAAAGTTGCGGTGCGCGAACACCTGCAGGTTCATCAGTGCGGGCCGGCCGCCGTGCCGCGCCAGGTGCAGCAAACGCCGCTGCCACAGGACAAAAGACAGTGCGCCCAGCCCCGCCAACGTGAGCAGCACCCCGGCGCCATGTCCGTCCTCGCCGCGCAGCTGCACCAGGCCGTTGAGCAGCATCAGCGTCGAGGCACTGGCCAGCGCCAGCCCCAGCCAGTCGAGCCCTGCCGATTCTGCGTTGGCGGCCACGCCGCCCGGCGCGGTGGTCGGCACAAAGCGACGCGAGAGCCACAAACCGACCGCGGCCAGCGGCACCACCATGAAGAAGATCGAACGCCAGCCAAACGCATCCACCAGCAAGCCGCCAATGCTGGGGCCCAGGGCTGGCGCAAGCACCACGCCCGTTCCAAACAGGCCACTGGCGCGCCCCTGCTCGCCCGAAGCAAAGGCCCGCAGGATGATGATGGCCGGAATCGGCTGCACCACACCGGCCGCCAGTCCTTCGGCCACGCGCGCCAGCAGCACCAGCGCATAGTCGTTGGCCAGGCCGCCGCCCAGCCCCCCCAGCAGCAGGACCCACATGCACAGGCTGTAGACGCGCCGATAGCCATAGCGTGTGAGCAACCAGGGCGTGGTCAGCATGGACACGGTGGAGGCCACCATGAAGCCCGAGGTCACCCACTGTGCCCGGCTCTGGCCGAGTGCAAAGTGGTGACTCAGGTCCGGAATGGCCACGTTGATGATGGTGGATGACATGACCGAGGCCATGGTGCCCAGCATCACTGAAAGCAGAAGCAGCCAGCGGTAACGCTCGCCATGGCGGGCCTGCAAGGCCTGCAGGCTGTGTGGGTCATGACCAGCACTGCTCATGCGGCCTGCGAAGCCTTCACGCAACTCTGGCAAATGCAGGCCTTGCCGCGCAGGGGCTCGGGCACCTGCTGCAAGAGTTGCGCGCTGAACTGCTCGCGCGAGCACCAACAGGGCGCCTGCTCGCTTCCAGCCTGCGGCCGCTCCATGGCGCAGTGGTTGGGACTGCCGCACAGCGGGCAGTGGCAGGCGTCAATCGTTGGACTGGCAGACATGAGGCGAGTGTAGGCGATCGCCTGCCGGCATGTAGGAGGCCGCTCCTGCGGCCGAATGGATCATTGCGCGCGGGGGCGCGCTGCTACAGCAACACCCCCTCCCCGTCGGCGACTCAGGCTGCAGCCTTGACCTTCAGGCGCCAGGCATGCAGCAGTGGCTCGGTGTAGCCGGACGGCTGTTCCTTGCCCTTTAACACCAGGTCGCAGGCGGCCTGGTAAGCGGCGCTCTTGGCAAAGTTGCCGGCCATGTTCTTGTAGAGCTTGTCGCCGGCATTCTGGCCGTCCACCACTTTGGCCATGCGCTCGAAGGTCTCGCGCACCTGCTTTTCGGTGACCACCCCGTGGTGCAGCCAGTTGGCCATGTGCTGGCTGGAGATGCGCAGCGTAGCGCGGTCTTCCATCAGGCCCACGCCGTTGATGTCGGGCACTTTGGAGCAACCCACGCCCTGGTCGACCCAGCGGACCACATAGCCCAGGATGCCCTGGGCGTTGTTGTCGAGTTCCTTTTGCTTGTCTTCGGCCGACCAGTTGACCTCGGCCACGACCGGGAACTGCAGCAGCTGGTCGAGCGTCTCGTCGCGCAGCTTCTTGGGGTCCTGTTTGGCCACGGCCTTTTCCATCTGCTTTTGCAGCGCGGGCACGTCCACCTGGTGGTAATGCATCGCGTGCAGTGTGGCGCCGGTGGGGCTGGGCACCCAGGCGGTATTGGCACCGGCCAGCGGGTGCGCGATCTTGGCCTTGAGCATGTCGGCCATCAGGTCGGGCATGGCCCACATGCCTTTGCCGATCTGGGCACGGCCGCGCAGGCCGCAGGCCAGGCCCACATTGACGTTGTTCTTCTCGTAGGCGGCCAGCCAGGTGCTGTTCTTGATGTCGCCCTTGCGCATGACGGGCCCTGCCAGCATGCAGGTGTGCATCTCGTCGCCGGTGCGGTCCAGGAAGCCGGTGTTGATGAAGGCCACGCGGCTCTTGGCTGCCGCAATACAGGCCTTGAGGTTGGCGCTGGTGCGGCGCTCTTCGTCCATGATGCCCAGCTTGACGGTGGAGGGCTTGAGGCCCAGCACCTTCTCGACGCGGCCGAACAGCTCGTCGGCAAAAGCGACTTCGGCCGGGCCGTGCATCTTGGGCTTGACGATGTAGACGCTGCCGGTGCGGCTGTTGCGCAGCGGGTGGGACTTTTTCTTCTGCAGGTCGACCATGGCGATCGTCGTGGTGACCATGGCGTCCAGGATGCCTTCGGGGATCTCGCGCGTCGCGCCGCTCTTGTCGGTCCAGGTGATGGCCGGGTTGGTCATCAGGTGGCCCACGTTGCGCACGAACAGCAGCGAGCGGCCGTGCAGCACGACCTCGCCCTTGCCGGAGGGCTTGGTGTAGTGGCGGTCGCCGTTCATGGTGCGGGTGAAGGTCTTGCCGCCCTTGGCCACTTCTTCCTTGAGCGAGCCGTCCAGGATGCCCAGCCAGTTGCTGTAGGCCAGCACCTTGTCTTCGGCGTCCACGGCAGCCACCGAGTCTTCGAGGTCGAGGATGGTGGAGAGCGCGGCTTCGGCGATCAGGTCGGACACGCCAGCGGGGTCGGTCTTGCCGATCGGGGTGGTCTTGTCGATCTGCAGGTCCAGGTGCAGACCGTTGTGCACGAACAGCACCGAAGCGGGCGCCTTGGCGTCACCGGTGTAACCAACGAATTGTTTGGCGTCCTTCAGGCCGGACGTCTTGCCACCCTTGAGCGTGACCACCAGCTTGCCACCCTTGACGGCATAGCCAGTGCTGTCGATGTGCGAGCCGCTCTTGAGCGGAGCACAGCGGTCAAGCACGTAACGGCAGTACTCGATGACCTTGGCACCGCGTTTGGGGTTGTAGCCCGTGCCTTTTTCGCAGCCATCGGCTTCGCTGATGGCGTCGGTGCCATACAGCGCGTCGTACAGCGAACCCCAGCGGGCGTTGGCGGCGTTCAGGGCGTAGCGGGCGTTCAGGATCGGCACCACCAGCTGCGGGCCGGCCAGCTTGGCCAGCTCGGCGTCCACGTTGGCGGTGGTGGCCTTGGCGTTCTTCGGCTCGGGCACAAGGTAGCCGATTTGCGACAGGAACTTGCGGTAGGCCTTCATGGCCTTGCCGGCTGCCACCGGGCCGGGGTTGGCGGAGTGCCACTTGTCCATCTCGGCCTGGATGCGGTCACGCTCTGCCAGGAGGGCGATGTTCTTGGGCGCGAGGTCGGTGACGATGTCGGAAAAACCTTTCCAGAACTTGTCGCTCGTGACGCCGACGGCAGGCAGCACTTGCTGCTCGATGAAGTCGTACAGGGACGTGGCCACCTGCAGGTTGTGGGCCTTGGTGCGTGCAGTCATGAATCACCTCGTGAAAGTTCAAAAAGAATCGGGGCGGTGGCACAAGGCCACCTTCGGCAGTCTGGAAAAGACTTTATTGCAAATCCGTGCAACGATAAATCGCGGAAAAAGCCATGAACCCATGACTTTTATGCAAAAGTGGCATTGTGCCGCAAGGCGGTCGACTCCTGTGAAAGCGCGCCTTCCGCGCGCGCATGCCTTTCGGTCGCAGGGGCGGCTTCCTACAGCTCCAGTTCACGCAGCAGGCGTCGCCGTTCACGCCAGTCGGGCATGACTTCGCCCACCGTGTCCCAGAAACGCGGGCTGTGGTCCATCACCCGCAGGTGGGCGAGTTCATGCACCACCACATAGTCGATCTGCGCCAGCGGCAGGTGGATCAGGCGCCAGTTCAGGCGGATGTGGCCGTCGCTGCGCGCGCTGCCCCAACGGGTGCGGGCGCCCGACAGCGACAGGCGCTGGTGTTGCACGCCCAGCTGCGGGCCGAAATGCCGCAGCCGTTCCTCGAAGAGGACGCGCGCTTTTTTCTTGAACCAGGCCTCGGCCGCTTCGCGCACCTGCGTGGCCGAGGCTTCAGGCGGCAGGTTCAAGGGCAAGGGCTCTACGCCCTCCGGCACATCGGGGAGCCGCCCGCGCGCCACCACGCATAGCCGCACCATACCGCCCAGATACGGCAAGTCGGCGCCATGCACCCAGGCCGGCTCGGGGGTCAGGGGTTGGCGCACACGTTCACGCATCTGCTGCAGCTTGGTCAGAATCCACGTGGCCTTTTCCTGCACGGCAGCATCGACCTCGCGCAGCGGTACCCAGCCGGGCGCACGCACCACCAGCCCTTCAGGGCCAATGGTGAAGCCAATGCTCTTGCGGCGCGAGCGCTCGAAACGGTAAGACACGGTCACGCCCTGCAGCAGGACATGGCGGTTGGCGGCGGCATGGGTGAAGCCTGGCACTTGTGCTGCCAAGTCAGAGAGTGGCACGGAAGCCCCCTGAGGCTCACGGGGCGGCGCACGCACCGGTTCGGGATCCGCGCCCAGAAAGAAGTCCAGCGCCAGCTGCACCAGAGAAGGGGCCGGCTTGCGGGAGGCCAGTGCCGTAGGCATGGCGTACTCGGAGGTCAAGCCTTGTCGGCGTAGGCCTCGGGGTCGAGGCGTCGCATCTCGGCTTCGATCCAGGCCTGCACCTCGGCCATCAGCTCATCGGCCTGACGCCCTTCGCTGGGAATGGGCTGGCCGATGGACACATCGACGATGCCTGGACGCTTGATGAAAGCCTTTTTTGGCCAGCAGCGGCCGGACGTCACCGCGATCGGGATCACCGGCACGCCTGCGGCAATGGCCAGCCGCGTGCCACCGGTCTTGTATTCACCCACTTCGCCACGTGCGATGCGGGTGCCCTCGGGGAACATGATGACCCACACGCCTTCCTGCATCAGGCGACGGCCCTGCTGCACCACCTTGGCAAAGGCGCGCGCTTTCTGGCTGCGGTCGATGTGGATCATGTCCATGCGGGCCATGGCCCAGCCGAAGAAGGGGATGCTCAGCAGCTCTTTCTTGAACACATAGGCCAGGGGGTGCGGCATGATGGCTGGCATCAGAAAGGTTTCCCAGACGGACTGGTGCTTGACCAGCAGCACGGCCGGATCTTTGGCCCCTTGGGGCAAGTTTTCCAGCCCCTGCACGCGGTTGCGGATGCCCAGTATCCAGGTACCGCTCTGGATCGACAGGCGCAGCCAGCCCGCGCAGATCCAGTACAGGCGGGTGCTGCTCACAAAGTAGGACGCGAGGATGGCAAACAGCGCCCAAGGAATGACGGTGACGGCCATCCAGAGCAGATGCAGGACAGAGCGAATGAGGTTCATGCGAAAACTTTCAGGCCATCAGATGGCGTTCAGCCCTGGCTCAGCAATTGGTCAACGCAAGCGGCCAGATCGGCATGCACCCGCGTGGCCGCCGGGAAACCGGCCGGGGCTTCGGTCTGTCCGATCAGCTCGGGGTGGCGCCCGGTGCACACCAGGTGGGGCGCACAACCGGCGCTTGCAGCAGCCTGCATGTCGCGCAGGCTGTCCCCAATGTAAGGCACGCCCGCCAGCGACACCCCATAGCGCTGCGCAATCTGCTCCAGCAGGCCGGGCTCGGGCTTACGGCAATGGCAACCTTCATCGGGGGCGTGCGGGCAGTAAAAGACCGCATCAAGGCGTCCGCCATGGGCCGCCAGCGCCTTCATCATGTGGGCATGCACGCTGTTGAGGGCCGCGATGTCGAACAGGCCTCGGCCCAGGCCGGACTGGTTGGTCGCCAGCACCACGTGGTAGCCTGCATGGTTCAGGCGCCCGATCGCTTCGAGCGCGCCGGGCAGAGGCTCCCACTCCTCGGGCGACTTCACAAACTGATCGCTGGCCCGGTTGATGGTGCCGTCCCGATCCAGTATGACCAGTTTGGTGTGCATGTTCAGGCCGCCAGACGGGACAGGTCGGCCACGCGGTTCATGGCCACATGCAGGCTCTTGAGCAGGCCCTGGCGGTTCAGGCGCAGGTCCATCTCTTCGGCGTTGACCATCACATCGTCAAAGAAGGCATCGACCGGGCCATGCAGCGCCGCCAGCGTCTGCAGGCTGGCGGTGTAGTCACCAGCGTCAAACTGCGCGGTGGACTCGGGCACCAGTCGGGCCATGGCGGCATGCAGGGCCTTTTCGGCGTCTTCCTTGAGCAGGCCAGTGTTCACATGCGCATCCACTTCGCCCGCCTTCTTGAGGATGTTGCCGATGCGTTTGTTGGCCGCGGCCAGCGCCGGGCTCTCGGGCAGGGCGGCAAAAGCGCGCACGGCCGTCAGGCGCTTGGCCACGTCGGACAGGCGCTGGGGCTGCAGGGCCAGCACGGCTTCGACTTCCTGGGCCGAGAAGCCCTGCTCGCGCAGGCCACCGGCCAGGCGGTCGTAGACGAATTCCGTCAGCGCTGAGCTGGCGTCGGTGATCTTGTCACCAAACACCGGCACGGCCAGCGCCAGCAGCGCCGACAGGTCAATCGCCAGATCCTTTTCGATCAGCATGCGGATCACGCCCAGCGCGTGGCGGCGCAGCGCGAACGGGTCCTTGTCGCCGCTGGGCAGGTTGCCGATGCCGAACATGCCCACCAGGGTTTCCAGCTTGTCGGCCAGCGCCACCACCACGCCCACGGGGTTACGCGGCAGCTCGTCGCCGGCAAAGCGCGGCTTGTAATGGTCTTCGATGGCGTCGGCGATCTCGGCGGGCAGGCCGTCGTGGCGGGCGTAGTAGCCGCCCATGATGCCCTGCAGCTCAGGGAACTCGCCCACCATGTCGGTCAGCAGATCGGTCTTGGCCAGGCGTGCGGCCTGCTCGGATTGCTTGGCCAGCAGGTCACCGCCCAGTTGCTGGCCAATGGCCCTGGCGATGGCGCAGACCCGTGCCATGCGCTCGCCCTGCGTGCCCAGCTTGTTGTGGTAGACCACCTTGGACAGACCGTCGACGCGCGACTCCAGCGTCTTCTTGCGGTCCTGGTCGAAAAAGAATTTGGCATCGGCCAGGCGCGGGCGCACCACGCGCTCGTTACCACCGATCACCGCGCTCGCGTCTTCGGGGCTGATGTTGCTCACCACCAGGAACTGGTTCGTCAGCTTGCCTGCGGCGTCCAGCAGCGGGAAGTACTTCTGGTTGGCCTTCATCGTCAGGATCAGGCACTCCTGCGGCACATCCAGGAACTGCTTTTCGAACTCGCAGACCAGCACGTTCGGGCGCTCGACCAGCGCGGTCACTTCGTCGAGCAGGGCCTCGTCTTCGATGGGGCGCACACCGCCACCGACTTTGGCCGCAGCGGCCTGCAGCTGGCGCACGATCTCGGCGCGGCGCTCGGCAAAGCTGGCGATCACGGCGCCGTCGGTCTTGAGTACTTCGGCGTACTGGTCGGCATGCGGCACCAGCACGGGGTCGACCTGCGCCTCAAAGCGGTGGCCCTGCGTGGTGCAGCCAGCGCTCAGGCCCAGCGCCTTGACCGGCACCACGGTGGTGCCGTGCAGGGCGATCAGGCGGTGCGCCGGGCGCACGAAGTTGACGCTGCTCCAGCCGGGCAGCTCGCAGTCGGTCTCCAGCTGGTACTGCATGACCTTGGGGATCGGCAGTTTGGCAATGGCCTCGTCCAGGGCTTTTTGCAGGCCCACATCGAGCGTGGCGCCACTGACCAGGCTGTCGTAAAACAAGGCTTCGGCCTTTCCATCGGGGGCGCGCTTCAAAGCCGCCACGGCAGCCGCCGGGTCACTCACATCGGCGCCCAGCGCCTGCAGCTTCTTGAGCAGGGCCGGTGTGGCCTGGCCCTCGGCCGTAAGGCCCACGCTCACAGGCATGAGCTTTTGCTGAACGGCCTTGTCTTCGGCCTTGAGGGCCACATGGGTGATGTGTGCGGCCAGGCGGCGCGGCGAGGCGAAAGCGGTGACCTGGCTGTCAGCGGCGCTCAGGCCCATGGCCTGCAGCTGCTCGGCCAGCACGCCAGCAAATGCATTGCCGAGTTTGTTGAGCGCCTTGGGCGGCAGCTCTTCCACGAAAAGTTCGACCAGAAGGTTTTGCGTTGTCATTGTTCTTGTTCCTTCGACTCAGGCGGCTTTCTTCGGCATCTGCGCCACCCACTCGCGTGGCGCCATCGGGAAGCCCAGTCGCTCGCGGCTCTCGCAGTAGCTCTGCGCCACGGCACGGGCCAGGTTGCGGATGCGGCCGATGTAGGCGGCGCGCTCAGTCACACTGATGGCCCCGCGCGCATCCAGCAGGTTGAAGGTGTGCGCGGCCTTGAGCACCTGCTCGTAGGCCGGCAGCGCCAGCTGCTGCTCCATCAGGTACTTGGCCTGCTTTTCGTGCGCACCGAAGGCGGTGAACAGGAAATCGGCGTCGCTGTGCTCGAAGTTGTAGGTGGACTGCTCGACCTCGTTCTGGTGATAGACATCCCCATAGCTGAGCGACTCCGTCCACTTCAGGTTGTAGACGTTGTCCACGCCCTGCAGGTACATGGCCAGGCGCTCCAGGCCGTAGGTGATCTCGCCGGTGATCGGCTTGCAGTCGATGCCGCCCACCTGCTGGAAGTAGGTGAACTGCGTCACTTCCATGCCGTTGAGCCAGACTTCCCAGCCCAGGCCCCAGGCCCCCAGCGTGGGGTTTTCCCAATCGTCTTCGACGAAGCGGATGTCGTTTTTCTTGAGGTCAAAGCCCAAGGCCTCAAGCGAGCCCAGGTACAGCTCCAGGATGTTGCTGGGCGCGGGCTTGAGCACCACCTGGTACTGGTAGTAATGCTGCAGGCGGTTGGGGTTCTCGCCATAACGGCCATCCTTGGGGCGGCGGCTGGGCTGCACATAGGCGGCCTTCCACGGCTCGGGGCCGATGGCGCGCAAAAAGGTGGCGGTGTGGCTGGTGCCAGCGCCCACTTCCATGTCGTAGGGCTGGAGCAAGGCGCAGCCCTGGGCGTCCCAGTATTGCTGCAACGTGAGGATGATCTGCTGGAAAGTCAACATGACTTGCGGGGCCGGCCGCGAGCCGGCCCAAGGTTGGTGAACACGCCCACAGACCGGCTGCGGGCGTAAACCTTTGATTTTACTGCCCGCCCCCCTGTAGCAGCGCGCCCCTGCGCGCGAACAGCCTCGGCCGCAGGGGCGACTTCCTACAGCGAACGGCGGCGCGCGCACCACAACGCCCAGCCCACCACCACCAGCGCCAGGCCCCACAAAGGCCACAGTCCGAAAGCGGCTGCCCAGCGGGCATAGGGCGTGAGGCCTTCGCGACCCTCAAAACTGCCGACCAGACTGCCCCGGGTAAAGCGCGGCAGCAGGCCCTGCACCTGCCCGCGGTGGTCGATGATGGCAGTGGCGCCGGTGTTGGTGGCGCGCAGCATGGGCCGCCCCAACTCCAGGGCACGCAGGCGAGAGATGTTCAGGTGCTGGTCCACCGCGACCGTGTCGCCAAACCAGGCGATGTTGCTCACGTTCACCAGCGCGGTCGGTGGCTGCTCACCCGGGCCGAAGCGCGCGGCCAGCTCCTCGCCAAACAGGTCTTCGTAGCAGATGTTGGGCGCCAGCCGCTGGCCCTGCCAGTCGATGGAAGGCTGGTGTACCGAGCCCCGCGCAAAGTCGCCCAGCGGAATCTGCATTTGCCGCACAAACCAGCCAAAGCCAGTCGGAATGAATTCACCGAAGGGCACCAGATGGAACTTGTCGTAGCGGTAGCCAGACTGCCCCTGCGGCCCCAGCGCCAGCAAGGCGTTCGAATAGCCCTGCACCGCATCGCCCCAGGGGATGCCGACCAGCGCCAGCTGCTGGCCCTGCGCAAAATGGGCTTGCAGCGCTGTCCAGTAATCGGGGGGCAGCTGACGTGGCAACACAGGAATCGCCGTTTCGGGGGCGATCACCAGCGGCTGGCGCGAAGCCATCAGGCGCTCGCCATACCAGCCCAGCGCATCCCGGATGCCACGCCCGGCATCGAACTTCTCGGTCTGAGAAATATTGGCCTGCAACAACTCAACTTCGGACTGGCCCGCGCTGCGTGTGAAGTGGTCTGCGTCGGGCAGCTGACGTGCAGCAACGAACACCAGCACGAGCGAGGCCCACGCCCGCCAGGACTTGTGCGGCCAGGCCTGGAGCATGGCCAGCCGCATGGCCGCAAAGGCCGCTATCGCCCCCATGCCGTACACCCCCACCCAAGGGGCAGCCCCGGCCAGCCAGCCATCCACATGGGCATAGCCGCCCGCGCCCCAGGGAAAACCAGTGAACCAGCGTCCGCGCATGAGCTCGGCCAGCAACCACAGCGCAGCAAACAGCACGCTGGCCGCCATCGGACGCAAGTCCCAGCGGGCCAGCCGCACCAGGGCCACCCAGACCGTGGCCGCACCCACGTAGTAAAGACCCAAAGCCGTCGCCAGCAGCAGCACGGCCGCCACGGACAAAGGCGCTGGCAAACCGCCCACCTGATGCATGGACACATGCAACCACCAGAATGTTCCGGCCAGCCAAGCCACGGCAAATACACCGCTACGGCGCGCCGCACCGACCAGCGCCGCCCTCAAGGGCCGGCCAGACACGGCCAGACGACACAGACTGAAGGCCAGCAGCGCCAGACTGCCCACTTGCAGCCAGCCATGGGCTTGGCCAGTGCCAGGCCAGGCGATCGACAGGGCCTGCAAGCCACCGGCCAGCGTGGCCAGCAAAAGTCCGCCCGAAGGCGACGCGAGCGCGGCCCGCCGCCTCATGTCGCAGTCTTGGTCTCGATGTGCGACACCTTGAACCAGCGCACCGCACCGGCGCGGGTGTGCAAGACGATAAATTGCAGACCAGCAAAGACAAAGGATTCGCCACGGCGGGGCACATGCCCCATTTCGTGGGCGATCAGGCCACCGATGGTGTCGAACGTGGGCGCGTCTTCACCGGCCTGAGCGGCCAGCAGGTCCACGCCAAACGCTTCGCTCACGCGCTCGACCGAGGTGTCGCCGCTGACGCGGAAGGTGCGGTCGGGCAGACCAAAAATGTCGCCCTCGTCGTCCTGGATGTCGAACTCGTCCTCGATCTCGCCAACGATCTGCTCGAGCACGTCCTCGATCGTGATGAGACCGGCCATGCGTCCAAACTCGTCGATGACGATGGCCAGGTGGTTGCGGTTGTCACGAAACTGGCGCAGCAAGTCGTTCAAGCCCTTGCTTTCGGGCACGAACACCGCCGGACGCAGCAGGGCGCGCAAGTTCAATTCGGGCGCTCGCTGCAGCTTGAGCAGGTCCTTGGCCATCAGGATGCCAATGACGTTTTCACGCTCGCCCTCAAACACCGGAAAACGCGAATGCGCGGTCTCGATCACCTGGTGCAGCAACTCGTCAAAAGGCGCATCGATGTCGAGCATGTCCATGCGCGGGGCGGCCACCATCACGTCACCCGCCGTCATGTCGGCCATGCGGATCACGCCCTCGAGCATGAGGCGGCTCTCGCTGTTGATGATGTGGTTGTCTTCGGCCTCGGCCAGGGTTTCGATCAGCTCATCGGCGGAGTCGGGTCCGGGGTGGATGAATTCGGCCAGTTTCTGCAGAAAGCTGCGCTTGTCTTCGCGGGTGCCCGCGCGCGCAGGAAGGGGGTCTGACACAGTGTGCAGTGCAGGACATGCGGTTGTGGATATGCCGCAAGGATAGCGGATTCATGTGACAGACCGCCAAGTCCGCCGTCAAGGCTGGGGATCGTTATGGTGGCGTGCCTCGCGCACGCCCTTGCGCACTTCCTGCATCAGGCCCAGCCATTGTCGAAACTGGCTGGCCTGGAGCTTGAGCTGGTAATCCAGTTCAGCCATGCGGTCCTGCAGCAAACCCGAGACCTGACTGTCGAGCGTCGCCTCGGGCAGCGTCAGGTAAGCCTCGCTTTCGCTGCCATCGCGCTCGACCCGCGCGCCGGCATTGCGGGCGATCTTGAGCATGGCCGCGTTTTCGCTCAGCGCGTGCACAAAGAACATGTGCACACCCTGGTTGCGGGCGTAAGTGACCGCACGGTCGAACAGCTTGGCGCCCATGCCGCGCCCACGCTGGCTGGCCGCCACCGAAACGCCGAATTCGGCGCAGGTGGACCATTTCGGATCGACGGAAAACGCCACATGCGCCATGGCCACCAATTGCAAGCGGCGGTTGAAGATGCCGAAAATCTCGTCACGCTGGAAATTGAGTCCATCGACATAGCGCCGGATGTGCTCGTCGGTGGCCGGATAGCCAAAACGCAGGTAGCGGTCGTTGTCGGACAGCGCCAGCAAATGCGCGAGGATGCGCGGTTTGTGGCGCGGCGCCAGCGCCCGGATGGGCACCCAGCCATAGTCACGACGCGCGCCACCAGCTGCGCCCGGATCGGCCGAAGCGAACCAGCGCTGCCAAAGGCGGCGCCAGAAACCGGAAGTGGGAGTCGCGTTTGAGTTCATTGGAGTGCGTGACAGCAATATAGGTATTAACCCTTATTTTGCCCCGATTGCCAAGCCCTTCAGCGATCCAGGTCAAAACATCGTCTTTTTGTCGCCTTCGAGACCTGTCAGCACCTGCATTGAGGACTTTTCCGGAGCACGGTCGTTCGTTTTTTGCGCACAATGGCATCCACAGGAGACATTCAGCATGGAAAAAATCTGGCTCAAGAGCTACCCCCCAGGTGTTGCCCACGACATCCATCCCGAGCAGTACAGCTCTTTGACCGACGTTCTGGAACGCGCCTTCCGCGAACATGCCGACAACCCTTTCTCGGTCTGTATGGACCGCTGGATGACTTACCGTGATCTGGACCAGCACTCGGCTGCTCTGGGCGCCTGGCTGCAGGCTCAAGGGCTGGAGCCCGGCAGCCGGGTGGCCATCATGCTGCCCAACCTGCCGCAGTTCGCCGTGACCATGTCGGCCGTGATTCGGGCCGGCTACACTTGCGTCAACGTCAACCCGCTCTACACCGCTCGCGAGCTCGAACACCAGCTCAAGGATTCGGGCGCCATCGCCATCGTCATCCTCGAGAACTTCGCCCACACCCTGCAGGAAGTCATCGCACACACGCAGATCCGCCACACCGTGGTGACCGCACTGGGCGACATGCTGGGGCCGATCTACGGCCGCTGGATGACCTTTGCCGTACGCCACCTGGCCAAGCTGGTGCCCGAATTCGAACTGCCGCTGGACGAAGGCCGTACCGTCACGCCCTGGCGCAAGGCCATGACCCAGGGTCACAGCCTCACGCTCAAGCCCACGGCGCAGAACATGGACGACATCGCCTTTTTGCAATACACCGGTGGCACCACCGGCCTGTCCAAAGGCGCCATCCTGACCCACCGCAACATCGTGGCCGCCATGCTGCAGGCCGAAGCCTGGTTCAACCCGGCGCTCGAGCGCGTGGGCGACCTGCGCAAGGTCAACTCGATCGCCGCCCTGCCTCTGTATCACATCTTTGCGCTCACGCTGTGTCTGCTGGCCATCCGCCAGGGCTCGCACATGACGCTGATCCCCAACCCGCGCGACTTCGGCAAATTCATCGAAGTGCTCAAGAAGCGGCCCTTCCATATCCTGCCCGGTGTGAACACGCTGTTCAACGCGCTGCTCAACCACCCAATGTTCAAAACGATCGACTTTTCGTCGCTGTGCCTGACCCAGGCCGGTGGCATGGCGGCGTCCGAGGGCACCGCACGCCAATGGCAGCAAGCCACCGGCAGCGCGATGATCGAAGGCTGGGGCATGAGCGAAACCTGCGCCATCGGCACCAACAACCCCGTGACCCAAAAACACTTCAGCGGCAACATTGGCCTGCCCTTGCCGGGCATCGAGATCGCCATCAAGGACGACAACGGTCAGAACGTGCCGTTGGGACAGTCAGGCGAGATCTGCATCAAGGGCCCCAACGTGATGCCGGGCTACTACAACAAGCCCGAGGAAAACGCCAAGACCTTCACCACGGACGGCTTCATGCGCACCGGCGACATCGGCGTCATGGACACCGAGGGCTTCACCCGCATCGTCGACCGCAAGAAGGACATGATCATCGTCAGTGGCTTCAACGTCTTTCCAAACGAACTGGAAAACGTCATCTCCACCTGCCCCGGCGTGGTGGAATGCGCTGCCGTGGGCGTACCCGACGCCATGCAGGGCGAAGCCATCAAGGTGTTCGTGGTGCGCAACGATCCGCTGCTGACCGAAGATGCTGTCGCACGCTTCTGCCACGACAACCTGACGGGCTACAAGCGCCCCAAATACATCGAATTCCGCGACGAGCTGCCCAAGTCCAATGTCGGCAAAATCCTGCGCCGGGAACTGCGCAGCGGCAAGTGATGACGGCCAAGGCCCTGTTGCCCGCCGGCGTTCAGGTCTTTGAGCGGGGTTGGCTCTCGTCCAACAACATCCTGCTGTGTGACGACACGTCCACCACCCTGGTGGACAGCGGTTACGCCACCCATGCGGCGCAGACACTGGCCCTGGTGGAACAGGCCTTGGGCGGACGGGTGCTGGACCAGCTCGTCAACACCCACCTGCACAGCGACCACTGCGGCGGCAATGCAGCGTTGCAGACGCGCTACCCCGCGCTGCACACCCGCATCCCGCCAGGTCTGGCCGAACCGGTACGCAACTGGTCTGACGCCGACCTGAGCTACCGGCCCACCGGCCAGACCTGTCCGCCGTTTGCCATCACCGGCCTGCTGCAGCCTGGCAGCATCCACCGCTGGGCCAACAGCGAATGGGAGGTGCATGCGGCCCCCGGCCACGACCCGCATTCGGTCATCCTGTTCAACCCCGAGCACCGCGTGCTGATTTCCGCCGATGCCCTCTGGGAAAACGGCTTCGGCGTGGTCTTTCCTGAACTGGAAGGTGAACCCGGTTTTGACGATGTGGCGGCCAGCCTGGACCTGATCGAGCGGCTCGACCCGCACACCATCATCCCCGGCCATGGACCGGTGTTTGCCGACTCCCCGGGGGCACTGCAGCGCGCACGGCAAAAACTTGAGGCTTTTGCACGCACGCCCGACAAACATGCGCGCTACGGTGCCAAAGTGCTGCTCAAGTTCAAGCTGCAGGAGTTCGGACGCCTACCCCGAGCCGACTTTCTGCGCTGGGCGTCAGGGGTGCCTTATCTGCACACCTTGCACCAGAACCATGGCGGAGGAAGTCTCCTGCAGGAATGGCTGGAGCAGATGCTGGCCGATCTGGTACGCACCGGCGCACTGGCCGATGACGGCGAGACCATCGAGGATGTGGCGAACTGAAAAGACAAAGGGCCTGCTGAACGGATTCAGCAGGCCCTTTGAACATGGAGCGGGATAAGAGGCTCGAACTCTCGACCTATACCTTGGCAAGGTATCGCTCTACCAACTGAGCTAATCCCGCAAAACTTTGGCTCCCCGACCTGGGCTCGAACCAGGGACCTACGGATTAACAGTCCGGCGCTCTACCGACTGAGCTATCGGGGAATATCGGTACCACATACAAAGGCCCATCGGGTGATGGGCCTTGCAGCTAAGCTCAGATTATACATCATGCACAGACGTGTACGCCCGGTCGACGACCGTCATTCCAGCGACCATCCAGGGCGCGCTCGATCTGGGCCGCCAGTTGCAGCAGCAAGCCATCGTTGGCCTGGCGTGCCTGCGCGTGGATGCCGAAGGGCAGCCCGTTTTCCTGCACCGCCATCGGCAGCGAAATGCCGGGAATGCCGCACAGATTGGTCAGCGGCGTGTAGGCGAAATTGCGCCACAGGTTCTCGAACCAGTCGTCAACCGAGGGATTGTCACTCAGCGTCAGGTACTCGGTGGTGCCTAGCCTGGGCGTGGGCAGCGCAGTGATCGGAGTGAGGATGATGTCCCACTCTTCAAAGAAAGCGCCAAAAGCACGCGCGGTGGTGTTGAACACCGCCTGCATGCGGGCCCGTTCCGCGTAGCTGGTGCGCAGGCCTTCCTGCCAGATCTTGATGTTGATCGGCTCCACCAGATCCTCGGGCGGCGCATCCAGCCCACGCGGGGCCAGCAGGTGGGTGATGGTCTGGGCAAAGTTGCTGATGTAACACAGCGTCTGCGCCGCGAAAGCCGCACGGAAATCCACTTGCGGCAACACCCACTCGACATGGTGGCCCAGGCTTTCGAGAAAACGTCCTGCGCGCTCCAGTTCGCTCACCATGTGCGGCGTGGCGCGGTAGTCGCCCCATTCATGCGAGAGCGCGATGCGCAGACGCCCCGGATCGCGCTCAATGAGTTGCGTGTAGGGCTCGGCGGGCATCCAGTAGGGCATGAACTCGCCCGGTGCCCCACCGCGGCAATGGTCAACGAACGCTGCCGTGTCACGAACCGTGCGGCTTTGACAGCCCTGCGTGGACACAAAACCACTGATGTCCGACAGCCCCGGCGCCATCGAGAACACGCCGCGTGAGGGCTTGAGGCCGATGTTGCCATTGAAGCCCGCCGGGATGCGGATCGAACCGCCACCATCCGTCGCATGCGAGAGCGGCAAGACACCCGCCGCCAGCGCCGCAGCCGTGCCCGCAGACGATCCACAGGTGGTGTATTCCAGGTTCCATGGGTTGCGCGTCACATAGACGGCCGGATTCTCAGCCGAGCTGCACACGCCAAACTCGGGAGTGGTCGTGCGGCCCATGATGTTGAGGCCCGCCTTTCGAATCTGCCCCGTGAGAAAACTGTCGGCCTGGGCCCGGTTGCCCCTCATGAGCAGCGAGCCCATCTCCTGCAGGCGGCCTTTGACGGTGGGTCCGAGGTCCTTCATCAGCCAGGGCACGCCGGCAAAAGGCCCCTGCGCATTCATGCCGTCCTTGAGGGGATCGGCCACCACATCCTCGAACACCTCGATCACCGCACTCAACGCCGGATTGACCTTGGCGATGCCTGCCGCCGCTTGGGCGGCCAGTTCTGCAGGAGTCACCTGGCCCTGGCGAACCAGTTGCGCCAGTCCCACCGCATCGTGCGCGGCCCATTCGTCCCAAGCCATGGCCAAAGACATGCTGCTTTCTCCTACAGATCAATGTCGACCATTATCGGGATGCCCAACCCCAGGCCTCAGACATGCGCGAGACACCCAACAAAAAAGAGAGGCTTGACCAGCAGCCAAGCCTCCAGGTTCAACCGTTTTGCAGGGCATGTTCGCCCTGCTCACTCAAAGTTGACATTCAATCACCGCAAAACACCCGCGAAGAACGCCGACAGTTCATCAAAACCATCCAAGGGGAGTACATGGGCCACATATTGGTCTGGGCGCACCACAATCATGCAGCCTTGGTCACGGTCGATGCCGCGCATGTCGAAGATATCACCCAGGCCCTTGTGGTCCACACAGAAGACTTTTTCATGGTCCTGTAGGCCCAGTTTGCCGGTCTTGGGCTTGAGCAGCGAGGGCATGTCCTCGTAGGCGAGTTGGTCGAAGGTTTGTTGAAACACGGCGCGGAAGTCGATCACCGCGTCAATGTCTTCGCCCTTGCGGGTGTGCTTGACGACAGGGGAATTGACGTTGGTCTCCAGCCAGTCGGCCAGCTTGTGGATCGCCGACCCGGCACCCGAGCTGTCTGCCTTGCCCGCAAACGCATAGATGCGCCAGCGCGCGTCGGCCTCTGCAACATGACCGAGCTGCATTTGCTTGACGTCCGACAAGCGCACCACAGGGGCTGAATGGAAACGGCGACCAATCTCCAGGCCTGTGGCCAGTGCCTGGTGTTTGCCTGCTGCGAAAAGATAAGACGTGTCGTATTTCACGGCGGTGCCGCCTGTGAACTCCAGGTTTTCCTTGAACTGGCGAATGATGCGCGGCTCCTCGGTCCCGTCGCGCTCGGCCTGCGTGGTCGGCGCCGACATGATCCGGGCCCACTTGTGGTCGGTCTCCACCAGGCGCTTGGCCTCAGTCAATCGCTCTTTGGAATAGCTGCGCAGCAGGCTGGCATCGGCCCGCCCCTGCAGAACATGCACCAGTTTCCAGCCCAGGTTGAAGGTGTCCTGCATCGACACGTTCATGCCCTGCCCGGCCTTGGGCGAATGGGTGTGGCAAGCATCCCCCGCAGTGAAGACGCGTGGGTTGCGGTCTTCGCCCTCTGGTACATCGTCAAATTTGTCCGTGATGCTGTGACCGATGTCATAGATGGACCACCAGACCACCTCCTTCACGTCGAGCGAATAAGGCTTGATGATCCGGTTGGCCGCAGCAATCATGTCTTCTTGCGTGAACTTGCGATGGGCGGCTTTTTCGTCGGGGCGGAGTTTGTCCAGTTCGACATACATGCGGAACACGTAGCCCCCCTCGCGCGGCAGGATCAGCACGTTGCCCTCGCTGGCCGACGAGATCAGGCATTTCTGGCGTACATCCGGAAAATCCGTGTTGGCCAGGATGTCCATCACACCCCAGGCCTGGTGGGCAGCATCGCCATGCAGTTGCCCACCGATGGCCTTGCGCACAGCGGAATGCGCGCCATCACACCCCACCACGTAATTGGCACGCACGGTACGCGTGGCGCCCCAGTTCACGCCGGTGGAATCCTTCAGGGTCACCGTGACAGGATGGTCATCGGTGCTCGGGTCGATCGTCAGACCGGCGATTTCCCAGCCGTAATCAGGCTCCAGTCGCGAGGGGGAGTTCTTCATGACTTCCAGAAACAGCTCATGCAAGCGCGCCTGGTTGATCAGGATGTGGGGCATTTCCGAGCTGTCATCGGCTACGTCCTGCACCCGTCCAACCCGCTTGATGTGCTCGGGGTTCTTGGGGTCCGGCATCCAGAAGGCGGTCTGATTGACCCAGTAAGTTTCGCGCTTGACCTTGTCGGCAAAGCCAAAGGCCTGGAACATTTCCATGGTGCGCGTGTTGATGCCGTCGGCTTTGCCCTTGATGATGTTGGTGGGCATGCGCTCGATGATCATCGTCTCGATTTCGGGAAATTGCGCCAGCTGCGCGGCCAGACACAAACCCGCAGGCCCGGTGCCAGCAATCAGCACATCCACTTTCTCGGGCAAGGGTTCATTGATGCCGCGGTTGCGTCGGTTCGGCGCGGCTTCCTTGACATCGGGATTGCCACCTCTGAATCCATTTTTATAGAACTGCATCACACGTCTCCAAAAGTTGAAAAACACCGAAGCTTCGGCACACAGGAAATAATAACTGTACTTATCATTTGACGCAAGATGGTAAGTATGCTTACCAATGCCGCGAATGGTTTTCCCGGTGAATGTTTGGCAGTCGAATGGGGGGCGCATCGCCGCACGGGACATGGCGGCAGTCGTTTGACATGACACAGTCAAACAAAGAAAAAACCGTTGCCCCTTTCGGAGACAACGGTTTTGATCTGGTGGTGGAGTTTAGCACTCCATCGAACGTTCCTCAATAACGCCTGCGGGTTGGTGCGGAAGCACGCGGAGTTATGAGGGCCACGCCCACATGCGTGGGTTAAGGTATCTCGATCAAGCCAGCACCCCGTAGCCACGCCATCGGCAAGTCATGCGCTACCAAATTTACAACGCGAGGGCGCGGGGGGTTCTTATTGCTCCAGAAAACATACTCGACGTCCCCATTCGGCGCACCAAAGGTCTCATAGACCGAAGGCATGATCGGCACATGGTCACCAAACCAGCACAGGCTGGCCGGTCGTTCGCATCGATCAAGCGTCTGACGTAGTTTCGCGATCATCTGATCTGCGTTGCGCAAGTGGCGAATGTAAATGGTCAAGTCGTCGCAGCCATCCGGCGGCGCTGCGGTGTAGAGCGCATCGATATCGCCGGGTGCTACCCGCTCGAGATGCAGTGGCCCATGGTTCTCCATCGTGATGACGAAGACAAATACCGGATCCCTGGACTCACGCAAGAGTGCGGCAACCTTGTCGGCCACGGCTGCATCGCCGATGTAAGGGCCGAAGCGCATCGTGTCGTCGAATGCGCGAATATCCAGAAACTCGTCGAAGCCGAGCCGCGGGTAAACGCGGTCGCGCTGATAAAAGCTCGCCGGGTAAGGATGTATGCAAATGGTGCGGTAGCCCAAGCGTTTCAAATACGTAGCCAAAGATGGCAGCCCCAAGCCGCCCGCAACCGCCCGATACGGATTGAAGCGATGCACGCCCAGCCTATCCTCGGCAATCCCAGTGAGAAAAGCGAACTCGGTACGAACCGTATTGGCGCCCCAGGCCGGCACCTTCAACTTGCCGTGGGCCACAGCATCGTCCCGCAGGCGATCGAACTCCGCCAGCACATCGTTGCGGATGCCCGGGTACAGTAATCGTGGGTCGAAGAACGATTCGCTTTGTACCGCAACCAGATGTGGCAAGTCGCCCTGGATAGGCTCCGCAAGAAGAAAATCGAATGGGGATGCGACTGCCAAGGATGTGCTTTCCTCTTCGGCATATCGCCAGAGGAACGCCAGGAAACCGAGTGTTTTCACATCCTTGTCGGGATCGAAACTGACAGGCAGCGGGCGACGAGTCGCGACAAACAGGAGTACCAGGCCAACACCGGCGACGACCGCAATGCCGCCCAGCTGGCCAGACCAGGCAAACCGCTGCTCAGGTGCCGCCTCGCCCCAGAGTCCGATGCCCACGGCCAGAACAAAACCTGCTACCGCGCCGAGGAACTTCCACCAACCCAGAAACGGAATGTAAAGGCGTGGATGCCGGATCGCATCGGTGAAATACTCGTAGTCTTGGAAAACGAACGGCTCGCGCAAGGCCTTGAACTTGGCATTGTTCACCAGCACCAGCATCAGCATAAAGGCCGACACGGCGGCGGCGGCGAACCAGGGGCGCCCCAGCACCAGGGTCAATGCGGCATGGGCGGACAACCACAATCCCCCATGCAAGGCCCACGCTGCCCAAGGCTTTATCAACGACGGGCGCGGCATCATCAGCCGCTCGATCACGACTGACAACACCAGCCCTGCCAGCGATGCGGCAAGCACCGAAAGGAATGGCGCCTCAATCACCATGTCCGCCATACCCCAGCCAGCGCACGATGCGGGTTGAGACAGCCGCGGGCAATACCGCCAACCACCAAGTCCCCCAATTCAATGGAAAGGGAAAGCTGATACGGGCTTTGT
>Ga0255196_1000071_pt1 | contig 28284 bp, 24 predicted proteins | sample Miss_Law_RepA_8h_FD_183637 | JGI IMG/M metagenome (GOLD analysis project Ga0255196, IMG submission 183637) | Freshwater microbial communities from Mississippi River, Louisiana, United States - Miss_Law_RepA_8h | ecosystem: Environmental > Aquatic > Freshwater > River | place: USA: Louisiana... | reverse complement strand
ACCGAACCAGACCGGGTCCCATTGGTAGTGCTGCACGATGGGCCACAAGAGCGGCACAAAAATCAGGAAGATCGAGACGCCGTCGAGGAACATGCCCACGGTGATCAGCATCAGGATCAAGAGTGCCAGCACACCGTATTCGCCGAGGCCGGAATTGACGATGGCATTCGTCACCGGGTCGATCACGCCCAGCGTGGACAGCGAGAAGGCAAAAATGCCCGCCAGCGACACCACCAGCAGGATCACCGCCGACAGCTCGCCCGATTCGCGCAGGATGACGAACAGGTCGCGCACGCGGATCGTGCGGTGGATCACCATGCCGACAAACAGGCCATAGAACACCGCCACCACGGCGGCTTCGGTCGGCGTGAACCAGCCGGCGCGCATGCCGCCCAGGATCAGAATCGGCGCGGCCAGGCCCCAGGACGCTTCGCGCAAGCTCTGCCAGAAGAGCGGGCGCGGCAGGCTCGATTCGTGCGCGCCCATCTTGTGCTTGCGGGCCATCCAGACGGTGGGCACGATCAGTGCGATACCGGCCAGCACGCCCGGCACCATGCCGGCGGCAAACAGGGCCGGCACCGAAGCACCCGGCACCAGCACCGAATAGACAATGAAGGCCACCGAAGGCGGGATCAGGATGTCGGTGGCCGCGGCAGCGCCCACCACGCTGGCCGAAAACGCCGCCGGGTAGCCGGCGCGCGACATGGCCGCGATCATGACCGCGCCCACGGCCGCCGCATTGGCCGGGCCCGAACCCGAAATGCCGCCCAGGAACATGGCCACCAGAATCGCCACCATGGGCAGCATGCCGGGGCCACGACCGACGATGGCAATCGCAAAGTTCACCAGCCGCTGGGCCACGCCCGAGCGGTCAAAAATGGAGCCCACCAGCACGAACATCGGGATGGCCAGCAGCGGGTACTTGCCCAGTCCGGCGTAGAAGTTCTGCGGCACGGCCAAGAGGCCGAACCATTGGGCCTCGGGGTTGGCCAGGGCGATGCAGGCGGCGCCGGCCAGGCCCAGGGCCGCGCCAATCGGCACGCCCAGCAGCATCATGACCACGAAGGCCACAAACAACAGGGTGGCGATCATGGCTGGCGCCCCCTGCGGATGAACAGGCCCAGGGCACGCCCAGCAATCGCGGTCGAAAACACCGGCAGCCAGATGGTGTACCACCACTGCGGGATGCCGATGCCCGGCGAGGTCTCGCCAAAGCGGAAGTCGTCCCAGACCACGCGCACGCTGAGCACGGCGATCAGGGCAAACAACACAAACACCATGAGCGCACCAAAGCGGGCCAGGGCGCGCTGGCGTTTTTCGGAGCCGCTGTCGGCAAAGTATTCGATGCGGATCTGGCGGTTGCGCGCCACCGAAGCCGAGCCTGCGACCAGCGCCAGCACGATCATCAGAAAGACCGAAAACTCTTCGGTCCAGGCAAAGGACTGGTCGGTGAAGTAGCGGGCGATCACGTTGGCAAACGTGATCAGGGCCAGCAGGCCCATGACGATGACCGTGAGCCAGTCTTCGATTTGGAGGGGAATTCGGGTGGACTCGTCCGGTTCGTCGGCTTCGAACACGGGCGTGTTCAAGGCCTCCGGATCATGGTGCTGGGACATCGCGGCAGGATCAAATCAACAAACGATTCACTTTACCACGCACCCTGCAACAGGCCTGACCGCCTGGCGACGGGCCCGTTGCGACCCGAAAGCGACCCAAGAAAAAGGCCCACGCACCGAAGTGTCGCGGGCCTGTTGAGCGAACCCGAAGGTCCGCTGTGTCCGAGAAGATCAGCCGTGGTAGGCCGATTCGCCGTGGGTCGTGATGTCCAGACCTTCGCGCTCTTCCTCTTCGCTCACACGCAGGCCAATGGTCAGGTCCACGACTTTGTAGGCGATCACGGAGACCACGGCAGACCAGACCACCGTCAGACCGACGGCCTTGGCCTGGGTCCAGACCTGGGCAGCGATTGAGTAATCGGCGGGCGTCACCATGGTGGCGGTGACCCAGTCGGCCACAAAACCGGGGCCACCGAGGCTGGGCGAGTTGAACACGCCGGTCAGCAGGGCGCCCAGGATGCCGCAGACACCATGCACGCCGAACACGTCCAGCGAGTCGTCGGCGCCCAGCAACTTCTTGAGGCCGTTGACACCCCACAGGCCGCCAAAACCGCCAATCAGGCCGATCACGAGTGCACCACCGATGCCAACGTTGCCAGCTGCCGGCGTGATGGCCACCAGACCGGCGACAGCGCCCGAAGCGGCACCCAGCATCGAAGCCTTACCACGCATCAGGGCTTCACCCACGCACCAGGCCAGCACGGCAGCGGCGGTGGCGACCATGGTGTTGATGAAGGCCAGGGCTGCAAAACCGTTGGCTTCCAGGGCGGAGCCGGCGTTGAAGCCGAACCAGCCCACCCACAGCAGGGCAGCGCCCACCATGGTCAGCGTCAGGCTGTGCGGGGCCATCGACTCGCGGCCGTAACCGACGCGCTTGCCGATCATGAAGGCACCGACCAGACCGGCCACGGCGGCGTTGATGTGCACCACGGTGCCGCCAGCGAAGTCCAGCGCACCCCACTGCCAGATCAGGCCGGCCTTGGAGGTCATCTCGTCCACGACTTCTTTGGAGGCGTAGGCGTCCGGACCCATCCAGAACCAGACCATGTGCGCCACCGGGATGTAGCTGAAAGTGAACCACAGCACCATGAACAGCAGCACGGCCGAGAACCTGGCGCGCTCGGCAAAGGCCCCCACGATCAGTGCGCAGGTGATGCCCGCAAATGTGGCCTGGAAGGCCGAGAACACGATCTCGGGGATCACGACACCCTTGCTGAAGGTGGCTGCGTTGGCGAAGGTGCCCGCGACGTTGTCCCAGATGCCTTTCATGAACAGGCGGTCAAAGCCGCCAATGAAGGCGTTGCCTTCGGTGAAGGCCAGGCTGTAGCCGTAGACGAACCACAGCACCAGGATCAACGAGAAGGTGACCATGACCTGCATCAGCACCGACAGCATGTTCTTGCTGCGCACCAGGCCGCCGTAGAACAGGGCCAGGCCGGGCACGGCCATCATCAGCACCAGCAGGGTGGAGACCATCATCCAGCCGGTGTCGCCCTTGTTGGGTACGGGCGCAGCAGCGGCTGCGGCTTCTGCAACAGTGGCGGCCGCTTCGGGTGCAGCGGTCTGGGCCAGGGCCAGCGCCGCGGTACCGAGCAGGCCCAGGCCCACGGCCCAGGATTTGATGTTTGTTTTCATGTTGAGCTCTCTTTCAAAGTGGTCACAGGGCTTCGGTACCGGTCTCGCCGGTGCGGATGCGGACCACCTGCTGCAGGTCGTACACAAAAATCTTGCCGTCGCCGATCTTGCCGGTGCGGGCACCGGCTTCGATGGCCTCGATCACGCGCTCGACGATGTCATCGGCCACGGCGGCTTCGATCTTCACTTTGGGCAAAAAGTCGACCACGTATTCCGCACCGCGGTACAGCTCGGTGTGGCCCTTCTGGCGACCGAAGCCTTTGACTTCGGTCACAGTGATGCCCTGCACGCCGATGCCCGAAAGCGCTTCACGCACCTCGTCCAGCTTGAAGGGTTTGATGATGGCGGTCACCAGTTTCATGATGGCTCCTTGGGTGTGATCAGAAGCTGTACTTCAGGCCGACGACAGCAGCGGACTTGCCGGTGAACTTGCCAGCAGGGGTTTGGTAAACAGACTGCGTCTTGTCGGCATTCGTACCCACCAAAGCACCCGTCAACGACAAACCTTTACCCAGATCCTTGGCGAGAGTCAGGGAGTAATCGTTGTAGGAAATTTGACCATTGTTTTTGAAGCTCTGGCGACCCACGTGTGGCACCAGGCTGTACCCGTCGCCCAGATCAAAAGTGGCGCTCAGGTCCAGGTAATAGCTGTTCTTGGTGTTGGCATTGCCAAACACATCAGAAAGGGAATGCGAATACTTGGCCGTGAAAAGACCATAGGTCACGGCGCCGTAAACCTCATTGGTGTTGGCATTCACACCACCGCCGGTGGCGTTTTGGTAATTGTTGTTGACATACTCATACCGCAGGAGACCCACGTCATAGGCCACATCGCCCACCGTACCTTTGTAGCCACCGTAGAGGTCCAGCTCGACGCTGCCTTTGGTCACGCCGGTCGTGTCCTTGATCCACTTGATGGTGGAACCCCAGGCGCCCACATAGAAACCACTCTTGTCGGCGTAGTCGATGCCGCCCTGCAGTGCAGGCTCCAGGCGCGACTGGGAAATCCCGCGGTAGCGGTAGTCGGAGACCACGCCCACGTTGTAGGACAGGGTGCTCTCCTGGGCCTGGACCACGGGGGCCAGGGCAGCGATGGCGGAGGCAATCAGGGTCGGAACGAGGATCTTTTTCATGAGGAACTCCTTGTGAGGGGGTGGATGACGGTTTCATCTAGCAGGGAGCGTGCCAGCCCGCTTGCCCGCTTCCTACGCACAAATACGGGTACCAAGGCAAGCCTGTCATGCTTGAATGGGGATCACAACAAATATGGAAGCCCCAGAATGTGCGCAGACCCACAGGGCCTGCACCAACATGGGGCAGGGAGGACACATGGGTTTGTGTTTGGTGCATGGCCGTGCCCTGGTGGGCCTGCAGGCCCCGTCGGTCACGGTCGAGGTGCACATGGCCAACGGCCTGCCGAGCTTCACGCTGGTGGGTCTGGCCGATGTGGAAGTCAAGGAGGCACGCGAGCGCGTGCGCTCGGCCATCCTCAACAGCGGGCTCGAGTTTCCGCACAACCAGCGCATCACGGTCAATCTGGCCCCGGCCGATCTGCCCAAGGACTCGGGTCGGCTGGATTTGCCGATCGCGCTGGGGATCCTGGCGGCCAGCGGGCAGATCGACGGCGCACGTCTGGCAGGCTTCGAGTTCGCCGGTGAACTCTCGCTGTCGGGACAGCTGCGCCCGGTGCGCGGTGCCCTCGCCATGAGCCTGGCGCTGCGCCAGCAAAGCACGCACACCCAGCTGGTGCTGCCGCCGGACAGTGCCGAAGAGGCTGCGCTGGTGCCGGGCGCTGAAGTGTTCCGCGCACGGCACTTGCTCGATGTGGTGCAGCGCTTCCTTCCCCCGTCCAGCGAGCCCGCCCCCGAACCGGGCGAGGGCTGGGTCCGCCTGAGCGGCCAGCCACCGGCCAGCCCGGCCCCACACCCGGACCTGTCGGACGTCAAAGGCCAAAGCACTGCCAAACGGGCACTGGAAATCGCTGCGGCCGGTGGCCACTCGGTGCTGATGGTCGGACCGCCCGGCTCGGGCAAGTCGATGCTGGCGCAACGCTTTGCGGGCCTGCTGCCCCCCATGACGGTGGACGAAGCGCTGGAAGCAGCGGCCATTGCCAGCCTGGCCGGGCGTTTCGACCTGTCGCGCTGGGGCTTGCGACCGACCGCCCAGCCCCATCACTCGGCCAGTGCCGTGGCCCTGGTGGGAGGCGGCTCGCCGCCGCGCCCCGGCGAGATTTCTCTGGCCCACCACGGCGTGCTGTTCCTCGACGAATTCCCGGAATTTGCGCGCAGCGCGCTGGAGGCCTTGCGTGAACCGTTGGAGACCGGCCACATCACCATCGTGCGCGCGGCCCGGCGCGCGGAGTTTCCTGCACGCTTTCAGCTGATCGCTGCCATGAACCCCTGCCCCTGCGGCTACCTGGGCAGCCAGGTGCGTGCCTGCCGCTGCACCCCCGATCAGGTCGCACGCTACCAGGGCAAGCTGAGCGGGCCGCTGCTTGACCGCATCGATCTGCACATCGAGGTGAGCCACCTGGGCGTGCAAGAGCTGCTGGGCGCCGCACCCGGCGAAGGTACCGCCAGCATCGCCGCACGCAGTCAGAGCGCCCGCACACTGGCCCTGGCACGCCAGGCTTGCCCCAACGCGCAGCTGCAGGGCCAGGCGATCGACACGCACGTCGGCCTGGACGCGACCGCCCAAAGCCTGCTGCACAAGGCAGCAGCGCGTCTGGGCTGGAGCGGACGCGGCACCCACCGCACGCTCAAGGTGGCGCGCACCATTGCCGATCTGGCCGGCAGTGCGACGGTGCAGGCTGCGCATGTCGCTGAAGCGATCCAGTACCGGCGCGTGCTCAAGGAAAGCTGAAACGGCCCGGCCGATAATCGCGCCATGCCTGCGGCCCGTTTCGCCAGCCCCCAAACCCTCAACGCTTTCAGCCTCTGGCTGTCGCTGCCCCAGCTCATCAGCTGGGGCGCCTTGTTCTACACCTTCTCACTCCTGATGGGGCCACTGGAGGCCGAGCTGGGCCTGTCGCGGGCCGAATCCTCGCTCGCCTTCAGCCTGGCGCTGCTGGGAGAGGGGGCAGCGGCCTGGGCGGTGGGTCGCTGGATCGATGCCGGCCACGAGCGGCGCGTCATGACGCTCGGCTCCCTGTGGGTGGGGCTTGGCCTGCTGGCGCATGGCGCGGTGGATTCGGTGGCCAGCTTTTACACCGTCTGGATCTGGCTCGGCATGGGCATGGCGGCCACGCTCTACAACCCGGCATTTGCCATCGTCACGCGGCGCTTCGGCGCGGACTTCCGACGGGCCATCATCACCATCACCTTTCTGGGCGGGCTGGCCAGCACGGTGTTCATTCCGCTGGTGTCCTGGTGGTTCGGCCTGTGGGGCTGGCGGGTGAGCCTGTGTCTGCTGGGGGCCCTGCAGTTGGGGGTGTGCCTGCCGCTGCATGCCTGGTTGCTGCGCGGTGCACCACGCCCTTTGCCCCCATTGGCCGGGCAAGCACGCATGGCGCATGCTTCGATGCGACCGCACCTGCGCCAGCCAACCTTCTGGCTGCTGGCCCTGTTCATGGTGCTGACCATGGCCCTGACCTCGGCGCTGCCGGTGCACATGATCAACCTGCTGGGCGAAGCCGGTTTGCCTGCGTCGTGGGTGGTAGGCATTCCCGCTGCGATCGGGGTGTTGCAGGTGCTGGGCCGCATGCTGTTGTTTGTGTTTGAAAGGCGCTGGGACGTGCATGCAGCCAACCGCTGGATTCCGGCACTGTTGCCCGCCAGCCTGCTGGTGCTCGTGCTGGGCGGCTGGCACCCGGCGGTGGCGCTGGTGTTCGTGCTGCTGTATGGCATGGGCAACGGCATGATCACCATCGTCAAGGGCACGGCCATGGCGCAGTATGTGAGTGCCGCGCATGTGGGCCAGCTCAACGGCCTGTTGGGCCTGCCGATCGCGCTGGCGCGCGCCGCAGCCCCCTGGATCGTGGGGCTGCTGTGGTCGCCCACCGCGGGTTACCGCTGGGGCCTGTGGTGGATGGTGGCGGCCAGCCTGGCCGGCCTGGCGGCGCTTTGGACGGCGCAGGCCCATGCATTGCACGCCCGCCAGAGCCGCTGAGATGAAGCCCCGCGTCGTCATCGTCTGCCCCGCCACGCCCGCATCGAACAACGGCAACTGGCGCACAGCGTGGCGCTGGCAGCGTCTGCTGCAAGGCGTGGCCGCAGTGCGTACCGTGCAGCAGTGGCCCGACGCGCAGGCCGGGCACGACGATGTGCTGCTGGCCTTGCACGCGCGCAAGTCGGCGCCCTCGATCGCAGCCTGGCATGCGCAGCATGGCGCGCGTGGTCTGGGTGTGGCCTTGACCGGCACCGACATTTACCCGGACATCACCCGCGACGCGGTGGCGATGGCTTCGCTGGAAATGGCGGCATCGCTGGTGGTGCTGCAGGAGCAAGCGCTGCAGGCCCTGCCCGAAATCCACCGCGCCAAGACCCGCGTGATCTTCCAGTCGTGCGGGCAGCGCCAGCCGCTGGCCAAAACCACGCACCACCTGCGGGTGCTGATGGTCGGGCACCTGCGCGAAGAAAAGAACCCGGCCATGCTCTGGCGCGCGGTGCGTGCCATTGCGCCCGACGCGGGCATCCTGATCGACCACATCGGCGATGCGCTCGACCCCGCGCTGGCCCGCGAGGCCAAGGCCACCGCCCGGGACTGCCCCCACTACCGGTGGCTGCAAGGACTGTCGCACCAGGCCACGCTGCAGCGCATCCAGCGCGCGCACCTGCTGGTGCACACCAGCCGCAGCGAGGGCGGAGCCATCGTCATCAGCGAAGCGATCAGCAGCGGCACGCCTGTGCTGGCCACGCGCATCGACGGCAATGTGGGCCTGCTGGGCGCCGATTACGGCGGGCTGATCGGGCCCGACGACGACCGGGCACTGGTGGCCAAACTGCTGCAGTGCCGCCGCGAACAGCTTGCTGGCCAGGCGGGTCTGCTGCTGGACTGGCGGTCACAGTGCCAGCGACGCTCAGCACTGTTCGAGCCAGCCACCGAGCGGGCGGCCTTGCTGCGATGGGTCAAAGCGCTGCGCGCCTGACGCGGGCAGGCGGCTTCACTCGGCCTTGGCGCCCGATTCCTTGACCACCTTGGTCCACTTGGTGATTTCGCTGGCCTGGTAGGCCGACAGCTCCTCGGGGCTGGAGAGCACCGCCTCCAGGCCCAGGGTTTTCAGGCGCTCGGCCACATCGGGCAGGCGGAACACGCGCAGCACCTCGGCGTTGAGCCTGTCGATCACGGGCTTGGGCGTGCCCGCCGGTGCAAACATGGCAAACCAGGTAGTGGCTTCAAAGCCGGGAATGCTTTCGGCAATGGTCGGGATCTCGGGCGCAGCCGATGACCGTTTGGCGGTGGTCACCGCGATCGCGCGGATCTTGCCTTCGCGCGCCATCGGCAGGGCCGAGGGCATGTTGTCGAACATCAGCTGGATGCTGCCGCCCACCAGATCGGGGATGGCGAACTGCCGGCCCTTGTAGGGCACATGGGTCATCTGGGTGCCGGTCATGGACTTGAAGAGTTCGCCCGACACATGCACCGAGGTGCCCACGCCCGGCGAGCCGAACGAGAGCTTGTTGGGGTTAGCCTTGAGGTAGGCCACGAACTCGGGCACCGTCTTGACGGGCACATTGTTGTTGACCACCAGCAGGTTGGGCGCCGAAGCGATGAGGGACACGGGCGAGAAGTTCTTGACCATGTCGTAGGGCATCTTCTCGTAGAGCGAGCCGTTGATCGAATGCGTGCCCACCGTGCCCAGCACCAGGGTGTAGCCATCGCCCGCCGACTTGGCCACGAAGTCCGCGCCGATGTTGCCGCCCGCGCCCGGCTTGTTGTCCACCACCACCGGCTGGCCCAACTGGGCCTTTTCACTGAAGAGGCGGGCCAGGATGTCGGGCGCACCGCCCGAGGGGAAGGTGACGACCAGACGGATCGGTTTGTTGGGGTAGTTCTGCGCGCTGGCAGAAACCCCCAGCGTCAGGGCCAGTGTGCCCGCCAGCAGGGTCAGGGCAGTGCGGCGCAGGACGGCCGCGCGAGACAACAACGAGTCCATGAAAGTCTCCTCATCAGGTGGAGCGCACAGCCTCGCGGCAGTGTCCCGGCCTGTCTGTCATCCATGCGACGACCCGCGGGAAGACCCTGAAACCCGTTTCAGACGGCTTTGGCCAAAGGCAGGTTGATCAGCAGGTTTTGCGGCTTGAGCTTGAGCAGGCCCTGCGCGTCCATGGCCAGACCGAGGTAGACCGGTTTACCGCGCACGTCGGTGCGCATGGCCTGCGGGTCGGCAAAACGCAGCGTGAACAGGCTGATGAGTTGCTGCTGGCGCCGGGCGTCGAGCGTCTGGCCCTGGTACAGGTCGTTGAGCAAGGCGGTGGCCGTGGCGTCCAGCCCCACATGCCAGCGCCAGGCCGGGTCGTCGACTTGTTGCACCGGTTCGATCTGCACCGCCACACCCAGGAAATGCTGCACCCAACGCGCCAGCACAAATGACAGGGCCTTTAGCCCCGAGCGGGCGTTCACCATGTTCAGGATCAGGCCATGCGGCAGCTTGTTCTGGATTTCGTGCGTCAGGTCGAGCAAAAAGGCGTAACGGCCCAGACCCTCGCGCTGGGCGAAGTAGTGCTGGGCGTTGTCGGCGTGCAGCACCTTCACATCGACCGCCTTGAGGGGGGCACCGGCTTCCATGAGCAGGCGGCCCATCTCGCCCAGGCCGCCCGTGGCCTGCAGGGCATCGAGCGTGTCGCTGTCACCGGCCAGCACGCGGCCCTCCTGCACGGTGATGCGCTGGCGCCGGAACAGCAGCTCGGCCGCGCGCCAGGCCCAGGCGTCATCAACGCCACGCAGGACATTGCAGGCGATGGCCTGCACCACCAGATCGATGAAGAGCGGCGGCAGTTCGATGCGGCCGCGGTGCATCCAGGCCATGTAGGCCGACTCCAGCGAACCCGCGCTTTCCACCTCGTCACGAAAGCGCAGGAAGAGTTGGTAGTTCTGGCGGGCGTCCTCGTCTGCGATGGCGTCCAGCTCTGCGAGCGCAACCGCGCGGTCCGGCGCGTTGAGCAGGGACTGGTGCAGCTGTTTTTCGGCAGGGCAGGATTCAGGCACCAGTGCCAGCTCGGGCCGATGCAGCCACAGCCGCCAGTAGTCGGGCGTGGGCTGCAGCCAGCCGCGCGCGTTGCGGTTGAGGTGCTGGTGGCCGCAGGCCGTCCAGAAGCTGGGCGGGACGTACATGGGGCGTTCAGAGGTTGGGCGCCAGCAGGCGCTGCAGGTCCTGCACTTGCACGCCACTGCGCACGGCCAGGTCCTGCACCTGGTCCTCACCGATCTTGCCCACGTTGAAGTACTGCGCCTCGGGGTGCGCGATGTAGAAGCCGCTCACACTCGCGGCCGGCGTCATGGCCAGGCTCTCGGTCAGGCCCATGCCGATCTCTTCGCACTGCAGCACCTTGAACAGGTCCCGCTTGGCGCTGTGGTCGGGGCAGGCCGGGTAGCCCGGCGCGGGGCGGATGCCCTGGTACTTCTCGGCGATCAGGTCTTCGTTGGACAAGGCTTCACCTTCGGCATAGCCCCACAGGTCGGTGCGCACCCGCTGGTGCAGGTATTCGGCAAAGGCTTCGGCCAGGCGGTCGGCCAGGGCCTTGAGCATGATGGCGCTGTAGTCGTCGTGCGCGGCTTCAAACGCTTGGGCACGCTTGTCGGCGCCAATGCCCGCCGTCACGGCGAACATGCCGGCGTAGTCCTGCACGCCCTGCGGGCCCACAAAGTCGGACAGGCAGCGGCTGGGACGGGTCACACCGTTCACCGTCTGTTTTTCGGTCTGCTGGCGCAGGCCGTGCCAGGTCATGGCTGTCTGGCTGCGGGCCTCATCGGCGTAAAACGCGATGTCGTCGCCCAGCGCATTGGCCGGGAACAGGCCGACCACCGCGTTGGCCGTGAGCCAGCGGCCATCGATGATTTTTTGCAGCATCGCCTTGGCATCGGCAAACACCTTGCGCGCCTGCTCGCCCACCACCTCGTCCTGCAGGATGGCGGGGTAGGGGCCGGCCAGGTCCCAGGTCTGGAAGAAAGGGCCCCAGTCGATGTACTGCGCCAGCTCGGCCAGATCGAAGTTCTTGAATACACGCCGGCCAATGAACTTGGGCGCCTTGGGCGTGTAACCCTGCCATGCCAGCACCTTTCGGGTTGAATCACCCACCGTTCGGGCTGAGCTTGTCGAAGCCGGGGGATGCCCTTCGACAAGCTCAGGGTGAACGGTGGTGGACTGAGGGTGAACGGTGGTGGACTGAGGGCGAACGGGAGTAGGCAGCCAGGCATTGGCGCGGGCCCTGGCCAACGGCCACAGGGGCGTCTGCTTCTTGCCGGCGTGCAAGGCGCGCACCTTGTCGTAGTCGGCGTTGAGTTCGGCCACATACGCATCACGGCCGTCGCCCAGCAGGCCCTGGGCCACACCCACGCTGCGAGAGGCGTCTGGCACATACACCACGGGGCCGCTGTAGTTGGGCGCGATCTTGACGGCGGTGTGCACGCGCGAGCAGGTGGCGCCGCCGATCAGCAGCGGCATCTGGCGCTCTCGGAAATACGGGTCCTTTTCCATCTCGCCCGCCACGTACTGCATCTCTTCGAGGCTGGGCGTGATCAGGCCCGACAGGCCGATGATGTCCGCGTTTTCTTCCTTGGCCTTGGCAAGGATTTCGTGGCAGGGCACCATCACGCCCATGTTGACCACGTCAAAGTTGTTGCACTGCAGGACCACGGTCACGATGTTCTTGCCGATGTCGTGCACATCGCCCTTGACGGTGGCGATCACGATCTTGCCCTTGGACTTCACGTCCTGACCGGCCGCTTCCTGCTGGCGCTTTTCTTCCTCGATGTAGGGCACCAGGTGCGCCACGGCCTGCTTCATCACGCGGGCGCTCTTGACCACCTGCGGCAGGAACATCTTGCCCTGACCGAACAGGTCGCCGACCACGTTCATGCCGTCCATCAGCGGGCCTTCGATCACGTGCAGCGGGCGACCGCCCTGGGCCAGCACAGCGCGGTAGGCCTCTTCGGTGTCTTCGGTGATGAAGTCGGTGATGCCGTGCACCAACGCGTGCGACAGGCGCTCATTGACGTTGCCGCTGCGCCATTCCAATTTCTTGCTGTCGTCCTTGGCGGCGCCTTTGGCGCTCTCGGCGATCTCCACCAGCCGCTCGCCGGCGTCAGGCCTGCGGTTGAGCACCACGTCTTCCACCCGCTCACGCAGGGTCGGTTCCAGATCGTCGTACACCCCCACCATGCCGGCATTGACGATGCCCATGTCCATGCCCGCTTTGATCGCGTGGTACAGGAACACGGTGTGGATGGCTTCGCGCACCGGGTCGTTGCCACGGAAGCTGAAACTGACGTTGGACACGCCGCCACTGACCTTGGCGCCCGGCAGGTTCTGCTTGATCCAGCGCGTGGCTTCGATGAAGTCCACCGCGTAGTTGTTGTGCTCTTCGATGCCGGTGGCAATGGCGAAGATGTTGGGGTCGAAGATGATGTCCTCGGGCGGGAAATCCACCTCGTCGACCAGGATGCGGTAGGCGCGCTCGCAGATCTCGATCTTGCGTGCGTAAGTGTCGGCCTGACCCTTCTCGTCAAAGGCCATCACCACGGCAGCGGCGCCGTAGCGCTTGATCAGCCTGGCCTGGCGCTTGAACTCGTCAACGCCTTCTTTCATGCTGATGGAGTTGACGATGCCCTTGCCCTGGATGCACTGCAGGCCCGCCTCGATCACCGACCACTTGGACGAGTCCACCATGATCGGCACGCGGGCAATGTCGGGCTCGGACGCGATCAGCTGCAGAAAGCGCACCATGGCGGCCTGGCTGTCGAGCATGGCCTCGTCCATGTTGATGTCGATCACCTGCGCACCGTTTTCGACCTGCTGGCGCGCCACGGCCAGGGCCTCTTCGTACTGGCCATTCAGGATCATGCGTGCGAAGGCCTTGGAGCCGGTCACGTTGGTGCGCTCGCCCACGTTGACAAACAGGCTGCCCTCGCCGATGGAGACAGGCTCCAGGCCGGACAGCTTCATGGGGGGGACGGACACAGCAACAGACACGGGACTCACCTTCAGGGGCACAGGTGAGCGTCGTTGGCACAGGACAAGCCCCAAGCCTGACCTGATGCGCCGAGTGGGCGACAGGCTGCAACGCTCCTTGGGGAAGGCCTGATTTTAAGCGCTCAGGCCAGACGGCGGCTTCAGCCCGGCATCCGCCCGAACTGCCCGCTGTTGAAATCCATGATCGCCTGCCGGATTTCCTGCGTCGTGTTCATCACGAAAGGACCGTGGCCCACGATGGGCTCGTTCAGCGGCTGGCCGCTGAGCAGCAGCGCGTTCACATCGCTGCGGGCTTGCAGCGCCAACACGTCGCCCTCCTGCGACAGCACCACCAGTTGCGCGGGACCGGCGGCATCTTCGCCGGCCACAGCGACTTTTCCGTCCAGCAGCACCAGCGCGGTGTTCCAGCCCTGCTGCACGGGCAGATGCACGGTGTGTCCGGCTTTCAGGTTCAGATCCAGCACCTGCATGGGCGAGAAGGTGCGGGCCGCCCCAGCCGTCTGACCGAAGGTGCCGGCAATCACGCGCACCTCGCCGGCCCCCCCTTCCAGCGGCACACGCGCAATGTCTTTGTCCAGAACAGCCTGGTAGCCGGGCGGCGTCATCTTGTCCTTGGCCGGCAAATTGACCCACAGCTGGACCATGTGCAGGCGTCCGCCCTGCCGGGTGAACGTTTCGGAATGGAATTCCTCGTGCAGGATGCCGGCTCCCGCCGTCATCCACTGCACATCGCCCGGGCCAATCACGCCGCCCTGTCCAGTGGAGTCGCGGTGCGCCACTTCACCTTCATAGACGATGGTGACGGTCTCGAAACCACGGTGCGGGTGCTGGCCCACGCCACGCGGGCGAACAGCAGGCGCAAAGTCAGCAGGGCCTGCGTAGTCGAGCATCAGAAACGGGCTGAGTTCGCGGCCCAGCCCTTGGTAGTCGAACAGGGAACGCACCGGGAAACCGTCGCCCACCCAATGGCCATGGGGGTTGCTGTAGATGCCTAGGACTTTTTTCATGACAAGGTTTCCGCAACGTGGACACCCCAATGGTAATGAGCGCATGACGGCCTTGCCCGGGACTGCTTTTGGCGCATCCAGCTCCGAGTTACAAAACCGGAACAAATCCCTGCGGCTTGCCCGGTTGTAACTTTATTTCATAAACTGTCGGGAACCGGTTACATCCGTCTTCACGAGAAAGAACAGACATGGCGATCCAGCTTGGCATCAACGGTTTTGGCCGCATCGGCCGCATGGTGTTTCGCGCCGCAGTGCAGAACTTCGGCGACGACATCCAGATCGTCGGCATCAACGACCTGCTCGAGCCCGAGTACCTGGCCTACATGCTCGAATTCGACAGCGTGCACGGCCGCTTTGCGGGCTCGATTGCGGTCGAGGGCAGCGCCCTCATCGTCAACGGCCGCCGCATCCGCCTCACGCAGGAGCGCGACCCGGCCAACCTCCAGTGGAACGAGGTCGGCGCCGATGTGGTGATCGAGTCGACCGGCCTCTTCCTCGACAAGGACAGCGCCGGCAAGCACCTGGCCGCAGGCGCCAAGAAGGTGATCCTGTCGGCGCCATCCAAAGACGACACGCCCATGTTCGTCTACGGCGTGAACCACAGCGCCTATGCCGGTGAGGCCATCATCAGCAACGCCAGCTGCACCACCAACTGCCTGGCCCCGCTGGCCAAGGTGCTGCATGACAAATGGGGCATCCGGCGCGGCCTGATGACCACCGTGCACGCCACCACCGCCACACAGAAAACCGTGGACGGCCCCAGCAACAAGGACTGGCGCGGCGGTCGTGGCATTCTGGAAAACATCATCCCCAGCAGCACCGGCGCGGCCAAGGCGGTGGGCAAGGTGATCCCGGCGCTCAACGGCAAGCTCACGGGCGGCTCGGTGCGTGTGCCCACCAGCGATGTGTCGCTGGTGGACCTGACGGCCGAGCTGGCCACACCGGCCACTTACGCCGAGATCTGCGCCGAAATGAAGGCGCAAAGCCAGGGCGCGCTCCAGGGCGTGCTGGCCTACACCGAGTCCAAGGTGGTGTCCACCGATTTCCGCGGCGAGAGCGCCACCTGCGTGTTCGACGCCGACGCCGGCATGGCCCTGGACAGCACCTTCGTCAAGCTCATGGCCTGGTACGACAACGAATGGGGATACTCCAACAAGTGTCTGGAGATGGCCCGCGTCATCGGCCGCTGAAGGCCGCGTCAGCCGCTCAGTTTTCGCCGATCTTCAGTCCGTTGAGGCGGTACTGGGCCTTCACCAGCGAAGGCACCAGCTCGCTGCCGTAGCCCAGCGCGGCGGCCAGGTTCAGGGCCTGGTGCACGCTGGCACCGATCTGCGAATGGGCCTTCACGCCCTCGGTCAGGTGGCAGTAGTAACGCAGGTCCTTGGCGGCGTTGTTCAGCTCGAACTTCAGGCCCGTGAAGTCGCCGTCCAGCGTCTTGGCCATGGACTGGAACAGGCCCGAGTTGGCGCCGCCCACCGACACCACACGCACCAGCTGGCGCACGTCCACGCCGGCCTTGGTGCCCACGGCAAAGGCTTCGGCGGTGGCCGTACAAATGGCCTGCGACACGAAGTTGTTGAGCAGCTTGACGATGTGGCCCGCGCCCGTATCGCCCACGTGGAAAACGTTCTCGCAGTAGGTCTGCAGCAGCGGTGAAATCTTCTCGAACACCTCGTTGCTCGCGCCCACCATGGTGTTCAGGCGTCCCTGCTCGGCCTCGACCGGGGTGCGGGTAAGCGGCGCGTCCACATAAATCACGCCTTTTTCGGCGCACAGGGCGGCGAGGCGGCGCGTGGAATCGGGCTCGCTGGTGGAGGTGTCGATCACGATCAGGCCCGGGCGGGCCTTCGAGAGCAGGCCGTTCGGCCCAGCCACCACCGCCTCGACCTGGGGTGAACCGGTCACGCAGATCACCACCGCATCACAGACGGCCAGATCGGCATGGCTGGTGACCCGTTTGGCGCCTGCAGCCAGCAAGTCCTGGACCGGGTCCAGCCGCTGGTGCACCGTGATCGACAACTCAAAGCCCTTGGCCCGGATGTTCTTGGCCATGCCGTGGCCCATCAGGCCGGAAGCGCCGACAAAACCGATGTGTTTCATGGTGTCTCTTTCAGGAGTGGGAATGAAAACACCCATTCTGAAAGCGACTGAGTGCCAGCGTCTGTCGCCTGCGCGCAATTGGGCTCCAGCTTGCGCCGGAGCACGACGCCTCAGCCCAGGTGCTTGCCCACAATCCCCGCAAGTTCGAACATGGTGATCTGGTCCTTGCCGAAAACCTCGCGCAGCTTGCCATCGGCGTTGATGGCGCGTTTGTTGGCGGCGTCTTGCAGGTTATTGGCCTTGATGTAGTCCCAGATTTTCTTGACCACTTCGGTGCGGGCGTAGGTCCCGTCGCCGATCACGGCAGCCAGGGCTGCACTGGGTTTGAGCGTGCCCACAGCGGCCTTGCGGGGGGCCTTTTCGGCAGCGGCTTTTTTGGCGGCTGGCGCTTTCTTGGCTGCGGGGGCCTTGGCGGTTTTGGCTGCGGTTTTGGTGGCGGCCTTGCCAAACGGCGTCTTTTTGGCCGCCGCCTTGCGCGCCGGGTACTTGCCCTCGCGCTGCTCAAACTCGAAGCCGACCTTGCCCTCTTCGGCGTTCCAGGCCAGGAAGGCCTTGAAGCTGCGGCGGGTGCGGTTGCTCACGAACTTGTCGAGCAGGTCGGTCTTGCCGGTGGCCAGCAACTTGGCGAACTGCTCGCGCTCGATCGGCTGCTGCAGGATGATCTGGCCGCTCTTGAAGTCGCAGCTGGGTGTCGGGTGCTCGTGGGTGGGCACGGCCTTGCTGCACACATAGTTGCTGCCGTGCTCGAACACCGGGCTGCCGCACTTGGGGCAGTGGCCCAGGCTTTGCTGCGCCGCAAAATCCACGATCTCGCCGGTGTCCTCGTCTTTGCCATCGTCGCCAAAGTCGAACTCCAGTTTCCACTGGGCTTCTTCTTCGTTGAACTTGAGCGCCAGCTCGGCCACAAAAGGCCAGCCCGCCTTGGAGCGGAAGCCTTCGAGCGGGCCGATCTTCTGGTCGCGCAGGAACTGGTCGGCCTCGGCGATCTCGAACGTGCGTCCACCGGGGGACTTGGTGAAGGAGAAGCCGCAGCCTTCGCTGGCGCCATCGGCACCGCAACAGGCAAAGCGGCGGTAGTTTTCCTTGACGACGCCGCCGCACTTTGGGCAGGGCGCCGACAGGGTGGCGTAGTCGCCCGGCACGGTGTCGCGGTCGTATTCCTTGGCCTTCTTGACGATGCGTTCGGTCATGGCCGCGATCTCGGCCATGAACTGGCCGCGGCTGAGCTTGCCCTGCTCCATCTGCGCGAGCTTGTATTCCCATTCACCCGTGAGTTCGGGGCGCGACAGTTCTTCCACCTGCAGGCCGCGCAGCAGCGTCATGAGCTGGAAGGCCTTGGCGGTCGGGATCAGCTCGCGGCCTTCGCGCAGCATGTACTTTTCATTGAGCAGGCCTTCGATGATGGCCGCGCGCGTGGCCGGGGTGCCCAGGCCTTTTTCCTGCATGGCTTCACGCAGCTCGTCGTCGTCCACCAGCTTGCCCGCGCCTTCCATGGCGCCCAGCAGCGTGGCTTCGGAATAGCGGGCCGGCGGGCGCGTCTTGAGGCCCTTGGCTTCGGCGCTTTCGGTGCGCACCATCTCGCCCGGTTTCACGGCCACCAGCATCTTGGCGTTTTCATCGCCTTCTTTTTCGGCTTCCTTGCCCCAGATGGCCTGCCAGCCGGGGTTGACCAACACCTTGCCCACGCTCTTGAAATGGTGACCTTGAACTTGGCTGATTCGCGTGGTCACCATGAACTGCGCGCTCGGGAAGAACACCGACATGAAGCGCTTGACCACCAGGTCATACAGCTTGAACTCGGCTTCACTCAAACCACTGGGCGCCTGCAACGTGGGGATGATGGCGAAGTGGTCCGACACCTTGCTGTTGTCGAACACGCGCGGGATCTTGCGGATGTAGTTGTTGTTGAGCGCGACCAGCGCGTGCGGCTGCAGGTGCTGGAAACCTTTGTCCGCCAGCATCTCGAAGGTTTGCTTGACCACCGGCACATAGTCTTCGGGCAGGTGGCGCGAGTCGGTTCGCGGGTAGGTCAGGGCCTTGTGTTTTTCGTACAGGCTTTGCGCCAGCGCCAGCGTGGTCTTGGCCGAAAAGCCAAAGCGGCCGTTGGCCTCGCGCTGCAGGCTGGTCAGGTCAAACAGGCCGGGCGAAGCCTCGGTCTTGGGCGTGGACTCTTCTGTGACCGTGGCGGCCTTGCCGCGCACGGCGTCGGCAATCTCGATGGCGCGGCGTGCGTCCCACAGGCGGTCGGCCTTCTTTTCCTTGTCTTCTGCGTCCTGCTTCCAGGCCGGATCAAACCACTTGCCGCCGTATTCACCGGCTTCGGCCAGGAAGCTCGCGTGGATTTCCCAATAGTCGCGGCTCACGAACTTGCGGATCTGCTCTTCGCGCTCAACGACAACGGCCAGCGTGGGCGTCTGCACGCGGCCCACGGTGGTCAAAAAGAAACCGCCGTCGCGCGAGTTGAACGCGGTCATGGCGCGCGTGCCGTTGATGCCCACCAGCCAGTCGGCCTCGGAGCGGCTGCGCGCGGCATCGGCCAGGCCCTGCATCTGCTGCTCGCTGCGCAGGTTGTCAAAGCCCTCGCGAATGGCCTGCGGCGTCATCGACTGCAGCCACAGGCGCTTGACCGGCTTGCCCAGGGGCTTGGCGCCACCCGCGTACTGCTCGATCAGGCGGAAGATCAACTCGCCCTCGCGGCCCGCGTCACAGGCGTTGACCAGCGCCATCACGTCCTTGCGCTTGGCCTGTTTGACCACCGCGCTCAGGCGGCTCTTGGTCTTGTCCACGGGCTTGAGGTCAAAGTGCGGCGGGATGACGGGCAAGTTGGCAAAGCTCCACTTGCCGCGCTTGACGTCGTACTGCTCGGGCGCCTGGATCTCGACCAGATGACCCACCGCGCTGGTGACGACGTACTGGTCGTTTTCGAAATGGTCGTCGTGTTTCTCGAACTTGCCCGCCACGGGCGTGAGGGCGCGCACGATGTCTTGCGCCACCGAGGGCTTTTCTGCAATGACCAGTGTCTTCATAAATCTTGGCAATCCTGCTCTATACAATCCGTTTCTCGCGTGCGCGCATGCCTGTACACGCGCACGCACATGCGCGCACACGCGCACATGCATGAATTCAACATAACAAATTTTTGAACCGTGGCCAAAACCCCTGCACCCCGCACCCCCGCCAGAAAGGCTGCCCCGAAAGCCACCCCCAAGGCCCCGGCGTCCAGCCGACGCATCCAGGTGCGCCGCTCCGGGGTGCACGGCAAGGGCGTGTTTGCCCTGCAGGACATTGCCGAAGGCGAGACCATCATCGAGTACGTGGGCGAGGTCATCACCTGGGACGAAGCCCAGGACCGCCACCCACACGACCCCAGCGACCCGAACCACACCTTCTATTTCCATGTGAACGAGGACCGGGTGATCGACGCGCTGTACGGCGGCAACTCCTCGCGCTGGATCAACCACAGCTGCGACCCGAACTGCGAAGCCGACGAGGAAAACGACCGCATCTTCATCAAGGCGCTGCGCAACATTGCAGCCGGTGAAGAGCTCAACTACGACTATGGCCTGATCATCGACGAGCCGTACACGAAAAAGCTCAAGGCCGAGTACCCCTGCTGGTGCGGCGCCAAAAAGTGCCGTGGCACGCTGCTGGCGCCCAAGCGCCGGCCGGCCACGCCGAAGATCCCGAGTCAGAAAAAGACCCAAAAGACCTGATGCACCACTACCGTGGTCGGTGCAGTGGGCAGCGGCGGGTGACGATTTGTGACGCGAAGCGGCTTATGAGGAACCCGCCGCTGCCCACTGTGCCGATCACGGTCCCCGATGCACCGGGCCTGCCTCGCTGCTGAACACCATGGAACTCTGGCCTGCCGAATCGATCTGGGAGCAAATCTCCCCCTTGTTGCCTGGCTTCACCGTCGAGGTCCTGCCCGAGATCGATTCGACCAACACCGAACTCATGCGCCGCGCCCGTGCTGGCCGCACCGAGCCTACGCTGCTGGTGGCCGAGCGGCAAACCGCTGGTCGCGGCCGGCTGGGCCGGCCCTGGCAAAGCGCGGTGGGTGACTCGCTCACTTTTTCTCTGTCTCTGCCGTTGGCACCATGCGACTGGTCGGGCCTGTCGCTGGCCGTGGGGGTGGCGGTGGCGGAAAGCCTGCACCCGGACGTTGGCCTCAAATGGCCCAACGACCTCTGGTGGCAGGACCGCAAGCTCGCCGGCATCCTGATCGAAGCGGCCACATCGGGCGGGCGCAGCCAGGTTGTCGTCGGCATCGGCATCAACATCCGGCCCCGGCCGGCCGAAGGCCTGTCCACACCCCCGGCGGCTTTGACCGAGCTCTGGCCCGAAGCCAGTGCCGGCGCGACCCTGCTTCGCCTGATGCCCGCGCTGGTGCGCACCCTGCAGGACTTTGAGCGGCATGGCTTTGCGCCCCTGCAGGCGCGCTTTGAGGCCCGCGACGTGCTGCGCGGGCGCGAGGTCCACACCAGCGATGGCCACAGTGGAATGGCACTCGGCGTCGGCCCGACGGGTGCGCTACGATTGCAGCAAGCCGGGGGTGAGCGGCTGATCGACAGTTCGGAAGTCAGCGTGCGCCCCCTCAACACGAACACAAACTGATGGCACGTTGGTCGATTGCAGCTTTGGTGGTGCTCAACCTGGCACTGGGCGCCTGGAACTTCGGCGTTTTCGCGCACTGGGGCTGGGGGCCGGACGACGGCCGCGAACCCGAACGCCTGAGCCAGCAAATCCGCCCGGAAGCGATCACTTTGCAGGTGCCCGCCGAGGCCGCCTCTGAAGCGGCATCACCCGCAGCCAGCGACGCGGCGCCGTCCGCCAGCGCAGCCGCCTCCAGCCCACCATCCACCCGCCCCTGACCACCGGAGACCCTCCATGAGCATGAAACTCTATTACGCACCTGGCGCCTGTTCCTTTGTTCCGCATGTCCTGCTGGAGATGAGCGGCACCAACTTTGAACCCACCATGGTCAAGTTGCACAAGGGCGAGCAGTACAACGAAGACTACAAACTGCTCAACCCGCGCAGCCAGGTGCCGGTGCTGGTGCACGACGCCAACGTGATCACACAGATCGTCGCCATCACGCTGTATCTGGACATGCTGTTCCCGGGCCAGCATTTCCTGCCCAGCGACCATCTGGCGCGTGCCCAGGCACTGTCCACCTTTGCCTGGATGAACAACACGGTGCACCCGACGTTCACCCACATCTTCATGCCGGGCAAGTTCACCGACCAGCCCGAGGCACAGGCCGCGATCAAGCAGCACGCGATCGGCCAGTACAAGGCCCTGCTGGCAGACCTGCAGGCGCTGGTGGTCCAGAAAAACGAAGCGGGTCGCACCTGGCTGGGCGGTGAACACTTTGGCCCGCTGGACGCCTATGCCTTGACCCTGACCCGCTGGGGCACCATTGCCGGCATCGCGCCCGAAGTCCATCCGGTCCTGTGGGCCTTCGTCGAACAAGTGGCCAAGGTGCCCGCCGTGGCCCGCGTGATCGAGCGCGAACGCCTGCAACTCAACATGAGCCAGCCGGCCTGATCAGTCCGGCAAGCCGAAGCGCACGGTGAAACAGGCGCCTGGCGGCGTCTGTCCCGGGTGGGCGGCATCCACGGCCACAGCGGCACCGTGGCGCTGCGCAATCTCGCGCACGATGGGCAGGCCCAGACCGGAACCATCGACATTGGTTCCCAGAGCACGGTAAAACGGCTGGAACACCAGCTCGCGTTCGGTCGGCGCAATACCCGGCCCGTTGTCTTCGACCTGCAGCACCAGCACCCGGCTGTACGGGTCCACCAGCACCCGAAGCGTCACCACGCCAGGACGCTCGGGCGTGCTGGGGGTGTAGTGGATGGCGTTTTCCACCAGGTTGCGCACCATTTCCTTGAGCAGCGTCGGATTGCCTTTGACGGTGACACCCGGCGCATCGGCCTCGGCGCCGTCGTAGCCCAGATCAATGCCTTTGTCGGCCGCACGCGGAAAGCAATCGAGCAGGACCTCGCTGGCTATGCTCACCATATTGCACTGCTGCTGAGGCAGGCTGGCGCCGCCACCCTCGGCACGCGCCAGCGCCAAGAGCTGGTTGACCGTGTGCGTGGCCTGCACGCTGGCACGGCCAATCTGCTGCAGCGAACGCTTGAGTTCGTCTTCGCTGGCACCACTGCGCTGGGCCAGATCGGCCTGCATGCGCAGACCGGCCAGGGGCGTCTTGAGCTGGTGCGCCGCATCGGCCAGAAAACGCTTCTGGGTCGCGATCGAGTCCTTCAGGCGGTCCAGCAGGTCGTTCACCGAGACCACCAGTGGCGCCACCTCCATCGGCACCGCCTTGTCGTCCAGCGGACTCAGGTCGTCGCTCTTGCGTGCACGGATGCGCTCTTCCAGCTGCGACAGCGGTTTGATGCCACGCACCAGCGCCAGCCACACCAACAACACCGCCAGTGGCAGGATGGCGAACTGCGGCAGCATCACGCCCTTGATGATTTCAGCCGCCAGCACCGAGCGCTTTTCGCGGGTCTCGGCCACCTGCACCAGCGCCGGCCGATGACCGGTGGTGTCCAGCCGGATCCAGGTGTAGGCCACGCGCACTTCCATGCCGCGCATCTCGTCGTCGCGGATGCGCACCTCGTAGCTGTTGCCCCTGTCTTCGTCTTTCGGTGGTTCGGGCAGGTCGCGTTCACCGCTGAGGAATTCGCCACGCGTGCCCTTGACCTGGTAGTACACCAGATCGGTTTCGTCGGCACGCAGCAGTTCGCTGGCCGGTTGCGGCAGATTGAATTGCGCCTTCAGGTCCGCGCCCACCCGGACCTGCTGTGCCAAGGCCTGTACGTTGTGGACCAGGGCGCGGTCAAACGGCTTGTTGGCCAGTCCCTGCGCCACCAGCCAGGTCAGCGCCAGGCTGACCGGCCACAGCAGCAGCAGTGGCGTGAGCATCCAGTCAAGGATCTCGCCAAACAGCGAGCGCTGCTCACGTTTGAACAGCCGCACATTCCAGCCCCGGGACTTCATGGTTGCTCCGTGCGGGGCAAAGCTGGGGTTCAGCCCGGGATCTTTTCGAGGCAGTAGCCCAGGCCGCGCACGGTGGCGATGCGGATCGGGCCTTTTTCAATCTTCTTACGCAGGCGGTGGATATAGACCTCGATGGCGTTGTTGCTGACCTCTTCGCCCCATTCGCACAGGCGCTCGACCAGCTGGTCCTTGCTCACCAGGCGTCCGGCGCGTTGCAGCAGCACTTCCAGCAGGCCCAGTTCACGCGCCGAGAGCTCGACCATCTTGCCGTCGATGGTGGCCACGCGGCCGGCCTGGTCATAGACCAGCGGACCATGCTTGATCTGCGAAGTGGCCCCCCCCATGCCGCGGCGCGTGAGCGCGCGCACACGGGCTTCGAGCTCCTGCAGACTGAAGGGCTTGGCCATGTAATCGTCGGCGCCGTAGTCCAAACCCTTGACACGCTCTTCCACGCTGTCGGCAGCGGTCAGGATCAGCACGGGCAACGTAGAGCCCCTGGCACGCAAGCGCTTGAGCACTTCCAGCCCGTGCAGTTTGGGCAGTCCCAGGTCCAGGATGAGCAGATCGAATTCGTTGTTGGTCATCAGGGCCGCGTCGGCCTCGGAACCGCTGGCCACGTGGTCCACGGCAGCACCGGCGTTGCGCAGGCTGCGCAGCAGCCCGTCGGCGAGCACCTGGTCGTCTTCGGCAATCAGAATTCGCATGGAGGTCTCCTGGGGAACGGGTCGGGCTGCATACCCCTGAAAGTCAAGGGTTTTTTGGATTCTAGTGGCGATCCTGCACCACCTTCCTTGGCAAAGGCGCATGGGCCATGCTGGTTTTCACCCATGTGGCGGGCCTTGCGTGGTCAATGCGCATAGGCCTCCAGGCCCAAGGCAACCACCGTCGCCACGTCTTGACCCACCGCATCACGGAATTCCTGTTCGGCCTGCTCGACCGCGTCGCGAAAGGCCTGCAACCAGGCCAGCCCCACGCTGGTGAAGACCACGCGTCTGGCTCGTGCGTCCAGCGGGTCGTCCTCTCGCGTGATCAGGCCCCAGGCCTCGCACTGGTCCACCAGTTTGCCCATGGCCTGCTTGGTCATGCCCGCCGCCTGCGCCAGCTCGGTCAGGCGCGAGCCTTGCAGCGCCAGATGCCGCGTGATGTGGATGTGCGCGGCGCTGATCTGGTCGCGCGCGGCCAGATTGGCCAGCGCCAGCGGCACACCCGGGTTGCGGGCCATGAGCTGCAACACACGTTCGTCAAAGCGGCGCATGGCGTGGCCCAGCCAGCGCCCCAGATGGGTCTGGCGCCAGCGGTCGTCTTCGAAGCCTTGTGCCTGTTGGGGCGCGTTTTCCAGCATCCCCAAATGGTAAACCAAGATGACCAAATAATGGGTTTACAGTCTTGTACTGTACGTTTACAGTGCTGGTCACGCATCCAGTATCTGTGAGAGGAAACGCAAACTGGATCACCCAACCCATTGATTTTCAAGGAGATTCCCATGAGCGACGTCAACAGCGAAAAGGCCAAAGCCCTGCAAGCCGCCCTGGCCCAGATCGAGAAACAGTTCGGCAAAGGCACCATCATGCGCCTGGGCGAAGGCGAGCAGATCGAGGACATCCAGGTGGTATCCACCGGTTCGCTGGGTCTGGACATCGCCTTGGGCGTGGGTGGCCTGCCCCGTGGCCGCGTGATCGAAATCTACGGCCCGGAATCCTCGGGCAAGACCACGCTGACCTTGCAGGTCATCTCCGAAATGCAGAAGCTCGGTGGCACCTGCGCCTTTGTCGATGCCGAACATGCGCTGGACGTGCAGTACGCCCAGAACCTGGGCGTGAACCTGCAGGACCTGCTGATCAGCCAGCCCGACACCGGTGAGCAAGCACTCGAAATCGTCGACAGCCTGGTGCGCTCGGGCGCGGTGGACCTGGTGGTGGTCGACTCGGTCGCTGCGCTCACGCCCAAGGCCGAAATCGAAGGCGAAATGGGCGACAGCCTGCCCGGCCTGCAGGCCCGCCTGATGAGCCAGGCCCTGCGCAAGCTGACGGCCACCATCAAAAAAACCAACTGCACCGTCATCTTCATCAACCAGATCCGCATGAAGATCGGCGTGATGTTCGGCAGCCCCGAAACCACCACCGGCGGCAATGCGCTCAAGTTCTATGCCTCGGTGCGCCTGGACATCCGCCGCACCGGCACCATCAAGAAGGGCGACGACGCCATCGGCAACGAAACCAAGGTCAAGGTGGTCAAGAACAAGGTCTCGCCTCCCTTCAAGACGGCCGAGTTCGACATCCTGTTCGGCGAGGGCATCTCGCGCGAGGGCGAAATCATCGACATGGGCGTGACCGCCAAGATCATCGAAAAGTCCGGTGCCTGGTACGCCTACAACGGTGAAAAAATCGGCCAGGGCCGCGACAACGCCCGCGAATTCCTGCGTGAGAACAGCGACCTGGCGATTGAAATCGAAAACAAGGTGCGGGAATCGCTGGGCATTGCCCTGCGTCCCACGGGTGAAGAAGCCGAGGCCTGATGAACAAGCCTGCGCTGCAGCCCAGCCTCAAAGGCCGCGCCCTGCGGCTTTTGAGCCAACGCGAACATTCGCGGCTGGAGCTCGAGCGCAAGCTGGCCGAGCACGAAACCGAGCCGGGCCAGCTGGCCAAGGCACTGGACGAATTGCAGGCCAGGGGTTTCATCAGCGAAGAACGGGTCATCGAATCGGTGATCCACCGCCGTGCAGGCAAACTCGGCACCGCCCGGGTGCGGCAGGAACTGGCGTCCAAAGGCCTGTCCGGGGAAGCCGTGGCCGCAGCCATGGAAAACCTGCGCGCCACCGAGCTGGCGCGTGCCCGCGAGGTGTGGGCACGCAAATTTGGCAAACCAGCCACCGACCCCAAGGAAAAAGCACGGCAGATCCGCTTTCTGGTCAGCCGGGGCTTTGCCGCCGAGGTCGTGCGCCGCGTAGTGCAGGGTGCGGACGACTGACAACCGTGGCCTCCCCGGTCAGACCGGGGAAGGGCAGCCAAGCATCAAAGCCCCAGCATCAGCCCGATGTTCTGCACGGCGGCGCCGCTGGCGCCTTTGCCCAGGTTATCCAGGCGAGCGAACAGCACGGCGTGGCGGGCCTCCTCGTTGGCGAACACGCGGATTTCCAGTTTGTTGGTGTCGTTGAGGGCCAGCGCGTCGAGCTTGGCGTTCTCGGTCGGCGCCTCCACGCTGACCCAGCCACCGGCCGCCTGGCTGGGAGCGTAATGGGCGCGCAGGGCTTCGTGCAGGTCGGCGGCCTTGGGCTTGCCCGGCAACTGGTCCAGGTGCAGGGGCAGCTGCACCAGCATGCCCTGGCGGAAATTGCCCACGGCCGGTACAAACAGCGGGCGGCAGGCCAGGCCGGTGTAACGCATGATTTCGGGAATGTGCTTGTGCTTGAGGCCCAGGGCATAGGCCTCGTACAGCGGCGCGCGGCCGGCCTCGTAGTCTTCGATCATGGTGCGGCCACCGCCGGAGTAACCGCTGACCGAGGGCAGGCACAGGGGAAAGTCTTTCGGGATCAGACCCGCGTCCACCAGCGGGCGGATCAGGGCGATGGCGCCGGTGGCGTAGCAGCCGGGGTTGGCCACGCGCTCGGCTTTTTGCACGGCCTCTTTCTGGTCGGCACACAACTCGGGAAAGCCATAGACCCAGCCCGGCGCGCAGCGGTGGGCCGTGGACGCGTCGACGATGCGGGGTTTCTTGCCGGACAGGCCGTCGATCATGGCCACCGACGCCATGGCCGCGTCGTCGTGCAGGCACAGCACGACCAGATCGGCAGCGGCCATGAGTTCGCGTTTGGCCTCGGGGTCCTTGCGACGGGCGGGGTCGATGCTCAGCACCTGAACCTGGGGCATCAGAGCCAGGCGGTCACGGATTTGCAGACCGGTGGTGCCGGCTTCGCCGTCGATGAAGATTTTGGCCATTTGTGTATCGTTCCTGCCGGTTGTCCGGGATGTGCGTCATGCCAATGTAAGTAGCATCACTCATTATTGTGCGTTGCAGCATGATACAGTCGCGCACTGCAAAGTACAGACCCTGCCGGTGGGCGAATCACCCTGGCGGGCCGGTCAGATCAACCCCCCTCTGAGAGAAGACCTCATGAAGATTCACGAGTACCAAGGCAAGGAAATCTTGCGTCAATTTGGTGTGCCGGTGCCGCGTGGCATCCCGGCGTTCACGGTGCAGGAGGCGGTGGAAGCCGCCCAGAAACTGGGCGGCCCCGTGTGGGTGGTGAAGGCCCAGATTCACGCCGGTGGTCGTGGCAAGGGCGGTGGCGTGAAAGTCGCCAAGTCGATCGAGCAGGTCAAGGAACTGGCCACCCAGATTCTGGGCATGCAGCTCAAGACCCACCAGACCGGCCCCGAAGGCCAGAAGGTCCGTCGCCTCTACATCGAAGACGGCGCCGACATCAAGAAAGAATATTACGTGTCCATCGTGACCGACCGCGCCAGCCAGAAGGTGGCGGTGATCGCGTCCAGCGAAGGCGGCATGGACATCGAGGAAGTGGCGCACAGCACGCCCGAGAAGATCGTCACCGAGCTGGTCGACCCCCTGACCGGTCTGGGCCAGGCCCAGGCACTCAAGATCGCCAAGGCCGTGGGTCTGGAAGGCGGCTCCGCCGACCAGGCTGCCGACGTGCTCCAGAAGCTCTACAAGTGCTACATGGACACCGACGCGTCGCTGGTGGAAATCAACCCCCTGAACTGCGACAGCAAGGGCAACATCATCGCCCTGGACTCCAAGTTCAACTTTGACGCCAACGCCCTGTTCC
>Ga0255196_1000067_pt1 | contig 29191 bp, 28 predicted proteins | sample Miss_Law_RepA_8h_FD_183637 | JGI IMG/M metagenome (GOLD analysis project Ga0255196, IMG submission 183637) | Freshwater microbial communities from Mississippi River, Louisiana, United States - Miss_Law_RepA_8h | ecosystem: Environmental > Aquatic > Freshwater > River | place: USA: Louisiana... | reverse complement strand
ATGAGGATCAGGCTTTGGTGACGGGCATGCTGGCGGCCTGCCAGGCCTTGAGGCCACCGGCCAGGCTCTGAGCATTTTCATAGCCCAGTTTGCGGGCCACCGAGAGGGCACGGCCCGAGCGAACACCGGCCTGACACACCAGAATCACCGGCGTGGCCTTGTTCTTGACCAGACCTGGCAATTGGCTTTCGAGCTGAGCGAGCGGCACGTTGCGGGCGCCGGCAATGTGGCCGGCGGCATATTCGCCGGGTTCGCACACATCGATCACGACCGCCTTGTCACGGTTCATCAGCTGCACGGCTTGAGCCGGGTTCAGGCCTTTGCCCTGCGAGAGCACGGGCCACAGCAGCGCGCCACCGGAGGTCAGCGCGATCAGGATCAGCATCCAGTTGTCGATCAGAAAACTCACTTGTTACTTACCTTGTTCAGCTCAAAAAAGGGGCTCCCGTCAGGGAGCCGGCAAGCGCAAATTCTAAAATGCCGGGCAACGCCCTGTTTTCTCTCCTGTTTTTCAACATCGTTTTAGAACCTCAGCCATGTACAAACTTGTCCTGATCCGCCACGGCGAAAGCACCTGGAACCTCGAAAACCGATTCACCGGCTGGACCGATGTCGACCTGACCCCCGTGGGCGTGCAGCAGGCCATGTCGGCCGGCCAGCTGCTCAAGGCCGAGGGCTGGGACTTCGACCTGTGCTTTACCTCGGTGCTCAAGCGGGCCATCCGTACCCTGTGGCTGACCCTGGACGAGATGGACCGCACCTGGCTGCCCGTCATCAAGGACTACCGCCTCAACGAGCGCCACTACGGCGCACTGCAGGGTCTCAACAAGGCCGACATGGCCAAGCAATACGGTGACGAGCAGGTGCTGATCTGGCGCCGCAGCTACGACACCCCGCCGCCGGCCCTCGAAGCCACCGACCCGCGCTGCGAAAAAAGCGACCGCCGCTACCCCAGTGCCGACGTGGTGCCGCTGACCGAGTGCCTCAAGGACACCGTGGCCCGCGTGCTGCCGGCCTGGAACGACGCCATCGCCCCCGCCATCCAGAGCGGAAAGCGCGTGCTGATCGCCGCCCATGGCAACTCGATCCGTGCCCTGGTCAAGTACCTGGACGGCATCTCCGACCAGGACATCGTGGGCCTGAACATCCCCAACGGCATCCCGCTGGTGTACGAGCTGGACGCCAACCTCAAGCCGATCCGCCACTACTACCTGGGCGACGCCGAAGCCGCAGCCAAGGCCGCTGCCGCTGTGGCCAGCCAGGGCAAAGCTTGAGTCTTTGAACGTTTGTGGGAGCGCGCCCCTGCGGGCGAAGGCATTCGGTCTCAGGGGTGGCCTCCTACAAGCAGCAAGGTTATCGGGCCTCAGCTCCCCCAGGTGTATATTGCCTGCGTTCAAGGAAGCACTTTCAGATGGGCAAGATGGGACAGAAACTCAAGATCGTCGGCTGGGTCGGTGCAGGTGCACTGGCCGGCGCATTGACGACCGTGTCGCTGCAGACCGTGGCACGTGGCAACATGGCGCCGCTGCCACTTGAAGAACTGCAGCAGCTGGCGGCCGTCTTCAGCATGGTCAAGAGCGACTATGTGGAGCCTGTCGACGAGAAAAAACTGATCACCGAGGCCATTTCGGGCATGGTGTCCAGCCTGGACCCACACTCGCAGTATTTCGACAAGAAGAGTTTCAAGGAATTTTCTGAAGGCACCACTGGCAAATTTGTCGGGGTGGGCATCGAGATCACCCAGGAAGACGGACTGGTCAAAGTGGTCTCTCCGATTGAAGGCTCGCCCGCCGATCGGGCCGGACTCAAGACCAACGACCTGATCACCAAGATCGACGACACCGCCGTCAAGGGACTGAGCCTGAACGAGGCGGTCAAGCGCATGCGCGGTGAGCCCCGGACCAAGGTGGTGCTGACCATCTTCCGCAAGGACGAAAACCGGACTTTCCCGGTGACCATCGTGCGCGAAGAAATCAAGACACAGTCGGTCAAGAGCAAAGTAATCGAGCCCGGCTACGCCTGGGTGCGTGTGTCGCAATTCCAGGAACGCACCGTGGAAGACTTCGCCCGCAAGGTCGAAGACATCTACAAGCAAGAACCCCAGCTCAAAGGCCTGGTGCTGGACCTGCGCAATGACCCGGGCGGCCTGCTGGATGCGGCCGTTGCCTTGTCAGCCGCCTTCCTGCCCGAGAACGTGACCGTGGTTTCGACCAATGGACAGCTCGAGGAAAGCAAGTTCACTTACAAGACCTCGCCGCAATTTTGGCGACGCAACGCCAGCAACGACCCGATCGGCAAGCTGACGCAAACCACGGGCGGCGCCCTCAAGAAGGTGCCGCTGGTGGTGCTGGTCAATGAAGGTTCGGCCTCGGCCAGCGAGATCGTGGCCGGCGCCCTGCAGGACCACAAGCGCGCCACCCTCATGGGCAGCCAGACCTTTGGCAAGGGTTCGGTGCAGACGGTGCGCCAGCTCGGACCCGACACGGCACTCAAGATCACCACCGCCCGCTACTACACCCCCAGCGGCCGCAGCATCCAGGCCAAGGGCATCGTGCCCGATGTGATGCTGGACGAAACCGCCGAGGGCAATGTGTTCGCTGCGCTGCGCACCCGCGAAGCCGATCTGGACAAGCACCTGTCCAACGGCAGGGAAGCCGAAACGAAGGACCCCGAGCGCGAAAAAGCCCGCGAGGAAGCCATCAAGAAGCTGGAAGAGGAAGCGAAGAAGCCGGCCGCTGAACGCCGCTTGCCCGAGTTCGGCTCGGAAAAAGATTTCCAGCTGCAGCAGGCCCTCAACCAGCTCAAGGGCCAGCCCGTCAAAGCCAGCACCACCGTGGCCGAACGCAAGCCCGAATCCAAAGACAAGAACTGAGTGCCGGTTTGAATCAGGGCATGGACGACCAACAGCTGCTGCGCTATTCGCGCCACATCCTGCTCGAAGAGCTGGGCATCGAGGGGCAGGAAAAGCTGCTGGGCTCGCACGCCCTGGTGATCGGCGCGGGTGGCCTGGGCTCGCCGGTGGCACTTTACCTGGGCAGCGCCGGCGTCGGGCGCATCACTGTGGTCGACCACGACACGGTGGACGCCACCAACCTGCAGCGCCAGATCGCCCACACACTCGATCGCGTCGGCCAGCCCAAAGCCGAATCGGTGCGCACGGCGATTGCCCAGATCAACCCCGACCCGGTGGTCAACGTGATCAACCAGCGCGCCGACGAAGCCCTGCTGGATGCGCTGGTGGCAGAGGCCGATGTGGTGCTCGACTGCACCGACAACTTCGCCACGCGCCAGGCCGTCAACGCCGCCTGCGTGCGCCACGGCAAGCCGCTGGTCTCGGGCGCGGCCATCCGCATGGACGGTCAGGTCTCGGTGTACGACACACGCGACGAGAAGGCACCCTGTTATGCCTGCATCTTCCCGGCCGATCAGATGCCCGAGGAAACCCGCTGCGCCACGCTGGGCGTGTTCGCGCCGCTGGTGGGCATCATCGGCACGGTGCAGGCGGCCGAAGCGCTCAAAATCCTCAGCGGCATGGGCTCGCAGCTGGCCGGGCGCCTGCTGATGCTCGATGGTCGTGCGCTGTGCTGGACCGACATCCGCATTCAGCGCGACCCGGCCTGCCCGGTCTGCGGCACCCGCTGCACGGGCGCCTGACCTTCGGTCTCTGCATGGCAGCTGCCATGGAACTGGCGAAATACCGCCGGTGACATGGCGGTCTCACGGGCCGCAAACAAACCTCGACGCTCACGTTGGGCCTCGCGCTGCAGGGCGGCATAGGGGCCGCGACCGGTGCGAAAACTGTACGCCCAGGCCCAGCCCGCACGCACCATCTCCGCACCCACATCTTCATCGCCTACCCACAGCTTGCCCAGCTGCCGCCCATAACTGTCCACGCCATGGGACTCGACCTGCACCGTCTTGCGCAGCACGCGATCGATCAGGGCGTTGCGGGCACGCTCACCGCCGGGCTGGCAAGACTCGGGTGCATCAATGCCCTGAATGCGCAGCTTGACGGGTTCACGCTCGCCATCGGGCACCAGCAGCACGGTATCGCCATCCATGACCCAGCTGACCCAGGCCAACGGCCAGGCCAAAGCCGAAGCCGTCAGCCACGCCGCGCAAAGCCCGACCAGCCAGCCCTTCATGTGCGTGGGCGTCCGCGTCCCCCCCGGCGCCGGTCCGCCTTGGGCAATTCGGGGGCCATTTCACCCAGCAAGCGCTGGGCCTGCATCCGCATGCGCTCCAGCGCCTCATCAAAAGCCTGTTTCTGCGCCGGCTCCAGCACCGCCAGGATGCGGGCATTGATCGCCTGCACCTGAGGCATGAGCTCGTCATAGAGCGCCTGTCCTTGCGGCGTGAGGCTGACCCGTACACTGCGTCGGTCGTGCAGCAGCGCCACCCGCTCGACCAGCCCCTTGGCCTGCAAGGCCGTCAAAGCCCGGGATGTGCGGGCGCGGTCGCGCTGCATGCGCTCGGCCAACGCCGAAGGCAATACGCCCTGTGGCTGGCCATGCAACTGCGCCAGCACCGCCCATTCGCGCCGGGTGATGCCGTAGCCCCCTTCACACAGACGCACCACCATGGCGCCCGCCGTGCTGGTGAGCTGGCCCAGCCGGTACAGCAGCATGTCATCAACCAAAGCCAGGCGCTCGGAAGGGGTGACGACAGGATTCTTGACGGACATCAGGGTTTTCCGGGGGGATGGTTGATTTGATCAATCATGGCCGGACATCCTACAGTCTTGTGGATACGCCGCCCAACCGGGCAGGACCGAGGAGACAAGACCATGCAATACACCGCACGCCGCTGGCTGGCCACAACCTTGCTGCTGGCCGCTGCCGCTGCCGCACAGGCCCAGGGCAAACCTCCCCTGAAGATTCTGGTGGGCTTCCCGCCTGGTGGCTCAGCCGATGTGCTGGCCCGCTTGGTGGCCGATGGCCTCAAGGACGACTTCAGCCCCATCGTGGTGGACAACAAACCCGGTGCAGGCGGCCGCATCGCGCTGAACATGGTGAAAAACGCCAAGCCCGATGGGCAGACCGTGATCGTGCTGCCCAGCGGCCCGATGGTGCTGTTTCCGCACGTTTACAAAAAGCTCGACTACGACGCCGTCAAGGATTTCACCCCGATCTCGCAAATCGCGCGCTTTCAGTTCGGCGTGGTGGCAGGTCCTGCCAGTGGCATCAAGACCGTCGGCGAGATGATCGCCAAGGCCAAAGCACAGCCAGGCACCAGCAGCTACGGCACGCCCGGCCAGGGCACCTTGCCGCACTTCATGGGCGTGCTGATGGAGCAATCCTCGGGCATCCAGCTCAACCATGTGCCCTTCCAGGGCGGCGCTCCCGCCAACAACGCCCTGCTGGGTGGTCACATCGACTACAAGTTCGATGTGGTCAGCGAAACTGCTGAACTGCACCACAGCGGCAAGGCCCGCATCATCGCGGTGACCGGCAGCAAGCGCGACACGCAGGTGCCCGAAGTGCCCACGCTCAAGGAGTCGGGTGTGAACATGGAGGCCACCGCCTGGTTTGCCATGTACGGCCCCGCCGGACTGAGTGGCGAGGCGCTGGCCCGGCTCGAAAAAGCCATGATGAAGATCGTGCGCGACCCGACCTTGAAAGACAAGCTCGTCAAGCTCGGCTATGAGCCCATTGGCTCGGGCTCGGCCGAGCTTGCCGCCGCGCAAAAAACCGATCTGGCCCGCTGGGAAAAACCCATCAAGGCCACCGGTGTGCAGCTGGACTGAGCCACAAGGCACACACCCAAACACAAGGAGACTCCCATGAAATCGTTCGCAACGCGCCGCGCCTGGCTGCTGGGCTGCCTGGCCGCTCTGGGCTGCATCGGCGCCAGCGCCCAAACCGCAAGCCAGGCCCCACCCGCCTGGCCCAGCAAGCCGGTCAAGTTCGTCAACAGCTGGCCAGCGGGCGGCCCCTCGGACATCCTGGCCCGCGCGGTCGGCGATGTCCTGCAAAAACAGTTTGGCCAGCCCTTCATCGTCGACAACAAGCCTGGCGCCGCTGGCAATGTGGGCGCCGACCTGCTGGCCAAATCGGCTCCCGATGGCCACACCCTGGCCTGGGGCATCGACACCACCCACACCATCAACCCACACATCTACAAGTCCCTGCCCTTCAAGGACAGCGACCTCAAGCCACTGGTCGTGGTCTCCAGCTCCGGCCTGCTGCTGGGTGTGCACCCATCCACCGGCATCAAGACCGCCAAGGACTGGCTGCAGGCCGCACGCGAGCGCAGCATGAATTTCAGCTCGGGCGGCAACGGCTCGCCCGGTCACCTGTGGGTCAACATGGCCAACATCGGTGCCAGCACGCGGCTGGTGCATGTGCCCTACCGCGGCAACACCCCGGCCGTGATGGCCGTGCTCAGCGGCGAGGTGGACGGCGGCACACTGGCCACCCCCGGCATGCTGCCGCATGTGAAAGCCGGCAAGATCACCCCGCTGGCCGTCACCAGCCAGAAGCGTTCACGCCTGGCACCCGAAGTGCCTACTGTGGGCGAGCTGGGCCTGAAAGATCTGGAAAGCGAAGTGCTCTACCTCGTCATGGCACCCGGCAACACCCCCGAGCCTCTGATGCAAACCATGGCAAAAGCCATCACCGATGCCCTGGCCCGCCCCGAAGTGCAGGCCCGCATCAACGATCTGGACATGCGCTATGAAGGCCTGACCGGCAGCGCCGCGGCCAGCCGCCTCAAAAAACTCTCCGACCAGTACGGCCGCATCATCCGCGCCACCGGCATGAAAGTCGACTGACCTCTGTACACCCCATGACGACGCAACGCCCCAACATCCTCTTCATCGTGGCCGACGACCTCGGCTTTGCCGACCTGGGCTGCTACGGAGGCCGCGAAGCGGCGTTCGGTCCGGTCTCGCCCGTGCTCGATCGCCTGGCCGCCAACGGCCTCAAGTTCACCCAGGGTTATTCCAATTCCCCGGTGTGCTCGCCCACGCGCTTTGCACTGATGACGGCGCGCTACCAGTACCGACTGCGCGGCGCGGCCGAAGAACCGATCAACAGCAAGAGCAAGGGCAGCCAAACCTTGGGCCTGCCCCCCGCGCACCCCACCCTGCCTTCGCTGTTGCGCGGCGCAGGCTACCGCACCGCCCTGATCGGCAAGTGGCACCTGGGCTACCCACCCACGTTCGGTCCACTCAAGTCTGGCTATGAAGAATTCTTCGGCCCCATGTCCGGTGGCGTGGACTACTTCAGCCACGCCAGCAACAACGGCACACACGATCTGTACGCTGGCGAGGAGGAAAAGCACGAAGAGGGTTACCTGACCGACCTGCTCTCGCAGCGCGCGGTGGACTACGTCCGGCGCATGGCCCCGGGCGCTGCGCAGGGTACTCCCTTCTTCCTGAGCCTGCACTACACCGCGCCCCACTGGCCCTGGGAAACCCGCGAAGACCACGCGTTGTCGCAAGAGGTCAAGGACAACCTGTTCCACCTGCACGGTGGCAACATCCACACCTACCGCCGCATGATCCACCACATGGACGAAGGCATCGGCTGGGTGGTGGAGGCGCTGCGCGAAACCGGCCAGCTCGACAACACCCTGATCGTCTTCACCAGTGACAACGGCGGCGAACGCTTCAGTGACAACTGGCCGCTGGTGGGCGGCAAGATGGACCTGACCGAAGGCGGCATCCGCGTGCCCTGGATCGCCCACTGGCCGGCCGCCATTGCGCCCGGCGGTGTGACCCAACAGCACTGCCTGACCATGGACTGGTCGGCCACCATGGTGGAACTGGCTGGTGCCACGCCCGATGCCCAATACCCGCTGGACGGCGTTTCACTGGCCGGTGTGCTGCGCCAGCCTTCGAACACCTTCGAGCGTCCACTGCACTGGCGCATGAACCACCGAGGCCAGCGGGCCATGCGCCTGGGCGACTACAAATACCTGCGGGTGGACGGCAACGACTACCTGTTCAACATTCCGGCCGACGAGCGCGAACGCGCCAACCTGGGCAAACACCAGCCCGAACGCCTGGCCGCGATGCGCGCGGCCTGGGAAGCCTGGAACGCCAGCATGCCCCCCATCCCGGAGGACGCCACAATCAGCCTGGGTTATTCGTACAAGGACATGCCCCAACGATGACCCCCTTGCGGCCGAAGGCATTCGCGCGCAGGGGCACGCTGCCACCGATGCGTTGCTGTTCATCCTGCACAATCCCGGCATGACTTCGAGCCCTTGGCGCCATCGACTGCCCTTTCTGAACTGGCCTCGTCCCACGGGGACGTTGCTGCACAGTGAAATCTTTGCCGGCCTGAGCGTGGGCCTGATGGTCATCCCGCAAGGGGTAGCCTATGCCGCGCTGGCCGGCATGCCGCTCATCACGGGCATCTATGCCTCGCTCTTGCCGGCGCTGGTGGCGGTGCTGTTCAGCGCCTCCACCCGCCTGTCGGTCGGTCCCACCGCCCTCACCGCCATGCTGGTGTCGGCTTCGCTGGCCGGCATGGCCACGCCGGGCAGTGCCGAGTGGGTGCACCTGGCGGTCTGGCTGTCTCTGCTCTCGGGCTTGCTGCAGGTCGTGCTGGGTTTTGCCCGCTTTGGCTGGCTGCTCAATCTGGTGAGCTCACCGGTGCTCACGGCGTTCACTCAGGGCGCGGCGGTCCTCATCCTCTCGTCCCAGCTGCCCGCCTTGCTGGGCATGACGCAAGGCGGCTCATCCTGGATGAAACCGGACAGCCTGAACCTGCCCAGCCTGGCTTTCGGCCTGGTCACGTTGGGTGTGCTGCTGCTGACCAAACGCCTGAAACCGACTTTTCCGACTGTGCTGGTGGTGGTGGTCGGAGCAGCGGGGCTGAGCCAGTGGCTGGGCCTGGCGTCCAAAGGCGTGGCCGTGGTCGGCGATCTGCCACAAGGCCTGCCCGCGCTGTATGTACCCCATGCGCTGAACTGGGACCTGCTCAAGCAGCTGGTGCTGCCGACCTTGGTCATCACACTGGTCAGTTTTCTGGAAACCGCATCGAGCGCCAAGGTGGACAACGAACGCAAAGGCCAGCGTTGGGACCAGGACCAGGACCTGATCGGCCAGGGCTTGGGCAAACTGGCCTCTGCCTTGTGCGGGGCTTTCCCGACCAGCTCTTCCTTTTCCCGCTCAGCACTGAACCTCTACGCCGGCGCCCAGACCGGGTGGGCCACGGTGTTCTCGGTCATCGTGATCCTGGTGTCGCTGCTGTTCTTCACCCCGGTACTGCACCATGTGCCGCAGTCGGTGCTTGCTGCCATCGTGATCGCGGCGGTGCTGGGCCTGCTCAAGCCACGCACATTTTTGCGTCTGCTCAAGATCAACCGTGTGGAGGGCAGCATTGCCGTGCTGACCTTCGTCATCACGCTGGCCTCGGCCCCTCGCCTGTACTGGGGCGTGCTGGCGGGTGTGGTGATGGGCCTGTCGTACTTCCTGCACACACGGCTGCACCCGCGCATCATCGAAGTCGGGCTGCACCCCGATGGCTCCTTGCGCGATCGCCATCTGTGGCAATTGCCCCCGCTGGCCAGTCACCTGTACGCCCTGCGCATGGACGCCGAGCTGGACTTTGCTGCAGCCAGTGGTTTTGAACGCGCCATCACGGAGCACCTGAGCCGTCACCCGGATGTGAAGCACGTCTGCTTGTTTGCCCAGCCCATCAACCGGATCGACCTCACGGGTGTGGAGACCTTCATTCAGGTGCGCAGGCAGTTGCAAGATCGGGGCATCACACTGCACATCAGCGGCATCAAGCTCCCAGTGGAGCGCGCCCTGCACAACGCGGGCGAGCTGCAGGACAGCCCATGGCTGAAGATGTACCGCACCGACACCGAAGCGCTGCAGGCCTTGCGTCAGCTCGACCCCCTGCCGCCGGACATGGCGGCCGCGGCCATCTGAGATCCGATCAGCCCGGAATCTCGGCCTCCACCAGCAGCGCCAGCAAAGCCAGCGATTCCTGCCAGCCCAGGCAACAGGCCTCGGGCGGAATCGGGTCAGGGATGCCGGCCTGTTCGATCTTCACCTCGGTGCCCACCAGCACCTTCCTGAACGTGACGGTGGTGACCATTTCGCCCGGCAGATGGGGGTCGTCAAAACGGTCGGTGTGGGCGATGCGCTCGTTTGGCAACAGTTCCAGAAAAGTGCCACCGAAACTGTGCGACTGGCCATTGCCCAGGTTCGTGAACGACATGCGATAGCCACCCCCCACCCGGGCATCCATCTCATGCACATGCCCGGTAAAACCGTGCGGTGGCAGCCATTTGGCCATGGCATCGGGGTCGATGAAGGCGCGGAACACGCGCTCGGCAGGCGCACGGAATACGCGCTGGAAATGAACGGTATGAGGCATGACTGGTCTTTCTGGGGACAAGGCCCCTCACCTTACCGGGAATCGGAATAAACGGGATCAACAGGTTAAATACTGTTTTTATTTACAGTATATTCACGCCATGCTCCGCAGCCTTTTTGTCGACTTCAACAGCTATTTCGCCTCGGTCGAGCAGCAGCTCGATCCCGCCCTGCGCGGGCGACCAGTGGGGGTGGTGCCGGTGATGGCCGATTCGTCATGCTGCATTGCGGCCAGCTACGAAGCCAAGGCCTTTGGCATCAAGACAGGCACACGGGTCTCGGACGCCAAGCGCTGGTGCCCCGACATCGTGCTGATCCTGGCCGACCACGCCAAATACGTGCAAGTGCATCAACAAGCCGTGGCGGTGGTCGACCGCATCGTGCCCGTGCGGCAGGTGGTGAGCATCGACGAGATGGAGTGCGAACTGACCGGGCGCTGGCGCGAACGCGGGCGGGCTGTGCAATTGGCACAGCAGCTCAAGGCCACGCTGCTGGCCGAGGTGGGCGAATGCATGCGCACCTCGGTGGGGATTGCGCCCAACCGGCTGCTGGCCAAGCTGGCCTCGGACATGCACAAACCCGACGGTCTGACGGTGATCGAGCAGCAGGAGATCCCCGAGCGGCTGTACCCGCTGCCAATCTCGGCCATCAACGGCATCGGCCCGCGCATGGTGCGGCGGCTGGCGGCCTGCGGCATCACGGACATGCAGCAGCTGTACGCTGCGCCGCGCGACGTGCTGGTCACGGCGTGGGGCGGTGTGGCCGGCTCGGACATGTACGACAAGCTGCGTGGCCAGTGGTACGGCCCACGGCAGACCCAGACGCGCTCGCTGGGCCATTCACACGTCTTGCCCCCCGATCTGCGCCACCCCGAGGGTGCACTGGCCGTGCTCAACCGGCTGGTGCAGAAAGCCGCCATGCGGCTGCGCAAACAGGGGTTTTACGCCCGCAGCATGAGCGTGCATGTGCGCTGTGCGCACCGCTACAACCGAGAAGCCGACGGAGAACGCTGGGTGCAAGTGGGTGAAACGCAGGACACCGCCTTCTTGCTGAACGCGTTGCAGCAGCTTTGGAACAACGGTCTGCACACCTTGCAACGCCCGGTGTCGGTGGGGGTACAACTGCACGGGCTGGTGCCTGCGGCGCAGCACACACCCGACCTGTTCGAGGCCGTGCCTGCAGCGGCCCACACCGCCAGCCCGACACGCCAGCGGGCCCGTCTGCTCGCGGCGGTGGATGCGCTGAACCGGACGCACGGCAAAAACACGGTGATGTTTGCCAGCGCACATGCAGGCCGCGATCACGCACCCATGCGCATCGCCTTCAACCGGATTCCGGATCTGGCAAGCGAAGCCTGAACCGCCATACGGTCGCAGGGATGACCCCCTGCATGGGCACAGGATCTTGCAGGGGCGCACCCCTGCGCACGAAAGGCTCAGGCCGTGACGATCCAGCCTTCGAGCGGATCACAGGGCGGCAGCCCGTAGCAAGGGTGCCCCACCACATGCTGCTGCGCGGCCCAGCCCGCCTGCACCAGGCACAGCGTGGCATCGAGCGCGTCCCCACTGGGATCGTCGGCCAGGCGGTTGAGCAAGGCATGACTGGCCACCAGGCGCAGACCCAAGCGCGTGTGCCCACGCTCCAGCGCCCCCAGCAATTCGCGCCGTGCCAGCAGGCGCTCGGGGGTCTGTTTGGCCTTGTCGTCGCTCTTGTAGGAGGTGTTGCCCAGCACCTCGCGGGCCAGCAGACCCGGGTAGGCCTCCAGGGCGACACGGCGGTGATCCCCTTCGTGCAGGCCAGGCAGATGCACCCCAGCGCGACGCAGCAGGGGTACGCCGGCGTGCATCATGTACGCCACGGGCGGGTTCACCCACTTCATCGACGGGCTGGAGCCCGCCGGGCGATCGGCGGCCCGGTGTGCAAACTTTCCACCCACCGGACGGGCGTTGCAAAAGGCCGAGAACTGTTCGCGGATCTGTGCGCGATCCAAAGCGGTGTAATGGTCCATGCAGGCCGCCCAATCCGTGGGCCAGCTCAGGGTCTCCACGAGCTCTCGGGGCAAGCCGAAAGGCAGGTCAAAACCGCCCACCCAGTCACCGGGCCGGGCAAGCCAATCGCCAAAAGCGTCGAGGGTATAGAAGGTCTGCAGGGCCTGCAGCTGCACCCGCCCCTGCGTCAGCGTGCCCTGCGCCAGCACGATGGGTTTGCGGCGGCTGGGGCGGCTGGAAAAATCGCAGCCGATGAGCTGCATGCGCTCAGGCGCGACCGATGATGCTGGCCGTGGCCATCAGCTCTTCGAGCAGGGCCAGCGAGACCTTGCCCGAGACGCTGTAGGGGTCGAGTTCGGCACGCTCGGAATACTTGAGCAGGATGTTGGTGTTGACGCGTGCAGCGTCCACCTGCCCCATGGTCCAGCCACCGAAGCGGCGCTCGGTGATTTCTTCGTAATGCAGCAGCACCACATCCTTGTGGCGCGCATCCTTCTGGATGTGGCCGTACAGGTCGCTAACCACATTGCGCCCGCCCTCGATGGCCTGTAAGAAGATGCCGCCGCCGTAGCACAGGATGCCGGTGATGCCGCAAGTCGGGTTGAACTGGCGCGACTGGGAAAGGATGGATTCGATGGTTTCCGGCCGCGGGTCCACTGCGCGGCTGGCGTATAGCAGGCGAACGAGCATGGTTTTCAGCTCCGTGCAGGAATGAGCGAGAGGAATTCGCGGCGCAAGTTGGCGTCCTTCAGGAACACGCCGCGCATGACCGAGTTGATCATCTTGCTGTCCATGTCCTTCACACCACGCCAGGCCATGCAGTAGTGGCTCGCTTCCATGACGATGGCCAGACCGTCGGGCTGGGTCTTGTGCTGAATCAGGTCGGCCAGCTGCACCACGGCTTCTTCCTGGATTTGCGGTCGACCCATGATCCATTCGGCCAGACGGGCGTACTTGGACAGACCGATCACGTTGGTGTGCTCATTGGGCAGCACGCCGATCCAGATGCGGCCGATCACCGGACAGAAGTGGTGGCTGCAGGCGCTGCGCACCGTGATCGGGCCCACGATCATCAATTCGTTGAGGTGCTCGGCGTTGGGGAATTCAGTGATTTCGGGGCCCTTGACGTAGCGGCCCTTGAACACCTCGTTCACATACATCTTGGCCACACGGCGTGCCGTGTCGCCCGTGTTGTGGTCGTTGTCGGTGTCGATCACCAGGCTGTCGAGCACGCCTTCCATTTTCTTCGTGACCTCATCGAGCAGCTTTTCCAGCTCGCCAGGTTCGATGAATTCGGCAATGTTGTCATTGGCATTGAAGCGCTTGCGGGCCGCCATCACGCGTTCGCGGATCTTGACGGACACCGGCACGCCCTCGTCCAGTTCGGGCGAGGTGTTCGAAGTGTTCATGGCGTCTTGGGCTTTCATCAACATGCAGTCATCGTAACAGCGAACGAGCCCTTACCGGGAATCAGGGGATTAATACCGCTTGCCCGTCAAAAACAGGGCCAGACGCATCAACCCAAAGGCCATGCGGTCGCGCAGGCGCTGGTGCCAGGGACGGCGCTGGAAACTGGCAGCTGAAACCAGGCTGCAATGCTCGGCCATGATCTGCTCGAGGCGCTGGTGCAGCTGGCGGGCAAACGAGCGGTCAGCCACCACCACATTGGCCTCGCGCGCCAGCAGCAGGCTCAGCGGATCGAGGTTGGAAGAGCCCACTGTCGCCCAAGGCCGGTCACGCTGCGGATCGACCACCGCCACCTTGGCATGCAGGAAACTGGCGGTGTATTCATGGATTTCGATGCCAGCCGCCAGCAAGGTCTCGTACACCGGGCGAACCGCGTGGTACTGCATGAAATATTCGTAGCGCCCCTGAAGCACCAGACGAACCCTCACCCCCCGCTGTGCAGCCAGCACCAGCGCCTTGCGCAGGCGCCGTCCGGGCAGGAAATAGGCATTGGCAATCAGGATTTCGTGGCGCGCTGCCGCGATGGCCCTCATGTAAGCCCGCTCGATCTGCTTGCGGTTGAGCACGTTGTCGCGCAACAGCAGACCGGCACGCGCCACGATCTGGCCTGTGCCTTCGCCATCCTGCGCCCAGGGCAGATGCAAGCCGGCCGCACGAAACGAGCTGAAGGCCTCCGGAAAATTGTGCTGACGGACGTGGCGCACCGCCTGCAGGCGCCACCACAGCTGGGTCATGGTTTCCTGCACCTGTTGCACCAGCGCGCCCTGCGCCTGCACGGCAAAGTCCAGGCGCGGGTGCGTCAAGGCGCCATGGCGCGGGTCATACCAGTCATCCAGGATGTTGATGCCGCCACAAAACGCCACTTGCCCGTCCACCACACACAGCTTGCGGTGCAGGCGCCGCCAGCGGCTGGGAAACAGCAAGCCAAGTCTGCCCAGCGGCGAATAGATGCGGCACTCCACCCCCGCCGCTTCAAACCGGCGCTGCCACTGCCGGGGCAGTGGGCCAGTGCCCACGCCGTCCACCACCAGCCAGACCCGTACGCCTCGCAAGGCGGCACGCTCCAGCGCTTCGGCCACGGCAGCAGCATCGCCATGAAAATCAAAAATGTAGGTTTCCAGCTGCACCTGCGAACGGGCCCGGTCCACCGCAGCGATCAGGTGTTTGAAATAGGCATCCCCGCCCTCGATGAGGCGCAGCTGGTGGCCGTCGGTGAGCACAGGTTGGTGGCGCATGGGCTCAATCCAGCCAGGTGAACTCCGCCACCAGCGGCAGATGGTCGGACATCTGACGCCAGATGCGCCCTTGCGGCACCATGGCCGAGACCGGCTTGAGCCCACGGGCATACACATGGTCCAGCTGTGTCAGCGGCAGACGCGAGGGATAGGTCGGTGTGCGCCGTCCCTGAAACTCATGGAGGCCGGCACGGGCCAGCAAACGCGTCAGGCGCGAACCCCAATCGTTGAAATCACCGGCCACAAGGACCGGCTCGGCCGCAGGGATTTCACGCGCGATGTAGGCCTTGAGCTGTTCCACCTGGCGTTCCCGACTGCCCGGCACCAGGCCCAGATGCACCACCAATGCATGGACCTTGCGCCCGGCCAGCTGCACCTCGGTGTGCAAGAGGCCCCGCTGCTCGAAGCGATGGTCAGAAATGTCTTCGTGCTGGTGCGAAAGCACCGGCCAGCGCGAGAGCAGCGCATTGCCATGCTCACCGTGACGCGTGATGGCGTTGGTCCGGTAAACAGGTTCATAGCCCTCGGGGGCCAGAAAATCAGCTTGCGGCTGTTCTGGCCAGTGGGCGAAACGACGCGCCTCGCGGTGGTTGGCAAAGCGCACCTCCTGCAGGCAGACCAGATCGGCATCGAGCTGCTCGACCGCATGACCGATGTTGTGGATCTCCAGCCGTTTGGCGGGCCCCACGCCCTGCACACCCTTGTGGATGTTCCAGCTGACCACCCGCAACACCGGATGTTCATGGTGGGAACGGATCATGGCTGCCCCTTGTGCATGCGCGGCAACATCAGGATCGCCTCGGCGTTCGACGGCGAGAATACCGTGTCCGCAGCACGGCGCCAGGGCAGCCACTGGCAGGCGGTGTGCTCGTGGGGGCTCAACAGGACTGGCGTGCCCTCGGGTACACGCAGACCGAACACCCGCTCGGTATTGCGACTCACCTCCGGCGGATACCGCCAGCGCCAGGCGGGGTAGATGTCGTAAACGTTTTCAAGTGCCCAGTCCTGCAAACTGCACTGCGGATGCAGCGCGTCGATGCCGGTTTCCTCCCGCACCTCGCGCAAGGCCGTGTCCCAGAAACTTTCATCCGGATGGTCCTTGCTGCCCGTGACCGATTGCCAGGTGCCCGCATCGGCACGGCGGATCAGAAGCACGTCGAGTGCTGCCGTGTGGATCACCACCAGCACGGACTCGGGGATCTTGTAGGGACGCTCAGGGACAGCCATCGGTTCATTCTATTGATTCCGCAACAAGGCCCCACTCGGTCACTGCCCGCCACTTCGTCACCCTCAGCACCCACTCTCCGTTCGCCCTGAGCTTGTCGAAGGGCCTGATCTGGCTTCAACCCGCTCAACCCGGGATCCATGGCACTCCATTACATTCACCCCATGTGGCACCAAGTACTGAACAAGACCAACACACCACCCCTGCTGGAATGGCGGGGCCTGCGCATCCTGCCCGGCCTGAACGCGGTCACCGGTGACGAAGGCAGCGGCAAAACCCGCCTGCTGCGGGAGCTGTCACAAAGCACGGCCAACGCGCTCTGGCTTGACCTTCGCCTGCCCGAGCACGACGAACACACGCCAGAACAAGTCTGGACCGAGCTGCAAGCGAATAGTCCTCGGTGGAGCGCCGAACTGCAGACCGATCTGACCGACGCGCTGCAATTGCAGGACCACCTGGGCAAACAACTTTTCATGCTCTCCACCGGCAGCCGTCGCAAGGTGGCGCTGGTGGGCCTGCTGGCCAGCGGCGTCAGCATCACCTGCCTCGACCAGCCCTACGCCGCGCTCGACCTGCCCTCGGTACGGGTCATCAAGGCGTTTCTGAGCGACGTGGCTGATCACACCTCACGGGCGTGGGTGGTGGCGGACTATGTGACGGATGAACAACTGCCTTGGATCAGCACCACCATACTGAGCAATGGAACTGCAGCACCGTCAACACATGCGCTTGGGTGAAGCGCATCACTCACGACGTGGTGGCCGGGCTGAAACTGATCTTTGATTACCTGGTCACTTGGAGCGATGCGGCAATCGATTCATAGCCAAAATGTCACTACAAGTGGCTTGGCAACGTGAATTGGTAACCTTTCATGAAAAACGCCACCCGAAGGTGGCGCTTCCTATCACTTGAAATTCCGTTAAGCCGCAGCCACTGGATTGCGCAGTTTGATGTGCAACTCACGCAGCTGCTTTTCATCCACCGGGCTCGGTGCCTGGGTGAGCAGGCACTGGGCACGCTGGGTCTTGGGGAAGGCGATCACGTCGCGGATGGACTCGGCCTTGGTCATCAGCGTGATCAGGCGGTCCAGACCGAAGGCCAGGCCACCGTGCGGGGGCGCGCCATACTGCAGCGCATCCAGCAGGAAGCCGAACTTGGCCTGTGCGTCCTCGGGCGAAATCTTGAGGGCCGAGAACACCTTGCTCTGCACTTCGGCACGGTGGATACGCACCGAACCGCCGCCCAGTTCCCAGCCGTTGAGCACCATGTCGTAGGCCTTGGCGATGCAGCGGCCCGGGTCGGTGTCCATGTAATCTTCGTGGCCGTCCTTGGGCGCGGTGAAGGGGTGGTGCACGGCGTTCCAGCGGCCCTCGTCCTCGTCGAGCTCGAACATCGGGAAGTCCACCACCCACAGCGGCGCCCAACGGTCTTCAAACAGGCCGGTCTTCTTGGCGAAGTCGCTGTGGCCGATCTTGATGCGCAGCGCGCCAATGGCATCGTTGACCACCTTGGCCTTGTCGGCACCGAAGAACAGGATGTCGCCGTTCTGGGCACCGGTGCGTTTGAGGATCTCGGCAATCGCAGCGTCGTGGATGTTCTTGACGATGGGCGACTGCAGGCCGTCACGGCCGGCGGCCACGTCGTTGACCTTGATCCAGGCCAGGCCCTTGGCGCCGTAGATCTTGACGAACTCGGTGTAACCGTCGATCTCGCTGCGGCTCATCTCGGCACCACCCGGCACGCGCAAGGCCACCACACGGCCACCCTGGGTGGTGGCGGGGGTGCTGAAGACCTTGAAGTCGACGTCCTTCATCACTTCGGTCAGCTCGGTGAATTCGAGCTTGACGCGCAGGTCCGGCTTGTCCGAACCGAAGCGGAACATGGCCTCGCTGTAGGGCATGATGGGGAAATCGCCCAGGTCAATGCCCATCGTCTTCTGGAAGACGTGCTTGATCATGCCCTGGAACATCGCGCGGATGTCTTCTTCGGTCAGGAACGAAGTTTCGATATCGATCTGGGTGAATTCGGGCTGGCGGTCGGCGCGCAGGTCTTCGTCACGGAAGCACTTGGTGATCTGGTAGTAGCGGTCATAGCCGGCCACCATCAGCAGCTGTTTGAACAGCTGGGGGCTTTGCGGCAGCGCGAAAAACTGGCCGTCGTGCACTCGACTGGGCACCAGGTAGTCGCGCGCGCCCTCAGGCGTGCTCTTGGTGAGCATGGGGGTTTCGATGTCGATGAAGCCGTGCTCGTCGAGGTACTTGCGCACTTCCATGGCCACACGGTAGCGCAGCATCAGGTTGTTCTGCATGTAGGGGCGGCGCAGGTCCAGCACGCGGTGCGTCAGGCGCGTCGTCTCCGACAGGTTTTCGTCATCCAGCAGGAAAGGGGGCGTGACGGACGGGTTGAGCACCGTCAGTTCGTGGCACAGGATTTCGATCTTGCCGCTCTTGAGGCTGTCATTCGTCGTGCCTTCGGGGCGCGCACGCACCAAACCCTTGATCTGCACGCAGAACTCGTTGCGCAGGCCTTCGGCCACCTTGAACATCTCAGGGCGGTCCGGGTCACACACCACCTGCACATAGCCTTCGCGGTCGCGCAGGTCCACGAAGATCACGCCACCGTGGTCACGGCGACGGTTGACCCAGCCGCACAGCGTGACGGTCTGGCCCAGCAGGGCTTCGGTCACCAGACCGCAGTAGGTAGAACGCATCGAAGACATTTCTTGACTCTCAGTTGGGGCACCCACAGGGCGCCATCAGGTTGATGGGCTGATTTCAGTGGGCTTTGAGGGCCGGATTGTCCAGCCCATCGGGCACCACGACGCCCATGGAAATGATGTATTTGAGGGCGTTGTCCACCGACATGTCGAGTTCGATCACATGTTGGCGCGGCAGCATCATGAAAAAGCCCGAGGTCGGGTTGGGCGTGGTCGGGATGAACACGCTGACGTAATCACCGTTGAGTTTGGCCGCCACTTCACCGCCGGGGCGCCCCGTGAGGAAGGCCATGGCCCAGGCTTCGGTGTGCGGATAGCGAATCAGCAGCGCTTTGGAAAACGCATGGCCGCTGCCCGAAAACAGCGTGTCGGACACCTGCTTGACGCTGGTGTAGATGCTGCGCACCACCGGGATGCGATTCATCAGCTTGTCCCACTGGCGCAGCCACCATTGGCCAAAAATGTTGGCCACAAACAGACCGGTGATCAGAATGATGATGGTGACCGAAAGCACGCCAAAACCGGGGATCGCCTTGAGCGCATCGGCCAGGGTGTGCAGGCCTGGGATCACGGCATCGGCCGCCCCCAGCACAGACAGGAAAATGCCGTCGAGCAGGCCATACAGCCAGGTCAATACCCAGATCGTGACGGCCATGGGCAGCCACACCAGCAGGCCGGTGATGAAATACTGTCGCAGGCGTCGAGCGATCATGTGGTTTCCGTCTGAACTCAATGGCAGGCGCAGTTGCCGCCGCATGCGGTGGCCGCAGGCGCAGCCTCGCTGCTGGCGGAAGCCGTTTCAGGAGCTGTCGTGGCCGGAGCGGAAGTGCCACCAGCGCCAGCCGTACTGCCGCGGAAATCGGTGGCATACCAGCCCGAGCCCTTGAGCTGAAAACCGGCTGCCGTCAGTTGCTTGCTGAAGGTGGGCTTGCCGCAAGCCGGGCACTCACTCAAAGGGGCGTCGGAAATCTTTTGCAGAACGTCCTTGGCATGGCCACAGGACTCACACTTGTAGGCGTAAATGGGCATGGTGAGGGCTTCGTTCGGGAAGAAGATTACAAAACCCTCAATTATAGGCGGGGGGCCAGGCTTCAAGCCTGGCACGGCTCACCCGGCAACACCCACCAGCTTGTGGTGCGAACCATGCTGGTTACGGATGGCCTGAGGGCCGAGCGAGCCAATCAGCATGCCCATCAGGCTGGCCAGTACCCCGGCCAGCTGGGCCGGGAACACCTCACCAGCAGGTGTCAGGAGCAGCAGCATCCAGGTCAGCAGGCCCAGCACGATGGCGAAAAGAGCGCCCTGGGTGGTGGCTTTTTTCCAGTACAGACCAAAAGACAGTGGCACAAATGCCCCGACCAGGGTCACCTGATAGGCGCCAGAGACCATTTCATAAATGGACGAGCCCTGCATGAAGATGGCATAAGCCAGCACCAGCAGGCTGAAGAGCAGCACCGTCACCCGCATGGCCTTGAGCTCCTGCCGGTCCGATTGGTGCGGACGGAATTGGCGCCAGATGTTTTCGGTGAAAGTCACGCTGGGCGCCAGCAAGGTGGCCGAAGCACAGGACTTGATGGCCGACAGCAGCGCCCCGAAGAACAGGATCTGCATTACGAAGGGCATTTTCTCCATGACCAAGGTGGGCAGGACTTTCTGTGGGTCTTCTTCAATCAGGGCCTTGGCCTGCTCAGGCATGATGATCAAGGCACTGACCACCAGGAACATGGGAACGAAGGCAAACAGGATGTAAAACAGCCCGCCAATCACCGGGCCTCGGGTGGCTGCAAATTCGCTGTTGGCCGACATCACGCGTTGAAACACGTCCTGCTGCGGAATAGAGCCCAGCATGATGGTGATGGCCGCGGCAAAGAAAAACACGATGTCATGAAAGTTCGGCTCGGGCCAGAACTTGAACATGTCCTGACTGATGGCCAGCGCGATCACCTTGTCGGCGCCCCCCGCCTGCTGACCAGCGAACACCGCCAGGATGGCCAAACCCAGCACCAGAATGATCATCTGGATGAAGTCGGTCACCGCCACCGACCACATGCCACCGAACAGGGTGTAGGCCAGGATCGAGACCACACCGATCACCATGCCCATGGGCAGGCTCACCGCTCCACCCGACAGCACATTGAAGACCAGCCCCAATGCCGTGACCTGCGCCGACACCCAACCCAGGTAGCTGACCATAATGATGATGGAGCAGATCACTTCCACGGTGCGGCCATAGCGCTCGCGGAAATAGTCGCTGATGGTCAGCAGCGTCATGCGGTACAGGCGCGCCGCGAAAAACAGCCCCACCAGAATCAGGCAACTGCCCGCGCCAAAGGGGTCTTCCACCACGCCATACAGCCCGCTGTTGACGAACTTGGCCGGAATGCCCAGCACCGTCTCCGACCCGAACCAGGTGGCAAAGGTCGTGGTGATGATCATGTAGAGCGGCAGGTGGCGCCCGGCAATCGCAAAATCGGCCGAACTCTGCACGCGCTTGGCCGCCATCAAGCCGATTGCGATGGTTACCAGCAGGTAGGCGATGACGAGGGTGAGCAGCATGACAGGGGTCTCCGTCTCTGTCGATCAAAAATACACGTTCAAATGCGCCCAGGCCACCAACACCAGCATGCTGGTGAAAAAGCCCAGGCCCAAATACAGCAGGATTTGCAGCAGGGCATTGGTGCGCCGCTGCTCGGCAATGAGCTGTGCCAGCTGGCGTGAATCGCCGCCACGCGGCTGCTGCAGATAGTCATGCAACAGGCGGGGCAATTGAGGCAGCAGCTTGGCGTACTGCGGTGCCTGCGCCTTGAGTTCGCGCCACAAGCGCTGGGGTCCGACCTGATCGAGCATCCACTGCTCCAGGAAAGGCTTGGCCGTGCTCCACAAATCCAGATCTGGATCGAGCTGGCGGCCCAGGCCTTCGATGTTGAGCAGGGTCTTTTGCAGCAGCACCAGTTGCGGCTGGATCTCGACATGGAAGCGGCGCGAGGTCTGGAACAGCCGCATCAGCACCATGCCCAGCGAAATCTCCTTGAGCGGCCGATCGAAATACGGTTCGCACACCGCGCGGATGGCGGCTTCGAGTTCGTCCACCCGGGTCTGTGGCGGCACCCAGCCGGACTCGATGTGCAACTCGGCCACGCGCTTGTAGTCTCGCCTGAAAAAAGCAGTGAAATTCTGCGCCAGGTATTCCTTGTCGAACTCGGTGAGCGTGCCAACAATGCCAAAGTCCAGCGAGATGTAGCGCCCGAAGGTGGCCGGATCGAGACTGACCTGGATGTTGCCCGGGTGCATGTCGGCATGGAAAAAACCGTCGCGAAACACCTGGGTGAAAAAGAGGGTCACGCCATCGCGCGCCAGCTTGGAAATATCCACGCCCGCAGCGCGCAGCACATCCACCTGGCTAATGGGCACACCTTTCATGCGCTCCATCACGATGACTTCAGGGTGGCAGAAGTCCCACAACATTTCCGGGATCAGCACCAGGCCCAACCCTTCCATGTTGCGGCGCAGCTGGGCCGCATTGGCCGCCTCGCGCACCAGGTCCAGCTCGTCGTGCAGGTATTTGTCGAACTCGGCCACCACCTCGCGGGGCTTGAGGCGCTTGCCATCGTCGCTGAGCTTTTCCACCCAGCCGGCCATCATGCGCATCAGGGCCAAGTCTTTCTCGATCACGGGCAGCATGCCCGGACGCAGCACCTTCACAGCCACGTCACGACGCTGGCCGGACTTATCCCGCAGCGTCGCAAAATGCACCTGTGCAATCGAGGCGCTGGCCACCGGCTCGCGTTCGAAAGTCTCGAACAGCTGGTCCACCGGTTGACGGAAAGCGCGCTCGATGGTGGCCACAGCCACTTCAGAGCTGAAAGGCGGTACACGGTCCTGCAGCTTGGCCAACTCTTCGGCGATGTCGGGCGGCATCAGGTCGCGCCGGGTGGACAGCACCTGCCCGAACTTGACGAAGATGGGGCCCAGCCGTTCCAGGGCCTCGCGCAGGCGCTCGCCACGCGGCGCATGCAGGTTGCGCCCCAAAGTCAGGATGCGGGTGAACAGCCGCAACCACGGATGGCGAAAGCTGGAGAGCACCAGCTCGTCCAGTCCGTAGCGCAGGACGACAAAAAGAATGAAAACGCCGCGGCTCAGGCGGCTCATGTCGTACTGCCCGCAGTGGCAGGCGCCTTGCTGGCGACAAAGCTGCGGACCGCCGCCAGAGCCTGGCGTCCCAGCTGTGCCAGCGTGTGGGCCGGGGCATCACCCACCAAGCGAGCCAGGTCTTCTTCGGCATCCCAGCGTACGTTGTCGATCAGCCAGTTGACTTCAGCGGCCAGCTGCACATCACCCTCAATCCGTACTTTGGGCTTGTCACCTCGGGCCAGCGCTGCGAGCACATCCAGCGGGCTCTCGTCGGTCACGGTCAAGCGCAAGTCAAACCCTTCGAAACGCCCCCGTTCGAACAAGCCTGCGGGCGTGGCCAGCAGCTGCAACTGCATTTTTTGCCAGACCAGTTCGATGCGCTGGCCTTTCTGTCGGGCCAGGCGCTGCATGGCCTCAGGCTCGCTCATGAGCACATGGTTGAGGAACAGGACCAGACGGTTGAGGGTCTCGTCGACCACCCAGACGGGCGGCTGCAAACCTGCCACGGCCTGCGCGGCCCAAGAAAAAGGGGACTGTGTTGCCATAGTCCCCGATTATCCTCAAACTGCCCTGGATTGCCCGATCAAGCCGGGCAATGACACTTTGGGAGCGTCATCTCGGGTGCGCCCCGAGGATCCGGGTCTCACTTCATTGCAAAGCCTGCACGCCGGCCACCAACCAGCCACTGTTGCCGCTCTTGGGCTTGGTCATGTTCCAGACTTCTCGGAAGGGGCTCGGGCCAGCCGAAGGCTCCTCGCGGATCATGCCGTTGAACTCGACACTGGCCATATAGGCGTCTTGCATGTCTTCGATGCCGAGCAGCTGAGCCTCGAGCATGACCACTTCGGTTTTGTTGGCCTGTCCGGGGAACTGGGTTTCGCGCTCAGCCAGCTGGCTTCGGATTTCGGCCACCATGGTGTCGGTCATCATCGAACGCAGCAAGGCAATGTCCGAACGGTCCCAGGCATCCTGCAGCGTAACGAAGTTGCGTTTGGCGGCATCGACAAAACCCGCAACGTCGAAATCGGCGGGGATGCCCCAGCCCTGCACGCCACCCTGAACACCGCGCAGGCCAGCGCCGATCATGGAACCCGTTTCGGCCGAAGCCGAGCCGTCAAAGTGGGTAGATTGGCTTTCCCAAGGGCGGGCAGAGGCATCGTTGCCCACCTTCTCGGGGTTGTACTGCTTGAAGGAGACCGGCTGATCAGCACTGGCTCCGGCGCCCTGGTAAGCCATTTGCGGCGAATTGCCGCGGCGGTTGCGCATGATCATGCCAATCACGGCCACGGCCACCATGGCCAGCAGCAGCACCATCAGCACGTTACCGAAGGCTTCACCAAAACCCAGCGAATGGGCCAGCCAGGCCAAGCCCAGACCTGCAGCAAGGCCGCCAAGCATGGCGCCCCAGGGCTTCTTGGGCGCCGCCTGCGCGGGCGCCGTTGCAGGCTTGGGTGCTGTTGCAGGCGCTGCTTGTTGCGTAGGTGCAACAGGCGCCTGCGGGCGCACGGCTTCGCGCTGGGTCACATTGCCCGATTGCTGGCCGACGGATTTGCCACCACCCAGGCGTCGTGCCGCCTCGGCATTGAGGCTTCCCAGAGCCAGAACACCAGCGAGCATGAGGGTCAGGAACTTGTTCACGTTGTCTCCGAAAAAGTCAAAACCGGCATCGGTTCTTTCAACATTTGATACCGACATGCAAGGCTACCACCCCTGCGCTGAGGTTGTGAAAATCCACATGCCCAAATCCGGCTTTTTTCATGAGGGCTTTCAGCTCCTCCTGCCCGGGATGCATGCGGATCGACTCGGCCAGGTAGCGGTAGCTGTCGGCATCACCGGCCACCAGCTTGCCCATGTGCGGCAGGATGTTGAAGCTGTACCAGTCGTAGACTTTTTCCAGCGGCTTGGCCACTTTGGAGAATTCGAGCACCAGCAGCTTGCCGCCCGGCTTGAGCACGCGGCACATCTCGGCCAGGGCCACATCCTTGTGTGTCATGTTGCGCAGGCCAAAGGCCACACTGACCAGGTTGAAGTGCTGGTCCGGAAACGGAAGTTTTTCGGCATCGCACACCAGCGTGGGTAACGCGATGCCGTGGTTGAGCAGGCGGTCGCGACCGGTGGAGAGCATGGCCTCGTTGATGTCGGTGTGCACCACACGACCGGTCGTACCGACCTTTTTGGCAAACGCCATCGACAGGTCACCGGTGCCACCCGCGATGTCCAGCACCTGATCGCCTTCTTTCAGATTGGCCACCTGGACGGTGTAAGCCTTCCAGACGCGGTGCAGGCCCATCGACATGAGGTCGTTCATCACGTCGTATTTGGAGGCCACCGAGTCGAACACGCCACGCACGTGGCGCGCCTTGTCCTGTTCATCGACCGTCTTGAAACCAAAATGGGTGGTGCTCATGCAAACCTTCAGTGGTGGTGGCCGCAGCTGCCGCCGGCCTTTTCGGGCATGGGGTCGTCACGACTGACGCCGGCTGCCTGCAGGCGCTGCTCGTACTCGGCCCAGAGTGCCTGTTCCTGTGCTCCCAGAAAGTACAGGTATTCCCAGGTGAACAGGCCCGAGTCGTGACCGTCGGAAAACGTGGGCTTGACCGCGTAGTTGCCCACGGGTTCGATCTCGACCACCGTCACCTCGCGCTTGCCGGTCTGCAGCACTTCCTGGCCCGGGCCGTGACCCTGCACCTCGGCCGAGGGCGAGTACACCCGCATCAGCTCGAAAGGAATGCGAAACGTCTTGCCATCCGAGAAACCAATTTCCAGCACGCGCGAGGCGCCATGCACAGTCAGCGACTCGGGCGTGGGGGTGTCCTTGTTCAATCCAGCCATGGCTTGTCTTCCTGCAATCAGACCAGCACCCGCTCAATGCCACCGGCATTGGCGCGCTCCACGTACTCGGGCATCCAGTTCTCGCCGAGGATCTTGCGGGCCATCTCGATCACGATGTAATCGGCTTCAAGCAGGCCGTTGCTCAGGTCATTGCCGTAACGCGACAGGCCCTGGAAGCAGCTGGGGCAGCTGGTCAGGATCTTCAGGTCACCCTGCGCACCGGTGTTGGCGCGCAGTTGGGCTTCGGCCTTGCGGATTTCCTCTTCCTTGCGGAAGCGCACCTGGGTGGACACATCGGGGCGTGTGACGCCCAGCGTGCCGGATTCGCCGCAGCAGCGATCGCTCTTGACCACCTGCGGCCCCAGCAGGGCCTTGACGGTCTTCATCGGGTCCTGCAGCTTCATGGGCGTGTGGCAAGGGTCGTGGTAGAGATAGGCGCCCTCACCTTCGAGCTTGATGCCTTTTTCCAGCAGGTACTCGTGGATGTCCACGATGCGGCAGCCGGGGAAGATGTCCTCGAACTTGTAGCCCTGCAGCTGGTCGTAGCAGGTGCCGCAGCTCACCACCACCGTCTTGATGTCCAGGTAGTTGAGCGTGTTGGCCACGCGGTGGAACAGCACGCGGTTGTCGGTGATGATCTTCTCGGCCTTGTCGAACTGGCCCGAACCGCGCTGCGGGTAGCCGCAGCACAGGTAGCCGGGGGGTAGCACGGTCTGCACGCCGGCGTGCCAGAGCATGGCCTGCGTGGCCAGCCCCACCTGACTGAACAGGCGCTCCGAACCGCAGCCCGGGAAGTAGAACACCGCCTCCGACTCGGGCGTGGTGGCCTGCGGGTTGCGGATGATCGGCACGTAGTCCTTGTCCTCGATGTCCAGCAAAGCGCGCGCCGTCTTCTTGGGCAGGTTGCCGGGCATCTTCTTGTTGACGAAGTGGATCACCTGCTCCTTGATCGGCGCGGGACCCACTGTGGCCGGCGGCTGGCGCGTCTGCTTGCGGGCTGCGACCTTGAACAGGTCGGCCGCCCAGCGCTGCGCCTTCATGCCCACGCCCACCATCAGTGTCCGGGCCAGCTTGATGGTCTCGGGGTTGGTGGCGTTGAGCATGAACATGGCCGCGGCGTTGCCCGGACGGAAGCTCTTCTTGCCCATCTTGCGCAACAGGTTGCGCATGTTCATCGTCACATCGCCAAAATCGATCTTGACCGGGCACGGCGAGAGGCACTTGTGGCAGACCGTGCAGTGGTCGGCCACGTCTTCAAACTCCTGCCAGTGCTTGACCGAGATGCCGCGGCGCGTCTGCTCTTCGTAGAGGAAGGCCTCCACCAGCAGCGAGGTCGCCAGGATCTTGTTGCGCGGGCTGTACAGCAGGTTGGCGCGCGGCACATGGGTGGAGCACTGGGGCTTGCACTTGCCGCAGCGCAGGCAGTCCTTGACGCTGGCAGCGATATCGCCAATGTCCGACTGCTGCATGATCAGCGACTCGTGGCCCATCAGGCCAAAGCTGGGGGTGTAGGCGTGCGTCAGGTCGGCGGCGTGCACATCGTCGCCCAGCTGTTTGAGCGCCTCGCCGCGCAGCAGCTTGCCCTTGTTGAAGCGGCCTTCGGGGTCCACCTTGGACTTGTAGGCGGTGAAGTTGGCCAGCTCGGCGTCGCTCAAAAATTCGAGCTTGGTGATGCCGATGCCGTGTTCGCCCGAGATCACGCCATCCAGGCTGCGCGCCAGCACCATGATGCGGGCCACCGCCTCGTGCGCGGTCTGCAGCATCTCGTAGTTGTCGGAGTTGACCGGGATGTTGGTGTGCACATTGCCGTCACCGGCATGCATGTGCAGCGCCACCCACACGCGGCCCTTGAGCACACGCTGGTGAATCGCATTGCACTCGTTCAGGATGGGCTGGAACGCTTCGCCCGTGAAGATGTCCTGGAAAGGGTCGCGGATCTGCGTCTTCCAGCTGGCGCGCAGGGTGTGGTCCTGCAATTGCGGGAAGAGTTCGTCCACACGCTGCAGCCAGTTTTGCCACAGGTCACGCACATCGCGCAGCACCGACAGCGCCTGGCCTACGCGGTCTTCCAGCAGCTCGGCCGGGGCGGTGTCCTGTGTCGTGTCGCTCTTGCCCAGCGGAAGATTGCCTTTGGTCAGAAAGGCTTCGAGTTCGACGCAGAGCTTGAGCTTGTTGCGCAGGCTCAGTTCGATGTTGATGCGCTCAATGCCATCGGTGTATTCGGCCATGCGTGGCAGCGGAATCACCACATCCTCGTTGACCTTGAAGGCGTTGGTGTGGCGGCTGATGGCGGCCGTGCGCTTGCGGTCGGCCCAGAATTTCTTGCGGGCGTCGGCGCTGATGGCGATGAAGCCCTCACCGCTGCGCGAGTTGGCGATGCGCACGACTTCGGAAGTTGCCTTGGCCACGTCGTCGGCGTTGTCACCTGCAATATCGCCGATCAGCACCATCTTGGGGAAACCGCCGCGCTTGCTCTTGGTGGAATAACCCACAGCGCGCAGGTAGCGGTCGTCCAGGTGCTCCAGACCCGCCAGCACAGTGCCGGTGCGCTTTTGCTCGGCGAACATGAAGTCCTTGATCTCGACGATGCTCGGCACGGCATCTCGGGCATGGCCAAAGAACTCCAGGCACACGGTTCGGGTGTGCTCGGGCATGCGGTGCACCACCCAACGGGCGCTGGTGATCAGACCATCGCAACCTTCTTTTTGCGCACCGGGCAGACCCGACAGGAATTTGTCGGTCACGTCCTTGCCCAAGCCTTCCTTGCGGAAGGTCTTGCCTGGAATGACCAGGGTTTCGGTGCGCAGTGGGGTCTTGCCGTCGGCCTTGAAGTAACGCAGCTCAAACGTGGCCACTTCGGCGTCGTGGATCTTGCCCAGGTTGTGGTCCATGCGCACCACATCCAGCCATTCGGCGTCGGGCGTGACCATGCGCCAGCTGGCCAGGTTGTCCAGCGCCGTGCCCCACAAAACAGCTTTCTTGCCGCCCGCATTCATGGCGATGTTGCCGCCCACGCAGCTGGCTTCGGCAGAGGTCGGGTCCACCGCAAAAACAAAACCGGCGCGCTCGGCCGCATCGGCCACACGCTGGGTCACCACACCGGCTTCGGTCCAGATGGTCGGCACCGGATGATCGATGCCCGGCAGGTCGATCAGCTCGACCTCGGTCATGGCTTCGAGTTTTTCGGTATTGATGACCACACTCTTCCAGGTCAGCGGCACAGCACCACCCGTATAGCCCGTGCCACCCCCACGCGGC
>Ga0255196_1000063_pt1 | contig 29887 bp, 19 predicted proteins | sample Miss_Law_RepA_8h_FD_183637 | JGI IMG/M metagenome (GOLD analysis project Ga0255196, IMG submission 183637) | Freshwater microbial communities from Mississippi River, Louisiana, United States - Miss_Law_RepA_8h | ecosystem: Environmental > Aquatic > Freshwater > River | place: USA: Louisiana... | reverse complement strand
CACTGGAAGCTCTGGCCAAAAGACCCGATGGCCGGCTTCAAGGACTTGCGCAAAGGGGTACAGGTCAATCGAAACCGCGACATGAGCTGGGTGCGCACGCTGGAGAAAAAGTCCGCCGAGCGTCGCATGGGTGTGTGGATGAAACTGTCCGAAACACCAGACGGCCTGCAGCTGTCGCTGACCGACGAAGCCGGTTTTTCCGGCTCAGCGCAGCTGGCCACCGAATGGCAGGCCCCCAAAGACACGGTCAGCGCAGCTGCCAAACTCGAACAGCAACTGGCCAAGCTGGGCGACACGGTGTTCGAGCCGCTGCAGGTGCAGCTGGATCTGCCCCGCCCCTGGTTTGTGCCGCCTTCACAACTCAACGCTTTGCGACGCGAAGCGGTGGCCGCGCTGGAAGCCGCACGTGCCGCCGGTCTGGAGCGCCTGACGCGTGCGCAGCCGGTGGAGCCGCCTGCCCCCTACCCCGAAGACACCCTCAGCTACCTGGCCAACGTCTTCAACGACAAGGCCCGCCAGTTCTACGCCAAACACGGCGTCAAGGTGATCGCCGCTGCTTATGAGGCGCACGAAGAAGAAGGCGAAGTCAGCCTGATGATCACCAAGCACTGCGTGCGTTTCAGCTTGAGCCTGTGCCCCAAACAGGCCAAGGGCGTGACCGGCGTTCAGGGCACCATCCGCGCCGAACCGCTGCAGCTGATCAACGGCAAGGAAAAGCTCACCCTGCGCTTTGACTGCAAGCCCTGCGAGATGCATGTGGTTGGCAAGATCAAGCGCAGCGTGCTGAACGCCACGCCCGAGGCGCAGATCAAGTTCTACAAGACCCGCCCGGTGACGGGCGTGCATTGAGCACCCCGCCCTTGCCCCTGGCTCAGCGGGCCTTGACCGCGAGCACCGGGCAGGACACGGTCATCAGGATGTCGTGGGCCACGCTGCCCAGGATGAGTTTGCCCACCGCCGAACGCCTGCGCAGGCCCATCACCAGCAACTCCACCTGGTGCGCGTTGACCAGGGTCTCGATTTCGGTGACGACATCGTTGCCGCGCACGAACTGACGGAATTCACCGTCCACACCGGATTGCGCCAGCAGCTTCTCGATGTGCTCAGCTTCGGTGGCATCGGCAAAGGATCCGTCTTCGTCTCCAACCCCGGCGCTGGCATTGACGACCAGCAGACGCATGTGGCGGCGTTTGGCGATCTCAATGCCCTTGTCCAGGGCGGCTCGTCCTTCGGGTCGGGGCGCATAAGCCACAAGAATGGTCATGGTTTCTCCTTGCTCTGACGCTTGAACATGGTGGACAGGCACATCAGGCCTGCCAACGGGCCATCAGGTCCGACCATTGCTGGCGGACCGCACGCAGGTTGCGCTCCTTGACATGCCCGTAGCCCTTGATTTTTTCCGGGATGCGGGCCATCTCCAGCGCCTGGGCATGGTTGTCGGCCTTCAACCCGGCCAGAACGGTGTCGATGGCCGATTTGTATTCCTGGATCAGGGCACGCTCGGTGCGCCGTTCCTCGGTCCGTCCAAACAGGTCCAGCGCTGTGCCACGCAGGAATTTCAGATGCCGCAGCACCCTGAAACCCCACAGCATCATCGAGCCATATGAGCGCTTGACCAACTCACCTTTGTCGTTGCGCGACGCCAGCAAAGGCGGCGCCAGGTGGTAGCGCACCTTGTAATCGCCTTCGAACATGCCTTCAATGCGCGACTGAAACGCCGGATCGGCATGCAGGCGAGCCACCTCGTACTCGTCCTTGTAGGCCATCAGCTTGAACAGCCCACGGGCCACCGCTTCGGTCAAAGCCGTCTTGCCCAGGGAAGCCTCGGCTTGACGCACCTTGTCGACGAAATCCGTGTAGTCGCGTGCATAGGCCGCGTTCTGGTAATGGGTCAGGAAATCGGCGCGTTTTTGCACCAGGGTCTCCAGCGGCTCGCGCTTGACAAACGAAATGGTCTGCACAGGCGCCAGCAGCTTGCCCACCGCCGCGGGATCGTGCGCGGCATAACGGCCCCATTCAAAGGCGGCCAGGTTGTTCGCCACGGCCACGTTGTTGAGCTCGATCGCCCTGCGCAGGGCCTCGCGGCTCAGCGGGATCCAGCCCTTCTGCCATGCGTAACCCAGAATCATCGGGTTGACGTAGATGGTGTCGCCCAGCATCTGGCGTGCCAGTGCATCGGCATTGAAGGCCGAGAGCTGAGCTTCGCCAACGGTACGGGCAATTTCGGCCACGCACTGGTCAGCCGGGTTTTGCCATTCGGTGTTTTGCACGAAGGCGGCCGTGGGCGTGCTGTAGGCATTGAGGGCCACATGGGTGAACCCCTGGCGCATGCGCAAGGTGGTCTCGCGGCTGGCGGTGACGATCGGATCGCATCCGATCACCAGATGGGCCGCGGCCATGCTCACCCGGGTGGTGCGGATCTGCGCCTGGTCCTGGGCCAGCAACACATGGCTCCACGTGGCGCCCCCTTTTTGCGCCAGGCCCGCCGCATCCTGTGTCACGATGCCCTTTCCGTCGATGTGCGCGGCCATGCCCAGCAGCTGGCCGATGGTGATCACGCCGGTGCCCCCCACGCCCGCCACCACCAGCCCGTAAGGATGGGCCAGTGAAGCTTGCACCGGCTCAGGCAAGGCGCTCACCGCATCCGGCAAGGCAGCGGCCGACCGGGTGGGTTTGCGCAATTGCCCACCTTCAACGGTGATGAAGCTGGGGCAAAAACCCTTGAGGCAGCTGCGGTCCTTGTTGCAGGTGCTCTGGTTGATGGTGCGTTTGCGGCCGAACTCGGTCTCCAGCGGCTCCACCGACAGGCAGTTGGACTGCACGCCACAGTCCCCGCAACCCTCGCACACCAGCTCATTGATCACCACGCGCACGGCTGGGTCGACCATGGTGCCGCGCTTGCGGCGGCGGCGCTTTTCGGTGGCGCAGGTCTGGTCGTAGATGATGACCGTGGTCCCTTTGATTTCGCGCATCTCGCGCTGGATGCGGTCGAGTTCGTCGCGGTGGTGCACCGTCACGCCCTCGGCCAGGGCCACGCCTTTGTATTTTTCGGGTTCATCGGTCACCACGTCGATGCGCTGCGCGCCCTCGGCCCGCATGCTTTGCGCGATCTGGACAACGCTGTGACCCTCAGGGCGCTCACCCACGCGCTGGCCGCCGGTCATGGCCACGGCGTCGTTGTAGAGGATTTTGTAAGTGATGTTCACGCCGGCAGCCACGCTCTGGCGAATGGCGAGCATGCCGCTGTGGAAATAAGTGCCGTCTCCAATGTTGGCAAAGATGTGCGGCTCACGGCTGAAAGGCTGCTGCCCCACCCAGGGCACGCCTTCACCGCCCATCTGAGTGAAACCGGCGGTGTTGCGGTCCATCCAGACGCTCATGAAGTGGCACCCAATGCCGGCCGTGGCGCGTGAGCCTTCGGGGACGCGGGTGCTGGTGTTGTGCGGACAGCCCGAGCAGAACCAGGGCGTGCGCTCGCCAATGCCGGACTGGCTGGCGGCTTGCAAGGACTTTTCCTTGGCGTCCAGCAAGGCCAGGTGGGACTCGATGCGGGCGCGTGTGTCTGCATCGAGTTCCAGCTGCAGCAGGCGACGGGCCAGGGCACGCGCGATCAGGGGCGGGGTCAGATCGGCATTGGCGCGCAGCAAGGCGCTGGCACCATACAGCGCGGCATCGTCCTGCTCCCACTTGCCCAGTACCCTCGGGCGCATTCCGTCCGGCCAGGCATACAGCGCTTCCTTGACCTGGGGTTCGATCAGGGCGCGTTTTTCTTCGACAACGATGACTTCCTTCAGGCCACTTGCAAACTCGCGCAGCGAATCGGGCTCCAGCGGCCAGACCACCCCTACCTTGTGCAGGCGTATCCCCAGGCGCTGGCATGTGGCGTCATCCAGCCCCAGATCCAGCAAGGCCTGACGGGTGTCGTTCCATGCCTTGCCGCTGGCCATGATGCCCAGACGGTCATGCCCCCCCTGCACCACGGTGTGGTTGAGTCGGTTGGCCCGGATGTAGGACAGCACCGCCTTGAGCTTGTGGTCGAAGAGGCGCTGCTCCTGATCGAGCGAGGCATCCGGCCAGCGGATGTGCAGGCCGCCTGCGGGCAGCTCCAGCGGTGGCAGAACCACCTGCACCCGCTGCGGGTCGATCTCGATGGTGGCGCTGGATTCGACGATCTCCTGGATGGTCTTCATGCCCGACCACAGGCTGGCATAGCGGCTCAGGGCAATGCCGTGCACCCCCATGTCGAGCACCTCCTGCACCGAGCTGGGGAAGAACACTGGCAAATTGCAGGCCTGAAAAATCTGGTCGCTCTGGTGCGCAGCTGTCGAGCTCTTGGCCAGGTGGTCGTCACCGGCCACGGCCAGCACGCCCCCCCAAGGGGTGGTGCCCGCCATGTTGGCGTGTTTGAAGACATCAGAACAACGGTCCACGCCCGGCCCCTTGCCGTACCAGATGCCAAACACGCCATCGAACTTGTGGGTCCCCGCGGGCGCAAAGCCCAGCTGCTGCGTACCCCACAGGGCAGTGGCGGCCAGCTCCTCGTTCACGCCGGGCTGGAACACAATGTTCTGGGCCTGCAGATGGGTCTTGGCGCTCCACAAGGCCTGGTCGTAGGTGCCCAGAGGAGAACCCCTGTAACCGCTGATGAGCCCCGCCGTGCTCTTGCCCTGCAGCGCATCGCGTTGTCGCTGCAGCATCGGAAACCTCACCAGGGCCTGCACGCCGCTCATGAAGGCGCGGCCGGTGTCCAGGCTGTATTTGTCGTCCAGCGTGACGGTTTCCAGGGCCTGGCGTACGGCGTCGGGCAAAGGTGCGTTCATGTTGTCTCCGTGGTGACGGGTGTGGTTCAGTTCTTGCGGGTTTCAGGCAGAAAACGGACGCCGGCACGTGCCAGTCCACCGCCCATGCCCATGGGGGTGCCATCGGCGCGCCAGCAGGCTGCACCTTGCAGCGAGCCATCGGGCATGAACTCGATGGCATTCATGCCGCCGCCGACATTGGGCACGCGCACGGTGTGGTGCCCCATGGCCTTGAGTTGTGCCACCAGGGCATCCGGGAAAGCGGGCTCCAGTTCGAGCTCATAGCCCTGGGTCCACAGGCGGGGCGCCTCCACCGCCGCCTGCAGGGGCATGCCATGGTCAATCAGGTTCACCAGCGCCTGGAGCGCGGAGGTGAAGATGCGCAGTCCGCCGGGCAGACCCAGCGCGTAGCGCGGTTGGCCGTCGCGGAGAACGATCAAAGGCGCCATGGACGAGGTCACCCGCTTGCCCGGGGCCATCGAGTTGGCGCGTCCTGGCCTCGGATCGAGCACGTACAGGTAATTGTTGGGAATGACGCCGGTGCCCGGCACCATGTAGCGCGCGCCGAACAGCGAGTTGATGGTTTGTGTCGCACTGACCACAAAACCCTCCCGGTCAGCCACCGTCACATGGGTGGTGTTGGCACTTTCGCGATGGCCCAGCCCTTCTCCGGCTGACCAGCCGCGGGCCTGTGTCAGGTCCAGCTGGGCACGACGTTGGTCCGCATAGGATGTTGAAAGCAGCTGCTCTACAGGCACGGGGACGAAATCGGGATCGGCGGTGACCGCCAGACGGTCTGCAAAGGCCATTTTCATGACCTCGGCCAGCACATGCGCGCCCTGCACGGTTCCAAACCCCATGCCGCGCACATCCAGGCCTTCCAGCACACGCAGCATCTGGCCGATGTGCAACACGCCGGCACACGGCGGTGGCGGGCCGATGATTTCAAAACCCCGGTAAGTGCTACGCAACGCTTCCCGGTCACGGGTGCGGTAAGTGCGCAGATCCTGCATGGTCAGGTGGCCTTCACGACGAACCATGTCATCGACCAGTGCCTGCCCCAGAGGGCCTGCGTAGACGGCCTGTGCGCCCTGCTGCGCGATCAGTGCCAGGCTTTCAGCGTAGCGGGGCTGCACCAACCGGTCTCCGGCCTGCAGAGCACGTCCGCCGGGCATGAACACACTGGCGATCTCCGGGTCCAGCGCCAGATCGGCCGCGGTGTCGGCGATGCACTCGGACAGGTAGGGGGTGATGCGAAAGCCTTGACGGGCATGCTGCATCGCCGGGGCCATGACATCGGCCAGGGACATGCGCCCATGCCGCTCCAGCATCTGGCACCAGGCCAGCAAGGTGCCGGGCGTGGCCACTGCTGCGCGTCCGAGGCTGTGCTTGCGGCCAATGCTTTCCAGCGCGCCTGGCGGTGCATGGGGATCGGGCTCGAAGGTGTCAGGGCCCACGCCATGAGGGCACTGCCCCTGCCCTTCCAGCACGGCGTGCGTGCCATCAGGCAGGCGCAGGTGGGCAAAACCCCCGCCCAGGATGCCCACCATCATGGGCTCGACCACGGTCAGTGCAAACAACGCCGCCACCGCGGCATCCACCGCATTACCACCGGCAGCGAGCATCTGCATGCCGGCCGCTGAAGCCAGCGGGTGGTTGGTCACCACCATGCCGCCAGCGGCGTGTGCAGGTTTTTTGTCGGTGGTGAACAAGGTGCCGCCAACGGGTTGCGCTTGAGCCATGCCAATCCTCTGCGCCAAGTAGGGTCGGACCGGGCCGCGCACAGGCGTCCCGGACATGAGAAGCCAAGTGTGGTCGCAATGCACGCGGGGCTTTGTCGAGTCCGCGACTGCTTGTCACCGATGTTCCATGCCGTCGGTCGCTGCGGGTTGGCAGCTGAAAAAAAACGTGCCTAAATGAAAAAAGCAGTTGGTCAGAACCTCTGCCGATTGCGCACTCACAACCACCACACCACCAGGAGACAAGCATGTTCGGACACCCTATTTCCAAGCGCGCGTTCACCCAGGCTGCAGCGGCGATTGCCGCATCTGCAGCCATGCTTCCCGTCATGGCACAGCAGGCCCCCATCAAGATCGGCCTGACCACTGCCGTGCAGTTGCAGGTGGGTCGTGACACGCAGGATGCGGCCAGGATCGCAATCGACGAGGTCAATGCCAAAGGGGGGGTGCTTGGCCGCAAGTTGTCTTTCGTGGTGGCCGATGAAACGGAAAACCCCGAAACCGGCATCAACGCCATCAAGAAGCTGACCGCAGATGAAAAAGTCGACGTCATCGTGGGCGGCTACACCAGCGGCGTGACGCTGGCCCAACTGCCGCACATCACCTCTGCCAAGACCATCTACCTGGGCGTGGGTGCGGCCTCGCCGGCCATCACGGCCAAAGTGAAACAGGACTACGAGACCAACAAATACATCTTCCGTGTCGGTCCGATCAACGCGGCCCACCAGGCACGCAGCCTGACCGAATGGATCTCCGGGCACCTGCTGGGTGAACTCGGCCTCAAACGAATCGCCATCATCGGCGAGAACGCCAAGTGGGTGCAGGACCTCGTCCCGATCCTGCGCAAAGGCGCCACCGAAGCCGGTGCCGATGTCCGTTTCGTGGAACTCTTTGACACCTCCACTTCCGATTTTTCGCCCCTGCTGTCCAAGATCCGCAGCTCCGAAGCGCAGTTCCTGGTGGTGATCCTGTCGCACGCCTCCAGCGACGTGTTTGCCAAGCAGTGGTATGACGCGCGCTTCCCCATTCCCTACGGTGGCATCGATGTCAAGTCCATGGACAACGACTTCTTCAACCGCGTGGGCGGCAAATCCATCAGCCAGCTGGCCGCCAACTTTGCCGTACGCGCACCGCTGACCCCCAAGACCCAACCCTTCTTTGACGAGTTCAAGAAGCGCACGGGCCGTGTGCCGGTCTATACCGCTTTTGGCACCTATGACGCCATTCACGCTTACGCACAGGCGGTTGAGCGTGCCAAGAGCACCGACACCAACACCGTCATCAAGGAACTGGAAAAAACCAGCATGGTGGGCATAGCCGGTCAGATCGAATTTGACGAAACGCACGACGTCAAGGCGGGCGGCAAGTTCATGAACATGCTGTTCGTGCAATGGCAGGCCAATGGCGAACGCGCCGTGATCTGGCCCAAGGCCCTGCGCAGCGGCACCATGATCATGCCCCCGTGGCTGAGCAAGTAAGCACGTTCACAACGCACACAGCAGGACACAAGCGTGCTTGAAATCGTGATCTTCGGCGCTGTCACCAGCGCCATCTACGCCATGCTGGCTGTGGGCTTCACGCTGATTTTCGGCGTGGCCCGCATCCTCAACCTCGCGCATGGTTCGTTCTATGCACTGGGCGCCTACGGTGCCTATGTGTTGACCAGCATCGCCGGACTGCCCCTGGTGGTGGCCACGCCCCTGGTGGTGCTGGGCGTGGCCCTGTTCGGCATGGGCGTCGAGCGGGTCCTGATCCGCCCGATGCGCAAGTCCCAACTGGCCGTGCTGATGATCAGTCTGGCCGTTGCCCTGGTGGTCGAGCAGGCCCTCTTCCTGATCTTCGGCTCCGAATACCGCAACGTGCCCAGCTTTGTCGACACCAAGCTCAACATCGGTGGGGTGGATGTCGCCGGCCAGCGTCTGCTGACCCTGGTGGTGGCCGTTGCAGCGATTGGTGCGTTGTACGCCTTCATCCAGCGTACCCGTCTGGGCAGCGCCATCCTGGCCATCTCGCAGGACCCGGAAGCCGCACAGTACATGGGCATCCCCAGCGATCGCATCTTCGGTGTGGTCATGGCCCTGTCTGCGGGTCTGGCCGCGCTGGCCGGCATCATGGCCGGCCCGTTCCTGTCGGTGCAGCCCTCGATGCACCTGCTGCCCATCGTGAAGGCGTTTGCCATCGTGGTGGTGGGTGGGCTGGGCTCGATTCCGGGCAGCATCGTCGCGGCACTCATGCTGGGCTATGCCGAAACGCTGGTCGCTTATGGCATCTCAACGTCCTGGACCGAAATCGTCTCGGTGGCGGCCACGCTGCTGATGCTGGTGCTGCGTCCCGCCGGCTTCTTCGGCAAACGCGCTGCATTCTGAAAGGGTTTCCATGCAATTGAAAAACATCGACCGCGGTGGCGCCGTGCTGGCCATCGCCGTTCTGGCGATCTTGCCGCTGGTGTTCGACAGCCGCTACCTGATCGGGGTGCTCACGGTTGCCGCCATCTACGGCATCTGGTCGGTCAGCTGGGACTTCATGTCCGGCCTGACCGGTCGGGAGAACTTCGGCCATTCGCTGTTCATCGGCGTGGGGGCCTACACCGCCGGCTTCCTCAACACCGTCTGGAGCATGAACGCCTGGTGGAGTCTGCCGGCCTCGGTGGTCATGGCTGTGGTGTTTGCCCTGATCATGGGTATTCCCACGCTGCGCCTGAAAGGGCCCTACTTTGCCCTGGCCATGCTCTCGGGTGCCGTGATCATGCAGCGCCTGATGCTGATCTTCTGGGAGTACACCGGTGGCGAAGAAGGCATCAACGGCATCGAGCCGCTGATCCGTTCTCCCCTGCACTTTTACTGGTTCGTGCTGGCGGTGCTGGTGGTCACCACCGTGGTACTGGTCGCTCTGGCCCGCTCACGCTGGGGGCTGATCCTCAAGGCCATCCGTGGCGATGAGGCCACCTGCCAGTCAGCAGGTCTGAACGTGACCTTCTACAAGATCGCCTCGCTGGTCATCAGTGCCGGCGTGGCCGGCATGGGCGGTGCGCTGTACGCGCACTACCAGCTGCAGGTCAGCCCGCAGCTGTTTGCCGTGGTCACATCCATCACCATCATCACCATGGTGTACGTGGGCGGCATGGCCTCGATCTACGGCGCCATCGGCGGTGCCTTGCTGCTGACCCTGATGACCGAGCTGCTGCGCAACTTCGGCGAGTGGCGTCTCATGGTCTACAGCGTGGCCCTGATCCTGATCCTCTTTTACCTGCCGCAAGGCCTGGTGGCCCCCACCTGGGAACGCCTGCGCCGCAGTCTGTCAGGAGGCCGCTCATGAGCCTGCTGTCTGTCAAGAACCTGGACAAGCGCTTTGGCGGCCTGCATGCCGTCAAGGATGTCAGCATCGAGGTCGAAACCGGAGAAATCCTGGGCATCCTCGGTCCCAACGGCGCCGGCAAAACGACGCTCTACAACCTGCTGACCGGCTTCATCCGTCCCGACAATGGACAGGTGCTGCTCGACGGTCAACCGCTTCTCGGCATGGCCCCGCACAAGGTGGTGGGCCTGGGGGTGGCCCGCACTTTCCAGCTGTGCCGTCCGTTTGTGGGTCTGACCGTGCTCGAAAACGTGATGGTCGGCAGCTACGGCCCCCGCGTGCATTCCACCGATCTGCGCGCCCGGGCCATGCAGTTGCTGGCCCAGGTGGGCCTGGCCGGCAAGGAGGATTCGCCCTCGGAACTGCTGTCCTATGGCGACCAGCGGCGGCTCGAAATCGCGCGTGCCCTGGCCACGGAGCCCCGGCTGCTGCTGCTCGACGAACCGTTCGCCGGGCTGGGCTCGGCCGAGATCGAATCGCTGAGTGAACTCATCCGTGACCTGCACCGCAACAAGGGGCTGACGATTTTGCTGATCGAGCACAAGCTGCGTGAATTCATGCAGCTGGTCTCGCGGGTGGTGGCCATCGACTTCGGTCAGGTGATCGCCACCGGTGTGCCGCAGGAGATCGTCAAGAACCCCAAGGTGATCGAGGCCTACATCGGCAAACAGGAGCCCGAACATGCTGCTTGAAATCGAACAGCTCAACGCCTCTTACGGCAAGGCCCTGGCGCTGGAAAACGTCAGCATGCGCATCGCACCGGGCGAGTTCGTGGCGGTGCTGGGACCCAACGGGGCCGGCAAATCCACGCTGCTCAAATGCATCTCGCGCATGATGACCTCCAGTGGCACGCTCAGCTTCGAAGGCAACTCCCTGCATGGCTTTGCCGCCCACCAGGTGGTCGGCCGGGGCATCTGCCACTGTCCGGAAGGCCGGCGCCTGTTTCCGGAGCTGACCGTGCTCAAGAACCTGATGCTGGGCGCCTACCTGCGTGACGACGCCGACGCCGTCGCGCGTGATCTCGAGCGGGTCTACAGCCTGTTCCCGATCCTGCGCGACCGCACCTCGCAAATGGTCAGCACGCTTTCGGGCGGACAGCAGCAGATGGTGGCCATCGGCCGCGCCCTCATGGGCGCCCCCCGCTTGCTGCTGCTCGACGAGCCCTCGGTGGGCATCGCGCACCGCCTCAAGCACGAGATCTTCGATGCGATCCGGCAAATCCGCGACAGCGGCGTCGCCATCCTCATGGCCGAGCAGGATGCCCTGTCTGCCCTGCGCATCGCGGACCGCGCTTATGTGCTGGAACACGGCCATGTGGCCCATTCGGGCAACGCCGAAGAACTCAGCCGCGATGACCACATCCGGCAGATCTACCTGGGGGTGGCCTGAGTACCCTCGGCATTCGCCATCGCGACCAGCCAGTCAGCCCCGCCTGACTGGCTTTTTTGTTTCTGGAACATCGCGCCGCTGGGTTTGGCTGCTATTGTCTGGACTGCAGATCAGAGGGGAGAACATCCATGACCAACAGACCATTTCGTGCGTGGGCCATGCCCCTCGTGATGACCACAGGCATCCTGGCCGGCTGCGCCGGCACAGGCCTGCGCGGCGAACAACCGGTGCTCTACCCCAACGCCGCTTACAAGGCCATGGGCGAAGCCGCTGCCCGCCAGCACCTGGACCAGTGCGTGGCCTTGGCCCGCCAGAGTGGTTTGCAGCCGGGCGACAACGCGGCCGCCAGCGGCGCCATGCGGGGCGCGGCCGTGGCCGGCGTGACGGGCGCGGTGGGTTCTCTGGTGTTCGGTCGCGGCCATCTGGAAGATGCCGTCAAACGCGGCGCTCAAGGCGCCGTGGTGGGCGCTGCAGGGGGCGCCACCGCGGGCGCCATGAGCGAGCGCCCCAACAGCACATACCGCCAGTTCGTGCAGCGTTGCGCTGCCGAAAAAGGGTTGGACGTGATCGGCTGGAACTGAGCCTGACTTGTAGGAGGCCGCCCCTGCGGCCGAATCAGGCATTCGCGCGCAGGGGCGCGCTCCTGCAAGCTTAGCCCACCCACTTGCGCGCGTTGCGCCAGATCCGCATCCAGGGGCTGAGTTCGCTGCGGTCGCCGCTGGTCCAGCTCATCTGGATGTTGCGGAAGACGCGCTCGGGGTGCGGCATCATGGCCGTGAAGCGGCCGTCTGCCGTCGTCACCGCCGTCAGGCCGCCCGGGCTGCCGTTGGGGTTGAACGGGTACTGCTCGGTAGCCACACCCGCGTTGTCCACGTAGCGCATGGCGGCAATCGCCTGCGCCGCGTTGCCGCGGTACTTGAAGTTGGCAAAGCCCTCGCCGTGGGCCACGGCGATCGGCAGGCGGGTGCCGGCCATACCCTGCAGAAACAGGCTGGGCGAATCCAGCACCTCGACCATGGACAGGCGGGCTTCGAAGCGCTCGCTCTGGTTGGTGGTGAAGCGCGGCCAGGCCTCGGCGCCGGGAATGATGTCGGCCAGTTCGGCGAACATCTGGCAGCCATTGCACACACCCAGACCAAAGGTGTCGGCGCGGCCAAAGAAGCCCTTGAACTGCTCGGCCAGCACCGGGTTGAAGGTGATGGAGCGGGCCCAGCCAATGCCGGCGCCCAGCGTGTCGCCGTAGCTGAAGCCGCCGCAGGCCACCACGCCCTTGAAGTCCCGCAGTCGGGCGCGGCCGGTCTGCAGGTCGGTCATGTGCACGTCGTGTGCCTCAAAACCGGCAGCGGTGAAGGCGTAGGCCATTTCCACATGCGAGTTGACGCCCTGCTCGCGCAGGATCGCGACTTTGGGGCGCGAGAGGTTCAGGAACGGCGCGGCCACGTCGTCGGCCGGATCGAAGCTCAGGGCCACATGCAGGCCCGGGTCCTCGGGACGGCCGGCCGCTGCATGCTCGGCGTCCGCGCAGGCCGGGTTGTCGCGCTGCTGGCAGATCTTCCAGCTCACGCTGTCCCAGACCTGGTGCAGGTCTTCAAGCCTGGCGCTGAAGACTTCCTTGGTGTCGCGCCAGACGGCCAGCTCGCCCTGCCCTTTGGCGATGCTCGACGTCGCCGGTCGGGTCTTGCCCACGATGTGGCTGTGCTTGTAGAGGCCGTGCTCGCGCAGCACTGCCATGACGGCGTCGCGGTTGGCGGTGCGGATCTGCAGCAGCACGCCAAGCTCTTCGTTGAACAGGGCCCGCAGCGTGAGTTCCTCGCGCCGAGCGCTGACCTGCTGGGCCCAGTTCTTGGCATCGCCAAAGTCGGCCCGGCTATCGCTGATGCCGTCGCCTTCGGTGACCAGCATGTCCACGTTCAGCGCCACGCCCACATGGCCGGCAAAGGCCATTTCGGCGGCGGCGGCCAGCAGCCCCCCGTCGCTGCGGTCGTGGTAGGCCAGGATCAGGCCCTGGGCGCGCAGCGCGTTGACGGCGTTGACGAGCGCGATCAAGTCTTTGGCATCGTGCAAATCGGGCACTGCATCGCCGCTCTGGTTCAGCACCTGGCTCAGGATCGAGCCGCCCATGCGTTGCGAGCCCCGGCCCAGGTCGATCAGCAGCAGGCTGGTGTCGGCCGTCTGGTTGTCGAGCTGGGGCGTGAGCGTGCCGCGCACATCGTCGATGCTGGCGAAGGCGCTGATGATCAAGCTCACAGGCGAAGTGACCTTGCGGGTCTGGCCATCGGCTTGCCACTGCGTGCGCATGGACAGGCTGTCCTTGCCCACCGGAATGGAGATGCCCAGCGCCGGGCACAGCTCCATGCCCACGGCCTTGACGGTTTCGTACAGCGCAGCATCTTCGCCGGGCTCGCCGCAGGCGGCCATCCAGTTGGCCGAGAGCTTGACACGCTGGAGCTCGATAGGCGCGGCCAGCAGGTTGGTGATGGCTTCGGCCACCGCCATGCGGCCCGAAGCCGGGGCGTCGATGGACGCCAGCGGCGTGCGCTCGCCCATGGCCATGGCCTCACCGGCAAAACCGGCGTAGTCGGCCAGGGTCACGGCCACGTCGGCCACCGGCACCTGCCAGGGGCCGACCATCTGGTCGCGGTGCGTCAGGCCGCCCACGGCGCGGTCGCCGATGGTGACAAGGAATCGCTTGGACGCCACCGTGGGGTGGCTGAGCACGCCGATCACGGCGTCCTGCAGGTTCACGCCAGTCAGGTCGATGGGCTGCGTCTGGCGCTGCACAGACTTGACGTCTCGGTGCATCTTGGGGGGCTTGCCCAGCAACACGTCCATGGGCATGTCAACTGCATGGTCCGTTCGATTTTCAGATTCCCGTTCATCCTGGGCTTGTCGAATGATGGTTTGCGCATGGGTCTGCCCTTCGACAAGCTCAGGGCGAACGGTTGGGTTCTGTGGGCGAACGGGGTCCAGGTCGATGTCGCCCACAACCAGTTGACGCTCTTCGGTCGCCACACCCACCACCGCAAACGGGCAACGCTCACGCTCGCAGAAGGACTTGAACTGCTCCAGCGATTCGGGCGCGATCGCCATCACATAGCGTTCCTGGCTCTCGTTGGACCAGATTTCCTTGGGCGCCAGGCCGGACTCTTCGAGCGGCACGGCGCGCAGGTCAAAGCGGGCACCGCGCCCGGCGTCATTCGTCAGCTCGGGGAAGGCGTTGGACAGACCACCCGCGCCCACGTCGTGGATGGCGAGGATGGGGTTGCCCGCGCCCTGCGCCCAGCAGTGGTTGATGACTTCCTGCGCACGGCGCTCGATTTCGGGGTTGCCGCGCTGGACCGAATCGAAGTCCAGGTCGGCCGCGTTGGTGCCGCTGGCCATGGAACTGGCGGCGCCGCCGCCCATGCCGATGCGCATGCCCGGGCCACCCAGCTGGATCAGCAGCGTGCCGGCCGGGAATTCGATCTTCTTGGTCTGTGTGGCGTCGATCTGGCCCAAGCCGCCCGCGATCATGATGGGCTTGTGGTACCCGCGCTGCACGCCATCGACCACCTGCTCGTATTCGCGGAAGTAGCCGGCCAGATTGGGGCGACCGAATTCGTTGTTGAAGGCCGCGCCACCGAGCGGGCCCTCGGTCATGATTTGCAGCGGGCTGGCCATATGCTCGGGCTTGCCGCCCGGCTGGTCGCTCAGACCACCCCAGAGCCTGGAGACGGTGAAGCCGGTCAGTCCGGCCTTGGGCTTGGAGCCGCGACCGGTGGCGCCCTCGTCGCGGATCTCGCCGCCGGCGCCGGTCGAAGCGCCCGGGAAAGGCGAAATCGCGGTCGGGTGGTTGTGGGTCTCCACCTTCATCAGCACATGGTGCTGCGCGGATTCCTTCACATAGGCCGCACCTTGCGCCGTCTGGCGGGCCACAAAGCGCTCGATGGTGTGGCCTTCCATGATGGAGGCGTTGTCGGCATAGGCCACCACCGTGTGCTGGGGGCTCACCTTTTCGGTGTTGCGGATCATGCCGAACAGGCTGTGCGGCTGCGCCTGCCCGTCGATGGTGAACTGGGCGTTGAAGATCTTGTGGCGGCAGTGTTCGCTGTTGGCCTGCGCGAACATCATCAGCTCCACATCGGTCGGGTTGCGCCCCAGGCCGTTGAAGGCCTTGACCAGGTACTCGATCTCGTCCTCGGCCAGGGCCAGGCCCCAGGCCTTGTTGGCGGCCTCCAAAGCGGCGCGACCGCCCCCCAGCACGTCCACATGTTCCATGGGCGCGGCTTGCAAGGCGGTGAACAGGGCTTGGGCATCGACCCGGCTGGGCAAGGCCGATTCGGTCATGCGGTCGTGCAGCAAGGCAGCCACCTGGCCCAGCTGCTCGTCGCTCAGGGCCTTGGCGCCGCCCAGCAGGCCGGTTTTGAGGACCAGACGGTATTCGGTGATGCGCTCCACCCGCTTGAGCTGCAGGCCGCAGTTGTGGGCGATGTCGGTGGCCTTGGAGGCCCAGGGCGAGACGGTGCCCAGACGCGGGCTGACCACGATCACCGGGCCATCACTGGGACCGGCATAAGGCTCGCCATAAGCGAGCAAGGCGGCCAGCGTCTGTTGCTGGTCGCCTTGCAGGGGCTGTTCGCTGGCCACCAGGTGCACGAAGCGAGCGGCCAGGCCCTGGATGTTGGGTGAAATCTGCGCCAGACGCGGCAGCAGTTGCTGGATACGGAAGTCGCTGAGGGCGTTGCCGCCTTCGAAAAAGCTGATGTGCAGGGTCACGGGGTGGCCTTGGATAGGGATACAGAAATAAGTAATCCGAAATTGCCGGGGCCGCTGACTGGGGCTGTCCGTCAAAGCGTGCATTTTACCCGGGCTAACCCTAGGGCTGTGGCCTCGAATGGGATAATCACGCCCCATGAGCATCACCATCAAAACCGCCGAAGACATTGCAGGCATGCGCGTCGCCTGCCGGCTGGCGTCGGAAGTCCTTGACTACATCGGGCCTTTCGTCAAGCCCGGTATCACCACCAACGAGATCGACAAGCTCTGTCATGACTACATGGTCGATGTACAGCAATGCGTGCCCGCGCCGCTGAATTACGCGCCGGGCGGCTACAAGCCCTACCCCAAGTCGATCTGCACCTCGATCAACCACCAGGTCTGTCACGGCATCCCGAACGACAAGCCGCTCAAGAAGGGCGACATCCTCAACATCGACATCACCACCATCAAGGATGGCTGGCACGGCGACACCAGCCGCATGTTCGTGGTGGGCGAAGGATCGATCGCCGCCAAACGCCTGTGCAACCTCACTTACGAAGCCATGTGGCACGGCATCCTGCAGGTCAAGCCCGGCAACCATCTGGGGGACATCGGCCACGCCATCCAGAAATTCGCCGAAGGCCAGGGCTTTTCCATCGTGCGCGAGTTCTGCGGCCACGGCATCGGCAGGGGCTTTCACGAAGAACCTCAGATCCTGCACTACGGCAAGCCCGGCACCCTGACCGAGCTGGTGCCCGGCATGATCTTCACCATCGAGCCCATGATCAACGCCGGCAAGCGCGACATCAAGGAACTGGGCGATGGCTGGACCATCGTGACCAAGGACCATTCGCTCTCGGCCCAGTGGGAACACACCGTGCTCGTGACCGAGACAGGCTATGAGGTGCTCACCCTGTCCGCCGGCAGCCCGCCCCTGCCCGCCTTTGTGACCACCACTGCCTGCTGAGTACCGACCATGACCGACACCGCCACGCTGCGTGAAACGTTCCGCCGCGACAAGGCGGCCTTGCTTGATTCGCTGGCCATCGGTGCCGGCACACGCCACCTGCACCGCAGCCTGCACAAGCTCGCCCAGCTGGTCGATGGCCTGCTGATCCAGCTGTGGCAACAAGCCGGTTTTGGCCATGACTTCGCCCTGGCCGCTGTCGGCGGCTTCGGTCGCGGCGAATTGTTTCCCTACTCCGACGTGGATGTGCTGGTCCTGTTGCCCGACGGGCAGACGCCAGAGAACACCCCCGGCCTGAAGGAACAACTCGAAGCCTTCATCGGCAGCTGCTGGGACAGTGGCCTGGAGATCGGTTCAAGCGTTCGGACCGTGAGCGAATGTCTGGCCGAATCGGCCAAGGACATCACGGTGCAGACTTCGCTGCTCGAGTCGCGTCTGATCACAGGCAACACCGACCTGTTCGGCACGTTCCGCCAGCGCTATGACGCGGCCATGGATCCGATGGCCTTCATGCAGGCCAAGGTGCTGGAAATGCGCCAACGCCACACCAAGTTCGAGGACACGCCTTACGCGCTCGAACCCAACTGCAAGGAATCTCCAGGCGGTTTGCGCGACCTGCAGATCATCCTGTGGGTCGCACGCGCCGCCGGTCTGGGCGACAGCTGGGACGCGCTGGCCCGCTCGGGCCTGGCCACCCCCCACGAGGCGCGTCACATCAAGCGCAACGAGGCCCTGCTCAGCCTGATCCGCACCCGTCTGCACCTGATCGCTCGCCGGCGCGAAGACCGTCTGGTGTTCGACATGCAGACCGCCGTGGCCGAATCCTTCGGCCACCAGGCCGACACCACCGCCGACGGTCGCCTGGCCCTGCGTGCCAGTGAAAAACTCATGCGCGACTACTACTGGGCCGCCAAGGCAGTGACCCAGCTCAACCAGATCCTGCTGCTGAACATTGAAGACCATCTGCGCAGCCAGCGCGGCGAAGTCGTGAGCAGCTTCCGCCCCCTGAACGAGCGCTTTTTCGAGAAGGCCGGCCTGCTCGAAGTGGCCAGCGACGACCTTTACGAAAAGCACCCACACGCCATCCTCGAAACCTTCCTGATGTACCAGGCTTCGCCAGGCATCAAAGGGTTGTCGGCGCGCACGCTGCGGGCGCTCTACAACGCCCGGGGTGTGATGGACGCGCACTTTCGGGCCGATCCGGTCAACCGCGAGACTTTCCTGAAGATCCTGCAGCAGCCGTACGGCATCACGCATGCCATGCGTCTGATGAACCAGACTTCGGTGCTTGGGCGCTACCTGTGGGTGTTCCGCCGGATCGTGGGCCAGATGCAGCACGACCTGTTCCACGCCTACACGGTGGACCAGCACATCCTGATGGTGCTGCGCAATGTGCGGCGCTTTTTCATGGCCGAGCATGCGCACGAATACCCGTTCTGCTCGCAGCTGGCCAGCGGCTGGGACCAGCCCTGGATCCTGTATGCCGCAGCCCTCTTCCACGACATCGCCAAGGGCCGGGGGGGCGACCATTCTCAGCTGGGCATGGCCGAGGTGCGCACCTTCTGCCGCCAGCACAAGATCGCCAAGGCCGATGCCGACCTGATCGCCTTTCTGGTGGGTGAGCACCTGACCATGAGCCATGTGGCGCAAAAGGAAGACCTGAGCGACCCGGACGTGATCGCCCGTTTTGCCAGGCGCGTGGGCAACGAGCGTCAGCTCACGGCCCTGTACCTGCTCACGGTGGCCGACATCCGGGGCACCAGCCCCAAGGTCTGGAACGCCTGGAAAGGCAAGCTGCTCGAAGACCTCTACAAATCCACCCTGCGCATGCTGGGCGGCCGCGCGCCCGACGCCAACGCGCTGGTGGAATCGCGCAAGCGCGACGCCATGATCGAACTGGCCCGCCATGCCCAGCCGCACGAAGGCCAGAAGGCCCTGTGGGACACGCTGGACGTGAGCTACTTCATGCGCCACGACGCATCCGACATCGCCTGGCATGCGCGACAGCTCTCGCGCATGGTGGCGCGGGTGGGCGGCGTGGCGCCCCAAACCACGGTGCGTGCGCGCCTGTCGCCGCTGGGTGAGGGCCTGCAGGTGCTGGTCTACACCCCCGACCAACCCGATTTGTTTGCCCGCATCTGCGGGCACTTTGACCAGGCCGGCTTCTCGATCCAGGACGCCAAGGTGCACACCACCCGCACCGGCTGGGCGCTGGACACCTTCCAGATCGTCACGCCCTCCCTGTCCGAGCATTACCGAGAGCTGGTGAGCATGGTGGAGTCGGGCCTGACGCAAACCATTGAACGCCACGGGCCCCTGCCTGCGCCGACACGCGGGCGCCTGTCACGCCGCGTCAAGAGCTTCCCGGTCACGCCCCGCGTGACACTCAAACCCGACGAAAAAGCCCAGAACTGGCTGCTGTCCGTCTCGGCCAGCGACCGCATCGGCCTGCTCTACAGCATCGCCCTGGTGCTGGCCAAACACGGCATCAACCTGCAACTGGCCAAGATCAGCACGCTGGGGGAACGGGTCGAAGACACCTTCCTGGTGAGCGGCGCGGCGCTGCAACAGAACAAGGCGCAGATCGAGATCGAGACGGAGTTGCTGGCCGCGTTGCAGCCGATGTGAGCACTGTGGGTCACACCAGCCTGAGTTCACCTGTCAGGCCGGATGGATCTCTTTTTGTCAACCTCGGACTTGATCCGAGGATCTGTCTTGCAAGCGCTCAGCTTTTCTTGCGCGGCGGCAAACCGGTGTGCTGCGTCAGCAGCATCCCCTTGCGCGGGGCCTGAGCAGGCTTTTTGAGAGCCGCTGAGGCTGGTTTACCTTTGCCGGCGGTTCGGACCGGGGCCTGTGTGCTGTTGGCCCGGCGCGGGCTCTGGTAGCCGCCATCGGTGAGTGGCTGCCAGCTCGGGATCAGATGCTGTTTGCCGTTGCCGATCAGGTCGGCGCGACCCATGGCTTTCAAGGCTTCGCGCAGCAGCGGCCAGTTGTTGGGGTCGTGGTAGCGCAGGAAGGCCTTGTGCAGGCGGCGGCGCTTTTCGCCTTTGACGATATCCACCTTTTCGCTGTCGCGCGTGATTTTGCGCAGCGGGTTGCGGGTGGTGTGGTACATGGCGGTGGCGGTGGCCATGGGGCTGGGGTAGAAGGTCTGCACCTGGTCGGCCCGAAAGCCGTTCTTCTTGAGCCACACGGCCAGGTTCATCATGTCTTCGTCGCTGGTGCCCGGGTGGGCGGCGATGAAGTACGGGATCAGGAACTGCTTCTTGCCGACCTCTTCGCTGTACTTGTCGAACATGGTCTTGAAGCGGTCATACGTCCCGATGCCGGGCTTCATCATCTTGGACAGCGGGCCCTGCTCGGTGTGCTCGGGCGCGATCTTCAGGTAGCCGCCCACGTGGTGCTGCACCAGTTCTTTCACGTACTCGGGCGACTGCACGGCCAGGTCGTAGCGCAGGCCGGAGCCGATCAAAATCTTCTTGACACCCTTGAGGCTGCGCGCGCGGCGGTAGATCTGGATGAGCGGGCCGTGGTCGGTGGTCAGGTTCTGGCAGATACCGGGGTAGACGCAGCTGGGCTTGCGGCAGGCGGCCTCGATCTCGGGGCTGCGGCAGCCCAGGCGGTACATGTTGGCCGTTGGCCCGCCCAGGTCCGAGATGACGCCGGTGAAGCCCTTGACCTTGTCGCGGATGTCTTCGACCTCGCGGATGATGGATTCTTCGGACCGGCTCTGGATGATGCGGCCTTCGTGCTCGGTGATCGAGCAGAAGGTGCAGCCGCCAAAGCAGCCGCGCATGATGTTGACCGAAAAACGGATCATCTCCCACGCCGGGATCTTGGTCGCGCCGTCGTGGCTGCCATGTTCGTCCGCGTAGCTAGGGTGCGGGCTGCGGGCATAGGGCAAGTCGAACACATGGTCCATCTCTGCCGTGGTGAGCGGGATGGGCGGCGGGTTGATCCACACGTCGCGCGCGGTGGTGCCTTCGCCGTGCGCCTGCACCAGGGCGCGGGCATTGCCGGGGTTGGTTTCGAGGTGCAGCACGCGGTTGGCGTGGGCATACAGCACCGGGTCGGACTTGACCTGTTCGTAGCTGGGCAGACGCACCACGCTGCGCTCGCGCGGGGGCACCTTGAAGCTGCCTTTGCCTCTGAGCGACAAATTCAGGGCGGGGTTGGGCACGAACTGGATGGGTTGCGCGTTATGCGCATCGGCCTGGGCCTGAGCTTCGTCCTCGCGGGCGCAGCTGGCGCCCTGCGCCTTGGCCTGCTCGCTGACCATGAGGTAGGGGTTGACGTGGGCGTCCACATGGCCGGGGGTGTCGACTTCGGTGGAGTCGATCTCGAACCAGCCCTCCGGCGTGTCGCGCCGCACAAAGGCGGTGCCGCGCACGTCGGTGATCTGTTGAACAGGTTCACGCGCCGCCAGGCGGTGGGCGACTTCCACAATGGCGCGCTCGGCATTGCCATACAGCAGCAGGTCGCATTTGCTGTCCACCACGATGGAGCGGCGGACCTTATCGGACCAGTAGTCGTAATGCGCGATGCGGCGCAGGCTGCCTTCGATGCCGCCCAGCACGATGGGCACTTCGGGGTAGGCCTCACGGCAGCGCTGGCTGTAGACGATGGCAGCGCGGTCGGGGCGCTTGCCGCCGACGTTGCCGGGGGTGTAGGCGTCGTCGCTGCGGATTTTGCGGTCGGCCGTGTAGCGGTTGATCATGGAATCCATGTTGCCCGCGGTCACGCCCCAGAACAGGTTGGGCTTGCCCAGCGCCTTGAAGGGTTCGGCACTTTGCCAGTCGGGCTGGGCGATGATGCCGACGCGAAAGCCCTGGTTCTCGAGCATGCGGCCGATCACGGCCATGCCAAAGCTCGGGTGGTCGACATAGGCATCGCCGGTCACCAGGATGATGTCGCAGCTGTCCCAGCCGAGCTGCGTCATTTCTTCGCGGCTCATCGGCAAAAACGGGGCCGTGCCGAAGCGCTGCGCCCAGAACTTGCGGTAGCTGGTCAGCGGTTTGGCGTTGCGCGGGAAGAACGAGACGTCTGCGAAGGCGTTCATGGACAGGGCTTGGGGGTAACCCTGTAGTGTAGGGGCTCGGGGGTGGGCTTGCTGGGTGCCCGGTTATTGGCCTGTGTCGCTGGTGGCCGGGTTGGGCTGGGGTGAGGCCGGCTTTCTCATGCTGCGGGTACGCAGAAATCGTCAGCCGGCCTCACCCCAGCCCATCCCGGCTTTGATCCCTTCTGGTCGTTTTACAGGTCCTTTTGGGCGCGCTCGATCAGGTCGCCGAAGACCGCTTCGTCACCCAGTTGCTGGGCGGCGAGCAGCGCCAGCTTGACGAGGAAGAGTTCCGATTTGTCTTCGCCCACCGCATCGATGGCGGTGGCGAGCTGGTCGTAGGCGGTTTCCAGCCCGCCAATGGTCAGTCCTGTGGTGTTCATGGGGCAACTCCCGAGGTGGCTTGTTTCAGGGCGGCGTTCAGGCGGTGGGCGTCCAGCGTCATCCAGCGGGCGCAGACGTGCTGGTCGGGGCGCAGCAGGTAGGCGGCGTCGTCGGTCCGCACGCCCCAGCGGGCGCGGGCACGGCCTTCGGTGTCAGACAAATGAATGGCCGATGCGTTGTGGGAGGCCGCCCCTGCGGCCGAATCGTTCGCGCGCAGGGGCGCGCTCCCACCAGAGGGCGTAATCAAGAGCACGCGCAGCTTCAGCCCCTTGGCCTGCCAGGCCTTCACGGCGGCCTGCACATCGGCGGGCACAGTCGAGCCGAAGACCAGCAGGTCAAAGCCGCCGCCCAGGTGGTCGAGCAGGAAATCGTCGGTCCCGAGGCGCACGTTGGCCGGTGGCGCGCCGTGCGCCGGGCCACTCTGGAACAGCGCGTTGTCGTCGCCGGCACTGTTCAGGGCCGAACCGCTGTATTCGTGGGGGCGCGAGGTGCGCCAATGGTAGAGCGGGCGCACAAAGGCTTCGGTGAGCGACAAGGACAGCACCGCGTCGCGCAGCAGGCGGAAGCCGCGGCTGGGCGGCGTCATGAAGCGGGTGCTCTTGCCGGCTTCGTCGATGATTTCCCATGCGGCGCCCACGCGCTCTGCGCTGTAGCTGGCCAGCAGGCTCTCGGGGGCCTGCCCGCTGCAAATCAGGCCCAGACGCCAGCCCAGCGCCTGCGCGTCCTGAAAGCCGGTGTTGGCGCCGCGCACGCCAAAGATCGGCAGCAGGTGGGCGGCGTCGCCGATGAAGAGCGTACGACCGGCGCGGTAGTCGGGCAGCGTGAGGGTGCGGGCCGAATAGACCGAGCACCAGTCCATCTCCCAGGGCTTGCCGCCGTGGCCGATCAGTTCGAGCTGGGCGTTGATGCGGGTTTTGAGCGATTCGGGGTCCAGCGCCTGCTCGGGCGTTTCGCCCTCGGGCAGCTGGTAGTCCACGCGCCAGATGTTCAAAGGCTCACGGTGCATCAGCACCGTGTTGCGCGGGTTCCATTCGGGGTCAAAAAACGCGAGGCGCTCGGTGGGCAGCGGCAGGTCGATGCGGATGTCGGCAATGACGAACTTGCCCTCGTAAGACGCGCCTTCGAGCTTGAGGTCCAGCAGCGTGCGGATGCCGGAGCGTGCGCCGTCAGACGCCACCAGCCATTCGGTCTCCAACGTGTAGGGGCCTTCAGTCGTGTCCACCTCGACCACGGCGTGGTCGGCATGCTGCACCAGACCGGTCACGCGGTTGCCCCAACGCAGCTCGATCAGCGGGTTCGCCTCGCAGGCGTCGACCAGAAACTCTTCCAGGAACTGCTGCTGCAGGTTGATCATGGGCCAGAAGCGGTCGTTGTCGTCCTGCGGCGCTTCCATGCGGAAGACGCGTTGGCCGCGGTAAAACGAATTGCCAAAGCGCCAAGGCAGCCCGTGCTGCGTAACGCGGTCGGCCACGCCGACCTGCTGCAGGATTTCCATGGAGCGGCGGGTGAAGACGATGGCGCGGCTGCCTTCGCTGACCTGCAGTTCCGATTCGAGCAGCACGCAGGGCACGCCATGACGGGCCAGCTCCAGGGCCGCCGTCATGCCGACCGGGCCACCGCCGGCGATGACCACCTTGTGGCGCTGCTGCGGGCCATGCTGCGAAGCCAGCCAGGGCTGGTGGATTTTGTAGTCGTAATAGATCGAGCGGCGCGGCTCGGTGGTGGGCTGGTGCATGCCTGTCTCCTGAAGCTGGCGGCAGTGTAAGTACACACCCGATCATGCAATGTTACCTTTTGGGGACAATTGGCATACACACCCCACTTTTGTTCATGGATGCTCATGGTAGATTTCCCAAGGGCTCCAACAGCCCAGAAAAAGGGAATGGAATGGTGCACAACAAAAACAGTGAACGGCTGCTTCGCATCGGCCATGCGCTGCTGACCCCGCGGGTGAAACGATGGGCCGGGTGGCTGGCCCTGGTGTGGGTGCTGTTGGCCCTGCTGGCTTATTTTGTGGCGCCGCCTCTGGCGAAATCCGTGCTGACCGATCGGCTCAGCCAGTCGCTGGGGCGTGAAGTCTCCATTCAGGACATCTCGGTCAACCCGCTGACCCTGTCGGCGCGGGTCAACGGTTTTTCGGTCAAGGACCGGTCGGGCGGCGAGCAACTGGGCTTTGAACAGCTGCACATCAACTTCTCGGGGTTCTCCATCGCCCAGGCCGGCATCGTGGTGGATGAACTGCGCCTTCAGGCCCCGCATGTGGCGATCGCGCGCCTGGCCGATGGCCGGTATGACATCTCGGACCTGCTGGACCGATGGCTGGCCCCCAGCGACAAGGGCCCCACCCCCCTGCCCCGCTTCTCGCTCAACAACATCCAGATCAACGAGGGCCGCTTGGAACTGGACGACCGTCCCAAAGGGGTGCGCCACGAGGCCAAGGACATCGGGTTCAGTCTGCCCTTCATTTCCAGCATGCCGTACAAGGCCGATGTGTTTGTGCTGCCCGCGTTCTCGGCCACGCTGGACGGCTCCAGCCTGGCGTTCAAGGGCAAAAGCAAACCCTTTTCAAAAACCCACGACAGCGAGCTTGAACTGCAGCTGCGGGGCCTGGATCTCGCACGTCTTCAGCCCTACCTGCCGTCCAGTCTGCCTGTCAGGCTTCGGGCGGGCCTGCTGGCTTCGGATCTGAAAATCGGCTTTTCCCAGCCACCCGACGGCGCAGCCGCCCTCAGCCTGAGCGGCACAGCGCAGCTGCAGGACCTGCAGATGTCCGAAGCCTCCGGCGCCCCTTTTCTGAGCCTGGACAAGCTGGAACTGGGCTTGCAGCACGCCGAGCCGCTACAAGGCCAATGGACCTTCGAGCAACTGGGTCTGGAGGGGCTGCTGGTGGGACAAAGCCAACAGAACACCGGCGCCCCCCTTCGCCTCGAAAAACTCCTGGTCCAGCAAGCCCGGCTGGATGTGCCTGCCCATCGCCTGGACGCCACGCAATTGCTCACAACAGGGCTGCAGACGCGGCTCGAGCGCAGTCCCAGTGGCGAGGTGACATGGATCACGTTGCCGCAGGGTGCGTCGCCTGCCGCCGCTCTACCCGGCCAGCAGCAGTCTCGCGGATCGGGCGCCGACTGGGTGGTACGGGCAGACCGCCTGGCACTCGAATCTTCGGCCCTGCACTTCGATGACCGAAGCCTTTCACCCGCCGCGGTGCAGCACCTGGCCGAGGTCAACCTCAGCGTGGCCCCATTCGACAGCACGCCAGGCCACCCCAACGCCCTCACCCTGGCAGCCAACGTCAACCAGACCGGAAAACTCCAGGCCACGGGCACCCTGCAATGGCAGCCCCTGGCGGTCAGGCTCCAGCTGGACACCCGGGCCTTGCCAGTGTCGCCCCTGCAGGGCTACATCGACCCCTACCTGAACGGTTCTGTGGTTCAAGGTCTGGTTACCAGCCAAGGTGCGCTGAACATCGAGCCGCAAGAAGGCACGCTCAGGGCCACCTACAAGGGCAACCTGACGCTGGGCCAGTTCAACGCCACCGACAAAGCCAACCAGGCGGATTTCCTCAAATGGAAATCCCTGTATTTCGGCGCAGTGGACTTTGCGCTCGAACCCCTGCATTTGCGCATCGGCGAGGTGGCCCTGACGGACTTTTATTCCCGGCTGATCCTCAACCAGGACGGCCGGCTCAACCTGGCGGACATGGTCCGCTTGCCACCCGCGCGCGACAAGGTAGCCGAAGGCCAAAACCCAGCCAGCACCACGCGTCCCCTGCCCATCCAGATTACGAAAGTCACGCTCCAAAACGGCCAGGTGAATTTTTCGGACCACTTCGTACGCCCCAACTACAGCGCCAACATCACCCGGCTGGGGGGCAGTGTGAAGAACCTGTCTTCAGAGGCAGACACGCTGGCCGATCTGGATCTGCGCGGCAGTTATGCGGGCAATGCGCCTGTGCACATTTCTGCCCGACTCAATCCACTGTCGGACAAAAAATTCCTGGACCTCAAGGCAGAAGTCTCCAGCATCGACCTGGTCGAGCTCTCTCCCTACTCCGGCAAATACGCCGGCTACAACATCGACAAGGGCAAACTGTCGCTGAACGCCAGCTACAAACTCCAGGACCGCCAGCTGACGGCCGACAACCGGCTGTTCATCGACCAACTCACCTTCGGCGAAAAAGTCGAAAGCCCGGACGCCACCCAGTTGCCCGTGCACCTGGCCATCGCGCTGCTCAAGAACAACCGCGGAGAAATCGACATCAACCTGCCGATCTCCGGCTCGCTGGACGACCCCCAGTTCTCCATTGGCGGCTTGATCTTCAAGGTCATCGCCAACCTCTTCGTCAAAGCCGTCACCTCGCCGTTTGCACTGCTGGGCTCACTCTTCGGTGATGGCCAGGAGCTGTCGCACATCGGCTTCGCCCCCGGGCGCGCCAGCCTGGACGAGGCCGCCCTCAAGACACTGGACACATTGGCCAAGGCCATGCGCGAACGCGAAGGGCTGAAGCTGGAGATCAGCGCCAGCGCTGACAGCAAACTCGACGAAGAAGGCCTGCGCAAGGCCGCGCTGGAGCGCGCCATGCAAGCCGAAAAACGCAAGGACATCACGCACAAGCCCCGCGAAAGCGTGACGCCGCAGGATCTGCAGATCACCGCTGGCGAATACGCCACCTACCTCACGCGCGCCTATAAGCAGGCCCGTTTTCCCAAACCGCGCAACCTGATCGGCCTGCCCAAGGAACTGCCGGTGGCCGAAATGGAAAAACTGATGCTGACCCAGCTGTCAGTGGGTGAAGAAGACCTGCGCGCATTGGCCACCGCACGGGCACAGACCGCCCAGTCCTGGCTGGTGGAACAGGGTGGTTTGCCGCTGAGCAGAATCTTTTTGCTGCCTATCCAGATCGCAACGGCATCGGGTACGGCGCCGGACGCTGGCCGCAACAGGGTGGACTTTTCCTTGCGCTGAGTCAGCGGCGCCGCGCTCAGTCGGTGGCGTTGCCCAGCAGCCAGGCCACCAGCTCCTTGTGGCCCGATACCCCCAGCTTGCGGTACAGGCGCTTGGTGTAGGTCTGGGCGCTGGCCGCGGTCAGGCCCAGGCGCTCGGCCAGCGCTTGGGTGGACAGGCCCTGCAGCAGGCCTCGCACCACATCTTCATCGCGTGCAGTCAGCACAGGGCCTCGCAGGGCCAGGCGGTCCATCATGAGCGCCATCAGATCGCTGCCGAGCACCTGACCGGTGTAGTGCAGGCGCACCGCCTGCACGATCAGGGGGGCCAAGGCCTGCACCGTGGCGATCTCGGTGTCGCTGAACAAGCCATGCTCCAGCCCCCGGTACAGATTCACCGACAGCCAGCGACGACCTTCGTGCAGCGACAGGATGGCCAGGCGCTCGGCCACCTGCGGCAGCGCGTAGCAGGTCTGCCGGTATTCCGGATGCGGCACATCGCTGGCCGCCTGTCGGTGCAGCACGATGTGCGGCCGCTGCGGCGGCGCCTTTCGGGCAGCAGCTTCGTGGGCCTGCATGGCTTGTTGCGCTCCGTCGAGACGGTAAAAGCGCTGCACATAGGCCTGCGAAATGTCCGGCAGTTCGCGCGTGCGGGCACGGTCCCCCACAGCCACGGTGCGCGGGCGACCCGTGCCTTCAAACGAAAAGATGGTGCACTGCGCCAGAGGCACCAGCGGCCCCAGCAGGTGCAGCACGTCTTCGGCCACAGCATGGCGGTCAGACAACCCCAGCTTGGCCAGCAAAGCGCTCACCTGCGTCAGCGGCAACGCCAGCGTGCTCCCGCCCGATGGCGGGCACACCCAGAAGACGCTGCTGATCGCGCTGGAAGACGTGACGGGCGACAGATCGGACATGCGCGCATGGTAGCCGCACAGCTCCCCACAAAGAGGCCTCGGTTATTCTCACCCGCATGCCTTTCTCGCTTGCATCCCCCGCCCACCATGAGCTGATCATCAAGAAAAGCCGTTTCATCGCCTGCGTCGAACCCGTGACAGGACGAGAGCAGGCGCAGCTGCGCGTGGCGCAGCTCAAGGCCCAGCACCCGGATGCCGCCCATGTGTGCTGGGCGCTGCTGGCGGGTGGTCAATCGGCCGCCAACGACGACGGCGAGCCCGGTGGCACCGCTGGCCGCCCCATGCTGGACGTGCTGCGCCATCAGGACTTGCAGGGCGTGCTGGCCACCGTGGTGCGCTATTTCGGCGGTATCAAGCTGGGGGCAGGCGGCCTGGTTCGGGCCTACACCGATGCGGTGGCGCAGGCCTTGCTTGCTGCAGAAAAAATCCCCGTGGTCAAGCGCATCCATCTGGCCTGCAGCGTGCCCTACGCGCTTGAAGGCCTGGTGCGGCGCGAAGTCGAACTCGCTTTGGCCGAGCTGCTGGAGGTGGAGCACGGCAGCGTGGTCACCCTGCGCTTTGCACTGCCCCAACCGCAGGCCCCGCATCTGATGCAGCGTCTGGGCGACAGCGGACGGGGCCAGCTGGTCTGGCTGGACGCGGATAATGCCGCCCATGCCTGAACAAGAACCGCTGAACCAGCCCCGGTCCAAGACCGATCTCTTTGTCTCTTTCACCCTGCTGGCCCTGCAGGGCTTTGGCGGCGTGCTGGCGGTGGTGCAACGCGAACTGGTCGAGAAAAAACGCTGGATGACGCGCGAGCAGTTTGTCGAGGAATGGGCGGTGGCCCAGATCATGCCTGGCCCCAATGTGGTCAACCTCTCTTTGATGATCGGCGGTCGCTACTTTGGTCTGCCGGGTGCACTGGCCGGACTGGCGGGCATGCTCTGCGCCCCTCTGGTCGTGGCATTGCTGCTGGCCATGGCCTTTGGCACGGTGTCAGACGCAGCCTGGGCCCAGGGGGCCCTGCGCGGCATGGGTGCGGTATCGGCCGGACTGATTGCCGGCACCGGCATCAAACTGATTTCCGCCCTGAGATCCAATCCGATGCGCATGCCCGTCTGCATCGCATTGGCGGCACTGAGCTTTGCAGGCGTGGCCCTGCTGCGCCTGCCTCTGGCCTGGGTGCTGCTGGGCACGGGCGCGCTGGGTTGCGGCTGGGCCTGGGTACAACTGGCCCGTCAGGCAGGAGAGCATGCATGAATCCGGTATTGCACCTGAGCAGCGCCGACTGGCTGGACATGTTCCAGCATTTCGTTTCGCTGTCGCTGCTGGCGGTGGGGGGCGCCATCACCACCGCGCCCGACATGCACCGCTATCTGGTGGACGAGACCCATTGGCTGAGCGATGCGCAGTTCACCTCGTCGATCGCTCTGGCGCAAGCCGCACCCGGGCCCAACATCCTGTTCGTGGCCCTGATGGGCTGGAATGTGGGCCTGAACGCTGGCGCTGGACTGGGCGGCAGTGGCCTGAGCGCTGCACTGGCCGCCATGGGCGTGCTGGTGGCCATGCTGGGCATCATGTTGCCCTCCTCCATCCTGACCTACACCGCCACACGCTGGGCGC
>Ga0255196_1000062_pt1 | contig 30048 bp, 32 predicted proteins | sample Miss_Law_RepA_8h_FD_183637 | JGI IMG/M metagenome (GOLD analysis project Ga0255196, IMG submission 183637) | Freshwater microbial communities from Mississippi River, Louisiana, United States - Miss_Law_RepA_8h | ecosystem: Environmental > Aquatic > Freshwater > River | place: USA: Louisiana... | reverse complement strand
GCGGGACATTCCCCAGGCCCCACGCGCCCGCATTCTTCTGGGCCAGCTGCTGATGACGCGCCAGCAGGCCGCACAGTCGCTGCAGACGCTGCGCCCGCTGTTCGAGCAATCCGATCCAGCGGCGCCGCTGGCCGCCGCCAGCCTGGTCAAAGCCGCTCAGGCCTGCGGACAGGAAGCGCTGGCACGCCAGCTGCTGCAGGATTTTTATGACAGGCAACCCAGCCTGGATGTTCTGGAAGCCCTCGTCAGCCTGGGCGCATCAGGCGCGGGTGAAATGAGACAGCCTTTCCTGCAGCACCTGCAAAAGCACCCCTCGCTGCTGGCTGCCTCCCGCTGGCTGGCCGCTGCGCCCGCACAGGAAGTCTTGCCACCCGTGGTTCAAAAGGCCCTGGACACGGCCGCCCGCCCCCTGGCCCGTTACCGTTGCGCCGCCTGCGGTTTCGAAGCCAGGGAGCATTTCTGGCACTGCCCGGGCTGCCAGGCCTGGGACAGCTACCCGCCACGCCGGGTCGAGGAACTCTGATCCCCCAACGGGGCCAGGCCACGCCTGGTCAGATGGCCCCGCGCACGCCACAATCCGGTCACCGGACCATCCGAGTCCGGACAACGAGGACGACAGGGGGAAATCGGCATGAAGCATTGGATTGGCCATGGGCTGTGGCTCATCGGCAGCTGTCTGGCGGCCCAGCCACTCGATCTGGAACGTGCCCGAGAGGTTGATCTGGACGGCCTGCGAGGCCTGGGCCCTGCCACCACACGCCGCATCCTGGCCGAGCGCGAGCGGCAGCCTTTCAAGGATTGGAAGGATCTGATGAAACGGGTGCCCGGCGTGGGCCCCGGCAAGGCAGCGCAGCTGTCTGATGAAGGGCTGCGCGTGCAGGGCCAGCCTTTTCCGACCCCGCCACAACGCTGAGCTGCAGGCGGGCAGGCCATTCGCGGGCCTGGGGCGCCAGCCCCTGGACCGCGAATGCGTCGCCGCGTCAGACCTCGACGCCCATCACCGCATTGGGCAGGCTGGTCACGATCTCGGGAAAAACGGTGATCAGGACAATGGCCAGGATCATGCAGCCGAAAAACGGCAGCGTCATTTTGGCGATCCGGTTGCTGTCGATGCCGGTCATGTTCTGCAGCACGAACAGGTTGAAGCCCACCGGCGGCGTGATCTCGGCGATTTCAATCAGCATGATGATGAAGATGCCGAACCACACCAGGTCAAAACCCGCTTTCTGGATCATGGGCAGCACCACGGCGCTGGTCAGCACGATCATGGAGATCCCGTCCAGCGCTGTGCCCAGCACCAGGTACACCACCACCAGCACGGCGATTAAGCCGTAGGGCGAGAGGTTCATGCTCTGCACGAATTCCGCCAGCTCGCGCGGAATGCCGGTAAAGGCCATGGTCTTGGTCAGGAAGGCGGCGCCCGCCAGAATGAACATGATCATGCAGCTGATGCGGGTGGCGCCTGCCAGACCGGCCCAGAAGTTCTGCCAGTTCAGGCTGCGGCCCGCCGCTGCAATGACCAGCGAACCCACCACCCCCCAGGCCGCGCATTCGGTCGCGGTGGCCAGGCCGCTCACCAGCACCCACACGATGAATACGATCAGCAGACCACAGGGAATGAGGCTGCCGGAGCGCCGCAGTTTTTCGAGCCATGTGGTGGGTGGTTCCGCGGCAGGCACCTTGTCGGGGTGGCGCAGGCTCCACCAGGCGATGTAGCCGGAAAACAGCCCCATCAGCAGAAAACCGGGCAGAAAACCCGCTAGGAACAGCCGGATCACGCTGGCGTCGGCCGCCACGGCATAGACCACCATGGTGATCGAAGGTGGAATCAGGATGCCCAGGCCGCCGGCGGCCGACAGCGAACCCAGTGCCAGGCCCTTGTCGTAGCCACGCCGTTCCAGCTCGGGCAGCGCCACTTTGGCAATCGTGGCGCAGGTGGCTGCCGACGAACCCGACACCGAACCGAAAATGCCGCACCCCAGGATGGTGGTGTGCATCAGGCGCCCCGGCACCCGGGACAGCCACGGCGCCAGACCATCGAACATCTGCTCGGACAGGCGGGTGCGGTAGAGGATCTCGCCCATCCAGATGAAGAGCGGCAAAGCGGCCAGTTCCCAGCTGGCCGTGGTCTCCCAGAAGGCCGAGAACAGGTTCATGCCCGGCTCGGTGCTGGTGAAAAACGCCTGGCCCACCCAGCCCACGATGGCCAGCGTCATGGCAATCCAGACACCGCCAGCGAGCATCAACAGCATCAGAAACAGCAGCAGGCCGCCAATTTCAAGCAGACTCATCACAACTCCTCGGAAAAATCGCCACGGGCATGGCGTTCTTCCACGCGCACCACATAACTCGGTCTGCCGCCACGCAGCACGCAGACACATTCATCGAGCACGGCAAGCATCAGGATCAGCGCACCGAGGACAAAACTCATTTGCACAGTCCAGAGGGGGATCGCCACCATGTTGCCGGCGATGTCGTTGAATTCCCAGCTTTGGTAGGTGAAGCGCGCGGCCCAGAAAGCCAGGTAGGCGATGGCCACACTGGCGATGGCCAGCGAGACCACCTCGAAGCCGTGCCGCACACGCGGCGACACCTTTTCCAGCAGCAGGGTCACCCGTACAAAGTCACCGTTCCTGAAGCTGTAGGCCATGCCCAGAAAGGCGGCAGCGGCGCAGAGCCAGGACACGATGTCGTTGATCCAGGACACGCGCCAGTCCAGCGAGCGCCCCAGCGACGCCACGACCATGAGCACCAGGATGGTCAGCACGCAAAGGGAGGCCAGGATGCCCCCCAGTGCGTACAGACTGTCAAGGCTGCGCCGCAGCCCGGACGCTTTCACAGCATTGCGCTGATCCATGGCTCAGCGCTTGAAACTGGCCAGCAGCGACTGGCCGTCCGCACCGGATTTTTCCAGCCATTCGGTCAGCATCGTCTCGCCGACTTTCTTCATGTCGGCCTTGAGTTGTGCGGAAGGCTCGAGCACCTGCATGCCATTGGCCTTGAGCTTGGCCTTGGACTCGGTGTCGACGCGCTTGCTCGCGGCCAGGCCTCGCGCTTCGGCGGCCGCAGCAGCGTTCATCACGGCGGTCTGCGTCGGCTTGTCCAGCGCTTCAAAGGCCTTGCGGTTGACAATCACCATGTTCTTGGGCAACCAGGCCTGCAGGTCATAGTAGTACTTGAGGTGCTCGTAGAGCTTGCTGTCCATGCCGGTGGCACCCGAGGTCATGGTGGCTTCCACCACGCCGGTGGCCAGGGCCTGCGACAGCTCGGCCGCCTGCACCGTGACGGGCTGGGCCTTCACCAGATCGGCGATGCGGGCGGTCGCCGGGCTGTAGGCGCGCCACTTGATGCCACGCAGGTCGGCCGCGCTCGTGATCGGTTTCTTGGTGAACAGGCCCTGCGGCGGCCAGGCCACGGCATACAGATAAACCATGCCCTGCTCTGCCAGTTTTTTCTCGACCAGCGGGCGCTGCGCCGCCTGCAGGTGAACAGACTCGTCGTAGCTGTCGGCCAGGAAAGGCAGGCCGTCGGCGCCGTAAATGGCCCACTCGTTCTGCAGATTGGCCTGAATCACTTCACCGGCCTGCGCCTGCCCACCCTGAACCGCGCGCTTGATCTCGGTGGCCTTGAACAGCGAGGCGTTGGCATGCACCGTGATCTTGAGTTTGCCGGCGGTGGCTTTGTCCACGTCGTTGGCGAACTGCACCAGGTTCTCGGTGTGGAAGTTGTTGGCGGGGTAGGCCGAAGCCAGATCCCATTTGGTCTGGGCCTGGGTCAGGCCGGCGCCCAGCGTGGCCGCCAGGCTGAGGGCTGCGAGAAATTTGCGCTTCATGGAAAGTTCTCCAAACAGAGGTTGAGGAAGGACAAGTGAGACTGTAGCCTCACGAAGTCAAAATGTCATAGGTATATTCCCTTATCATTGATAAATTATCGACATTTTGACTTTTTAATTCCTATAATTCGATTCCATCACGACTGGCATTGATGACCGGAAAAGGAACAACCATGCCCCACAAGCCCGCTGCAGCCCCCACCGGAAATCGGCCCATCGTCTCGTCTGCGCACCTCGTGTCCCCCCGCAGCGCCGAGATGAGCGAATTCGAATTCGGACTGATCGTCGCGGGCAACGCCTTTCACCGCTGGGTCATCCACTGCATGTCTGCAGCCGGTCTCAAAGACCTGACGCCGCTGGACGTGCTGGTGCTGCACCATGTCTCCCACAGGGCGCGCGACAAGCGCCTGTCGGACATTTGCTTCATCATGAACGTGGAAGACACCCACCTGATCAACTATTCGCTCAAGAAGCTGCAAGGCCTGGGCGTGGTGGCTTCGCGCAAAAATGGCAAGGAGGTCACCTACTCCGCCACCGACACCGGAAGCGACTATGTGCAGCGCTACCGCGAAATTCGCGAAAGCTGCCTGATCAATGCGCTCAAGGCCGACGAAGCACTCAACCGCGACATCGGCGAACTCGCCCGCCTGCTGCGCATGCTGTCCGGCGTGTATGACCAGGCCGCTCGCTCGGCCGCATCGCTCTGAAACCAACCAGCATGCCCCACGCAACGACACGTCTGCTCGCACTGGGCGACAGCGCCTGGACGGTGGAGTTCGGCTCGACCATCGACCCGCAGATCAATGCGCGGGTCATGGCGCTGGCCGATCGCGTGGCGCAGGCACGGCTCGATGACCCCTTGTTCGCCACCGTCACGGATGTGGTGCCCACTTTCCGCTCGCTGACGGTGCACTTTTCGCCTGCTCAAACCGACAGCGAAGCCCTGGCGCAGCGCCTGCAGGCCATGGCAGCGCAGGACGGCCAACAGCTCAAGACCGGTCGGCTCTGGCGCCTGCCCGCCTGCTTTGATCCTGGCTTTGCACTGGACCTGCCAGCCCTGGCTCAGGCCAAGGGCATGCCGGACAACGAGGTCATCGAGCGCCTGCTGGAGACCGAATTCCGTGTCTACATGATCGGCTTCCTGCCGGGCTTTCCCTACATGGGAGGCCTGCCCCGCGAACTGGCCATGCCGCGGCTGGCCAGCCCCAGGCAGAAGGTCCCGGCCCATTCGATTGCGGTTGCGGGCGAAATGTGCGCGGTTTACCCGTGGGAAAGTCCAGGCGGCTGGAACCTGCTGGGCAGAACGCCGGTGCCGCTGTTTGATCTGAAGCACGTCGAGCAGCCGGCCATGCTGGCCGCAGGCGACCGTGTGCAGTGGTACGCCGTCTCCACCCCGCAATACGAACACCTCCTGGCGCAATGCCGCAGCGGGCAACTGCGCCGGGAAACCTTCCTGTCCGGCGAGGAGCGCGCATGAGCCTCGCCGTACAAGGCCTGATTGAAATCGTGCAGCCCGGCATCGGCGCCACCGTGCAGGACAACGGGCGTGCGGGCCACCGACACGAGGGCATTCCGCTCTCGGGCTGGCTGGACGCCCCCCTGGCCGAGGCGGCCAACGCCCTGGTGGGCAATGCGGGCGGCCAGGCAGTGCTGGAGTTGCGGGGCATGGGCACCGAATTGCGCGTCCAGACCGGGCCTGTTCGGGTGGCCATGGCTGGCGCCATCTCGGCCAAGTGGCTGCGCCAGGACGGCGCCCCGGTCACCCTCGCCGCCTGGCAAAGTGCCAGCTTGCAGACCGGCGACCGGCTGGCACTGGGCGTGGCCGAAACCGGCTGCGCCTACCTGGCCGTGCAGGGCGGCCTGCAACTGCCCGCTCCCCTGGGCAGCCGGTCGAGCTACTGGCGCGCCGGACTGGCCGGACTGCAGGGGCGGCCATTTCAGCCCGGCGATCTGCTGCCCTGCAGCACATCGAACGCCGCAGATGGCCGGGAATGGCGAACGCCCGAGCCCTGGAGTCTGCCTGCCGGACCGATCCGCGTGATGCCCGGCCCCCAGCACGACCACTTTCTGCCCGAAGCGATCACCGCTTTCGAAGCCGAAGAATGGCAGGCCACGGCCGAGCAGGACCGCATGGGGCTGAGGCTGTCGGGCGCCGTCCTTGCCCATGCCAGCGCGGCCGCCGCCGACATCGTCTCCGACGCAGTCACCCCCGGCGCGATTCAGGTGCCGGCCAATGGCCGCCCCATCGTGCTGCTGGCCGACAGCCAGACCGTGGGCGGCTACCCCAAGATCGCCACCGTGATCAGCGCCGACCTGCCCAGGCTGGCGCACCTGAGGCCGGGCGCACGACTGCGCTTTCAGCTCGTCACTGGAGCCGAGGCCCGCCAGGCGCTGCAGGCGCAGCGACAGGCCTGGATGCAATGGCTGGCCAGCCGCGAGTCGTTTCTGCCACCCGGCTTCATCGATGAACAGGCGCTTTACAGTTGCAATCTCGTCAGCGGCATGCTGCGCGCCGAACTTTGACAGGACCTCTCACCATGGCTTCTCAACCCATCAACCTCAATGCCGACCTCGGCGAAAGTTTCGGCGCCTGGACCATGGGTGACGACGCTGCACTGCTGCAGATCGTCAACAGCGCCAACATCGCCTGCGGCTTCCATGCCGGCGACCCGGCGGTGATGCAGGCGACAGTGCGTCTTGCGCTCGCCCAGGGCGTGAGCATTGGCGCGCACCCCTCCTACCCGGATCTGCAGGGCTTTGGGCGGCGCGTCATGCAAATGTCCAGCCGGGATCTGCAGGCCATGCTGCTCTACCAGATCGGTGCGCTGCAGGCGATCGCCGCCGCCGAAGGCGGACGCGTGAGCCATGTCAAACCCCACGGCGCGCTCAACAATGTGGCCTGCGCCGACAAGGAGGTGGCCGCCACCGTGGTCCAGGCCATCCAGCAGCTCGATCCGTCCTTGATGCTTCTGGCCCCTGCGCACTCGGCCCTGGCCAGCGCCGCGGAAACCGCCGGTCTGCCCGTGCGCTACGAGGTGTTTGCCGATCGCGCCTACCTCGACGATGGCCAGCTGATGCCCCGCGCCCGGCCTGGGGCCGTGCTGCACGACGCGCAAGCCTGCGTGGACCATGTCCTGCGCATGGTCCAGGCACAGGCCATCGTGACGGCCACGCAGCGGCAGCTGCCGTGCCGCATCGACAGCATCTGCGTACATGGCGACGGCCCCGAGGCTGTGGCCACTGCCCGGGCCGTCCGGCAGGCGCTGGAGACGGCGGGCTACACCCTGCAGCCGCTGGCCGCTTGACCCTGACGACGGCACCTGAACCAGGCGCCTGCAGAACAAGCGCCACAGCCATGGAGAGTGCAAAGACTGCGGCTGCTGGGGCGCTCAGACGATGCGGACGCTCAGGTTCGGCAAGCCGTCGATGTGCATCTCGATCACATCCCCTTTGACCACCGGCCCCACGTTCTCGGGCGTGCCTGAGTAAATGATGTCTCCGGGGAACAGTTCAAAAGCCTCGGAGAGTTTGGCGATCTGCTCGGCCACTGACCAGATCATCTGATGGAGGTTGGCGCTCTGCTTGGTCACGCCATTGACCTTGAGCCAGATCGCCCCCTCCCTGAAATGCCCGGTCTGGGCCACCTTGTGAATGGCCCCGATCGGTGCCGACAGGTCAAAACTCTTGCCGATTTCCCAGGGTTTTTTCTGGTCGCCCATGGCCCGCTGCAGGTCACGGCGCGTCATGTCCAGCCCCACCGCATAGCCATACACATGCTCCAGTGCCTTCTCGACCGGGATGTTGCGCCCGCCCTTGTGCAGCGCAGCCACCAGCTCGGCCTCGTAGTGGTAGTTCTTGGTCAGCGGCGGATAGGGGTGATCGGCCACCGTGGGGTGCGGCACGTACTGGATGGCGTCGGTCGGCTTCTGGAAAAAGAAAGGCGGTTCGCGCGTCGGGTCAGAACCCATCTCGCGGGCGTGGGCGGCGTAGTTGCGGCCAATGCAATAGATGCGGCGAACCGGAAACACCTCGTCGGTGCCCACGATCGGCACATGCACGGCCGGTACCTTGAACGGCGTGCGGGGTTGCGACTGGGCGGTCACGGGCAAGGCGCAGCCTGCCACAGCCCCGGCCGTGGCCACTGCCGTGCCCTGAAAAAAATGCCTTCTGTCCATTGCGCTCTCCTGAAGATTGGCTGGTCTGCAGAATGGCCTCAATCGCCCGGTCTGGCTGTCGAACCGGGGACAAGCCAGCCATGCCGCCCCATCACGTAAGATCGCCGCTCCCGAGAAAGAATGGCATGTTCAAGAATGTGATGGTTTATCGCCTTGGCGAGGGCTGGAGCCCCAGCCTGGCCGATGTGGAAAGCGCGCTGCAGGGCGAGCGTTTTGTGGAATGCGGCGCCACGCAGGACAAATCGGTGGGCTGGATCGAACCGCGTGGCCAGACCCATGGTCCGCTGGTGGAGTCGGTCGGCGGGCAATGGATCGCCAAGCTGGTGATCGAATCCAAAGCCGTGCCCGGCCATGTGGTGCGCAAGAAGCTGGACGAGCAGGTCGCCGAGATCGAAGCGGCCACCGGCCGCAAACCCGGCAAGAAGGAAAAACGCAACCTGCAGGACGAGATCCTGCTGTCGCTGCTGCCGCAGGCTTTTGCCCGTCAGTCCAGTGTGCTGGTCTGGCTGGACATGAAAGCCCGGCGCCTGGTGCTCAACGCGGGCAGCCAGGGCAAGGCCGATGAAGCCGTCTCGGCCCTGCTCAAGGCCATGCCCGGCCTGAGCATTGCCCTGCTGCAGACGGCCACCACCCCGCAGGCGGCCATGACCGAATGGCTGCTGGCCCCCACCCCCGAAGACTGGCCCGCTGACCTGAGCGTGGAGCGCGAATGCACGCTCAAGGCCACGGGAGAAGACGCGGCCAGCATCCGCTATGTGCGTCACCACTTGCTGAGCGACGACGTGCGCAAGCATGTGACCGAAGGCAAGCTGCCCACTCAACTCGCTCTGAGCTGGGACGGCCGCGTGGCCTTTGTGCTGACCGAAACCCTGCAGCTCAAGAAAGTGCAGTTTCTGGACAGCGTGATGGACGCCAGTGGCACCGACAAAAACGAAGACCGCTTTGACGCCGATGTGGCCCTCTCTGCTGGCCTGCTGTCGCCGCTGCTGGACAGCCTGATCGACGCGTTGGGGGGCGAGATGCAATGGGGCACGGCACCAGCAGCCACCGAAGCTGCACCGGTGGCCAGCGACGATCCGCCTTTCTGACCACTTCTAGAATCTGGGCATGCAAGCCGTCCTCGCCATCTGTTTCGGAGCCTGTCTGGGCGCCCTGGCCCGCTGGCAGTTGGGCCTGTGGCTCAGCCACGGTGGCGCGCTGATCCCCTGGGGGACGCTGGCGGCCAACCTGATCGGCGGCTACCTGGTTGGCGTGTGTGTGGGCGTGTTCCAGCAATGGCCTGGGCTGGACCCGCTGTGGCGCCTCACGCTGGTCACCGGTTTTCTGGGGGCTTTGACCACGTTTTCGAGCTTCTCGGCCGAGGTGGTGACGATGCTGCAGCAGGCGCGCTACGCTCTGGCCATGGGCACCGCCAGCGTGCACCTGTTCGGTTCACTGGCCCTGACGCTGCTCGGACTCAAGACCGTGGCACTGGTCTGGGCGCGTTGAACCGCAGCTTCAACCTCCTCCGCGCTGCATCGTCAGGTCAAACCGCCGCATGAACTGCTGGCGGGCTTCGGTCTCCAGGCCTTCAAATGCAAAGCGAACCCACAACCGTGGTGTGCGCATCAAGGCAATCACGCGTGGCGCCAGCACCTCCCAGGTGATCTGCAGCTGCTGGCCTGCGTCAAAAACCACCACGACGCCGGAGCCTTCGCGACGCCAGGCCTGCTGACCAATGGCCAGTGGCAAGCGCATGAGCCACTCGGCTTCAGTGGTGCCCATGTCGCGCTCAAAACGCTCGGGGTAGAACGACTGCACGGCAGACTCAGACTTCAGCCGCCTGCGATGGGCGGCCAGATCGCCAGAACGTCGTCGGGCTGCAGCACGTGACTGGCGCGCTGGGCAGGCTCGATGTACTTGCCGTTGACCAGCACCAGATGCACCAGCTTGGACGGCAGACCAAAGGGCTCGATCACCTGTGCGATCGTGGCGCCCTCGGCCACCGGCAGCTTCATTTCATTGCCAGGCCGCACCGAGGCCGGCAGGTAATCGCCAAGGGACGCAAACAGCTTGAAAGTGATGTGCATGCGGCGATGTTAGCGGCGGCGCGCGTCCTGTGCGCCGCTCCAGTGTCCTTGCCCCTGCGCGCAGGCCAGGTAAGCCTCCATCAGCTTGGTGGGGTCCTGCAGCAGCTTGTCTTTCCACTCGCCCAGCCGCACCTGGCCTTCGACCAGACCACGCATCACGCCCACATGCTCGGTCCAGCCAACCGAGTTGCAGCCGACCATGAGGTCATCCTTGAACTGCAGGCTCAGGTGGCGACCAGCAGCCAGGTCGGTCAGCTCGGCATGCTCGCCGCCTGGCACACCTTGCCAGTTGCCAAAGCTGGTGGAGATCAGGCCCAGCGTGTCGAGCACGTTGATCTGCGTGACACCCTTGAGCGTGGTGTCCTGCCCGGCCATGTTGAGCGCGGCCACCCGGGCCTGCTCGGCCGCGTTGGGCTGGATGGCGCTCACGATGGTCTGGCCACTGACCTTGTCGAAAGCCTCGGCGCAGTCGCCTGCGGCGTAAATGCCGGGCACATTGGTCTGCATGCGCTCGTCGGTCAGCACGCCTTGCAGGCAAGTGATGCCGCTGTCCTTCAAAAAACCGATGGCCGGGCGCACACCGGTGGCACTGATGACCAGATCGGCCTCAACCGTGCGACCGCCCGACAGTCGCACACGCAAGCCTAGGCCTTCACCGTTGCCCGATGTGCCGCCCAGGCCGAGGGCGCCCGCGATCTTGCCGATGAAACCGGCAGGCGCCTCGGCTTTCTCGATGGCTTCGACCTTTGTCGAGGTATAGACCTTGACACCTTTGGTTTCGCACCAGTCACGGATCATGCCACCTGCCATCGGGCCCATCATGCGCGGCACCATGCGGTCGCCCATTTCGACCACCGACAGTTCCACGCCACGCTGCTTGAGCGCTTCCATGATGATGCAGCCAATGAAGCCAGCCCCCATTTGCAGCACCTTGGCTCCGGGCCTGGCCAGCGCCGCAATGGCGCGGGCGTCTTCGAGCGTCCAGCAGGTGTGCACACCGGGCAGATCCAGACCGGGAATGGGCGGGCGCACCGGGTGCGAGCCAGTTGCGATGAGCAGTTTGTCAAAGGCCAGCGTCTGGCCGTTGTCCAGCGTCAGCTGACGGGCCTGTGCGTCCACCTTTGTGGCCCGCGCCTGAACGATGTCAATGCGCAGATCGGCAAAGTGGCCGGCCCCCTTGCGCAGCCAGGTGCCTTTTTCCTCGATGTTGCCAATCAGCAGGTACGGAATGGCCATGCGCGAATACGGCGCCTCGCGCTCATCGCCCACCACGGTGATGCGGTCTTGCGGGCAATGCTTGCGCAGGGTTTCGGCGGCGATGATGCCAGCAGGGCCGGCGCCAAGGATGACGTGATGACTCATGAATTCACTCCGGAAACAGGCAGCGGCCCGAGGGCCGCTGCAGATCATGGCTGAAGAGGCCTTGGCCTCTGCGCGATCAAAGACCCAGACGCTCTTTGGTCTGCGCTGTCGGACGGCCTTCGTTGTCCCAGCCGCGCACCTCGTAGTACTTGGGCAGCATCTCGGGCAGCTTGCTGACCACGCCCTTGCCGGGGCCGGTCTTGGCGGCCTCGGTCAACAGGCGCTTGGGCAAGGAGTCATCGGCCTTGGTGAAGCCTGCGGCGTTGTTGAACTCGCGCTCCATGTTCCAGATGCGCTCGCCGATGTGGTTGAGGTGTTCCATGGTGAACTCCTCGCCACAGGCGGCCTGCACCTGCGGGGCCACGTCGGCCAGCGTCCAGGCAAAGCTGGTGAAGATGCAAATGCCAGCCGAGTCAAACGCGGCGGTCGCGTCCTGGAAGGCCTTGACCAGTTCGGGCTTGCCCTCGTGCTCGGTGGGTTCGGTCTTGACCGGGATACCCAGCACTTCGGAAGCGATGGTATAACCGCGCAGGTGGCATGCACCGCGGTTGGAGGTGGCATAAGCCAAGCCAATGCCCTGGATCACACGGCCGTCGTAGGCCGGGAATTCCTGGCCCTTGACGCTCATCGACAGATCGGGGTGGCCATACTTGGCCGTGAGGCGCTTGGAGCCCAGGCCGATTTCCTTGCCAAAGCCGATGCCCTTGGCGGTCATATCAGCCAGCTCGCACAGGGCCTTGGCCGAGCCGAAGGGCGACTCGATGCCAATCTGCTCCTTGGTGAGCACACCCATTTCGTAGAGCTCCATCACCGCGCCGATGGTGGCGCCGAAGCTGATCGGGTCCATGCCTTCTTCGTTACAGATCAGGTTGGCGTACTGCAAGGCTTCCAGGTCATTGACGCCGTTGGCGGCGCCCAGGGCCCAGGCGGCTTCGTATTCGAGGCCACCGGAAGCGCCCCAGTACTCGGGCTTGTTCTGCACCGAGAAGTGACTCTCGTCCATCTTGCTGATGCGGCCGCAGGCGATGGTGCAGCCAAAGCAAGCCTGGTTGGTCACCAGGTGCTTCTTGCCGTCGGTCTTGCGCGGCGTGGCCATGGCTTCAGCCGAGATGTCCTTGGCGCCTTCGAACTGCACGTCGCGGTGGTTGCGGGTGGGCAGCGCGCCGACTTCGTTGATCACGTTCATCAGCACCTGGGTGCCATAGGTGGGCAGGCCCTGGCCGGTCACGGCGTTGTCGGCCAGCACCTTCTTGGCGGCCTTGGCAGCGGCCATGAAAGCCTTGGGGTCGCGCACATTGCCCACGCCTTTGGTGCCGCGCACGGCAATGGCCTTGAGGTTCTTGGAGCCCATGACGGTGCCCACGCCCGAACGGCCTGCCGCGCGGTGCAGGTCGTTCACCACGGCGGCGTACAGCACACCGTTTTCACCAGACTTGCCAATGCTGGAGATGCGCAGCAGCGGGTCCTGGTGCGATTTTTTCAGCAGGTCTTCGGTCTGCCAGACGCTCTTGCCCCACAGGTGACCGGCGTCACGCAGCTCGGCCACGTCGTCGCAGATGTAGAGGTAGACCGGCTTGGCCGACTTGCCTTCGAAGATGACCATGTCCCACCCGGCCATCTTGAGCTCGGCGCCCCAATAGCCGCCCGAGTTCGAGCAGGCGATGGCGCCTGTAAGCGGGCCCTTGGTGATGACGGTGTAGCGGCCACCGGTTGAGGCCATGGTGCCGGTCAGTGGACCGGTGGCCCAGATGATCTTGTTGTCGGGCGAGAGCGGGTCGACCTTGGGGTCGATTTCGCTGACCAGGTATTTGGTGCCCAGACCGCGTGAGCCGAGGTAGGCGCGGGCCCACTCCATGTTCAGCGGTTCGGATTTGACGGTGCCAGCCGTGAGGTTGACGCGGAGGATTTTTCCAGCCCAGGACATGTGTGTTCTCCTTCGGGTTCAGTAACGGCAGATCAGACGGCGGAGGGCTGATTGCCCAGCTTGTCGGCCCACTGCTTCATCTTGTCCAGACCCGTCCAGTTGGCGTCGATGAAGGTGATGGCGCCGGTCGGGCAGGCGTCGGCACAGGCCGGATCGCCACCGCACAGGTCGCACTTCTGGACCTTGCCGGTTTCCTGCACGTAGTTGATGGTGCCGAACGGGCAGGCGATGGTGCAGACCTTGCAACCCACGCAGGTGGACTCGTTGACCACCTTGGCGCCGGTGACCTTGTCGACCGTGATGGCCTCGACCGGACAGGCGTGCAGGCACCAGGCTTCGTCGCACTGGGTGCAGGTATAGGGCACCTTTTTGCCGGTGTGGTGGAAGTCAAACACCTTGATGCGCGACTTGGCCGTCGCGTAAGTACCGTAGTTCTCGAAAGAACAGGCCATTTCGCACTGCTGACAGCCGGTGCACTTGTCCGGATTGATGTGCAACACCTTTTGCATGGAGGGTCTCCTGTGGGTCGGCGCAGGCTATGCACACCCGCGCTTATGAATGACAATGCAGAGCCATTGTTCCCCGCAGGGACATGCAGCCTCACCCGGGAATACCCGAGTTTCGCGCCACCCCGATCCAGAATTTCTCAGCTTGATACACATGGCCACTTCCGACCGACTGCAAACCATCGCCCAGGCCCGTCAGGTGCTTTTGCATGAACGCAGCGGCGCTGCCGTGCCGGCGCTGGCGCCCTGGTTGCAACGCGGCTGGGAACGCTGCCAGTCCTGGGGGCTGGAACCGGGCCAGCGCGTGGGCTTTGATGCGGTCAGCGCCTCGCGCATGCGCCAGGTGCAGGAAGCCAGCCGCCCGCTGGTGCAGGCTGCACGGCCGGTGCTGGCCGAACTGGTGCGGGCCATGGGCAACATTGGCTATTTCGCCATCCTGACCAACGCCGAGGGCATCGTGATCGATGTGCACGGCCCGGTGGACCGCAACGACCGCCGTGCGGACGTCATCGCCCGCGTGGGCGTGGACCTGTCCGAGCGCGTGGTCGGCACCACCGCCATCAGCGCTGCCCTGACCGAGCTGCAGCCGGTCTGGCTGCACCGCGGCGAACATTTCTTCGACGACAACAGCGCCTACAGCTGCGCCGGCGCCCCGGTGTTCGGACCGGATGGCCTGTGCGCGGGCATGCTGGATCTCACGGGTGTGGAGGTGGCCGAGCGCCCGGCCCTCAAGCACCTGGTGCGCCGGTCGGCGCGGAGCATCGAAAACAGCTGGCTGCTGGCTGCGCCACATGCCCTGACCCTGCGCCTGAACTGGCCCGGCAACCAGCCCGGAGACGACAGCGATGGTCTGCTCACGCTCGACGAAGACGGCCGCATCACCGGCGCCAATCCCACGGCACGGCAAATGCTGTCACTGGACGTGGGTCACGCCAGCACGCACGCCAGCGATGTGTTCGCCATGCCTTGGGAAAACCTTTTCGACGTTGCGCAACGTGACGACGCCTTCTACGAGGTCCCACTGTGGTCAGGCCTGCGTCTGCAAACGCAGGCCCACCGCAGCACCGCAGGGCGCTCTGCGAGCAGTACACCGCGCAGCAGCGGCAAAGCCCTGCGCGACGTGGAAACAGAACTCATTCGCCAGGCCGTGGTCAAGGCCAAAGGCAATGTGGCCGAGGCGGCCAGGGCTCTGGGCATCAGCCGCGCGACCGTCTACCGCAAACTCGGTTCGCCCAAGGGCTGATGCATCACTTGCCGGCGTTCGGAAAAAACAGCTGCTCGCCGCCGATCTTGTAATCGGCAATGGCCGCCTGCCCTGCGGCAGACGTCAGCCAATCCACAAATTTCTGCGCCTCGGTGTGTTTGACATGCGGGTACTTGGCGGGGTTCACCACCATCACGCCGTATTGGTTGAACAGGCGGTGATCGCCTTCCACCAGCACCGTGAGATCGGCACGGTTTTTGAAGTTCAGCCAGGTGCCACGGTCGGCCAGCACGTAAGCACCCTGTGATGCGGCGATGTTGAGGGCCGGGCCCATGCCACAGCCGCATTCACGGTAACCATTGCCCTTGCTGGCCTCCAGATTCGCGACCTTCCAGAAACGCAACTCCGCGGCATGGGTGCCGCTCTTGTCGCCGCGCGACACGAACGGCGCATGGGCAGCCGCCACCTTGCCCAGTGCGACCACGATGTCCCTGCCGCGTGTCCCGGCCGGATCGACCTTGGGACCGATCAGCACAAAGTCGTTGTACATCACGGGCAGGCGCCTGAGACCAAAGCCCTCGGCCACAAATTTTTCCTCGGCTGCCTGGTCGTGCACGAACACCACATCGGCATCGCCACGGCGCGCCATATCCAGTGCCTGTCCAGTGCCCAGTGCCACCACTTTCACGTCAATGCCGCTGGCTTTCTTGAACGCAGGCAGCAGGTGGGCAAACAAGCCCGATTGCTCGGTCGACGTGGTAGACGACACCACGATGGAAGGGCTTTGTGCCCAAGCCTGCAGCGTGGCAAGGGGGACAAGCAGCAATGCGCTGACGAACAGGCGACGCAGGGGCGACAGACGGTTTCTCATGCCATTTCTCCTTGAACAAACGCATGGGCCTCGGGGCTGACACGCGCCAGCACCTCGGCATTGAAAAAATCCTCAACGGGCAGATCGGCCAGCACCCGGCCAGACTCCAGACACAGCACCCGTGTGGCGATGCGTTTGACCTGCCCCAGGTTGTGACTGGCCCAGACCAGGGTCAGTGGCTCATCGCCGCCCTGGGCAAACTCGGCAATCAAAGCCTCGACTTCGCGTTTGGCATGGGGATCGAGGCTGGCCGTGGGCTCATCGAGCAGCAGCACATCAGGACGCCGTGCCCAGGCCCGCGCCAGCGCCAGACGCTGTTGCTGGCCGCCCGACAGCTGCCTGCCACCCTGCCCGGCAATGCCCTGCAAGCCAACACGTGCCAGGGCCTGCTGGGCCTGCGTTTTGGCCACCGACCAGGACAGGCCCAGCGAGCGGTCCAGCCACAGGCCCAGGGCCACATTCACCAACGCCGACAGCCGCAACAGGTGCGGGCGCTGAAACAGCATGGCCTGGCGCAGCGCAGGATCGCGCCGGGCCACCCCCTCTGAAGGAGACAGCAGGCCATGCAGCGTGCGCAGCAAAGTGCTCTTGCCCGAACCGTTGGGTCCCACCAGGGCCACCCGCTCGCCAGCCATGATGTGCAGACTGACCTCCTTGAGGGCACGCACAGCGCCGAGCTGCACCGACACTTGCTCCAGTTGCATGACCCGTGTCATCACAGCCCACCTGCCAGCACAGGCCCAGCCGCGCGAGTACCTTCGGCCTGTCGGCGCAGCAGCGCCACCAGCAGGTTCAGCAAGCCCACCACGGCCAGCAGCACCAGCCCCAAAGCCAAAGCCAGTGGCAAATCGCCCTTGCTGGTCTCCAGCGCAATCGCTGTGGTCATCACGCGGGTGAAGCCATCGATGTTGCCCCCCACAATCATCACGGCGCCCACCTCGGAAACAGCGCGGCCAAAGGCGGTCACGAAAATCGTCACCAGGGCCATGCGCTCGTCCCAGGCCAGCAGCAGGCTGCGCAGCAAGGTCCCCGCCCCCAGCGATGCCCACTGCTCACCGTGCTGGCGCTCCACATCTTCGACCACCTGACGGGTAAGCGCAGCCACCACGGGCAGGACCAGAATCACCTGCGCCAGCACCATGGCCTTGAAGCTGAACAGCCAACCCAGAAAGCCCAGCGGGCCGGTGCGCGAGAGCAGCAGGTACACCACCAGCCCCACCACCACCGAAGGCAGTGCCAAAAGGGTGTTGAGCACCACCAGCACGGTCCCGCGGCCACGAAACCGGCCGACCGCCAGTGTGGCGCCCAGCAGCACGCCCAGGCCATAGCCGATCGCGCAGGCCGTGGCACTCACCGCCAGGGAGCGGCCCACAATGACCCAGAGTTGGGGATCGAAGGAAATCAGCAGATGCAGCGCCGTGTCGACGCTGTCGGAGAAAGTGTTCATACAGCGCCACCGATGGTAGTGCAGTGCCAAGCGTTCAGCCCTAAGGGTTGTCCGTTATGAAGCCGCATGCATAAGCCCCGCCCCGCACATGAGGCACACTGCGGCCTGTGCCCAAGATCCAACTCTCCTACCAATGGTCGCCCGATGGGGCTGATCCCAGCAGGCCGACCTCGCCGCTGCACCATCCGCTGATGGCTTTGCTGCAGGCCGTGCGCGACAGCGGTTCCATTTCGATGGCGGCCAAATCACTGGGGTTGTCATACCGTCACGTCTGGGGTGAACTCAAGCGCTGGGAGCAGCTGATGTCCCAGCCCCTGATCGTCTGGGAAAAAGGCCAGCCCGCCCGCCTGACGGAATTTGCCGACAAGCTGCTGTGGGCCGAACGCCAGGCCCAGGCCCGGCTGGCGCCCCAGATCAGCGCCCTGCAAGCCGAACTGGAAAAAACCTTCGCCATGGCCTTCGATCCCGCCAGCCATGTGCTGACGGTCTACGCCAGCCACGACGATGCGCTGGTGCGACTGAGGGAGCACGCCGCCAGCCAGGGCCTGCACCTGGACATGCGCTTTTGCGGCAGCGTGGACGCGATCCGCGCCCTCAACGAGGGGCGCTGCACCGTGGCGGGTTTCCACGCCCCCATGCAACCGGCCGCAGACTCCCTGGTGGCCCGCACCTACCGCCCGCTGCTGGCCACAGGGCGACACAAGCTGATCGGTTTTGCCTTGCGTCAGCAGGGCCTGATGGTGGTGCCGGGCAACCCCTTAAAGCTGCAAAGCTGGACGGACCTGCTGCGGCCCGATGTGCGTTTCGTCAACCGAACCTTGGGCACAGGCACAAGGCTGTTGCTGGATGACTGGCTGCTCACCCAGGGGCTGGCAGGCGCAGCCATACGGGGCTACACGCAGGAAGAGTCCTCCCATGCTGCCGTGGCAGCTTGCGTTGCTTCAGGACAAGCTGATTGCGCTTTGGGCGTCGAATCGGCCGCACAGGCGCACCAGCTCGATTTTCTGCCTTTGCTGCAAGAACATTACTGGCTGGTATGCCTGAAAAGCGCGCTGGAGGCCCCCGCCGTGCAGCAACTGCTGGCCATCTTGCGCACCGACGCCTGTCAGCAGGTACTGGACAGCCTGGCGGGCTATGCCAACCAAGCACAGACCGGGCAGGTCCATTCGCTCAAACGCACCCTGCCATGGTGGTGATGTGAAGGCAGGCCCACGGGGTATTGAGCTCATTTAAGCGCCCCCTCTGAAAAATTTCAATTTGGGTCAGTCCAAGGGTTTGGGCGCCGCTCCACTAGAATCATGTATCCTTTTTTCAGGACTCCCCATGTCTGCATTACTCAAATTTGCCCATGCCATGGACTGGGTCAGTGACCGGTTTGGCAAACTCGCTTCCTGGGCCGTGCTGTTGGCCGCCATGATCAGCGCCGGCAACGCCTTCATCCGTTACGGTATCGATTGGAGCTCCAACGGGCTGCTCGAAATCCAGTGGTACCTGTTCGCCTGGATGGTCATGGTCGGCGCCCCCTTTGTGCTCAAGGCCAACGAGCATGTGCGCGTGGACCTGATCTATGGCAAGCTCAAGGGCAACGGTGCGGTCTATGTCGACATCTTCGGTCTGCTGGTCTTCCTGATGCCGGTCATGGGCTTCCTCGCCTGGATCTCGTTCCCCTATTTCTGGAACACCTTCGTGACCGGCGAGGTCAGCAGCAACGCCGGTGGCCTGATCCGCTGGCCGGTCACCCTGGCCATGCCAACCGGTTTCGCGCTGGTCTGGCTCCAAGGCTTGGCCGAGCTGGTCAAGCGCGTGGCCTACCTGCGTGGCGAATACGCCATGGACACCCACTACGAAAAACCGCTGCAGTGATTCTGCACTCCTGACGCACGCTGCAAGGAATCTCAACATGGAAATGCAAAACTTTGCCCCGGTGATGTTCGCCGGGCTGGTGATCGTGATGCTGATCGGCTTCCCGGTCGCCTTCTCGCTGGCCGCCCTGGGTCTGGGCTGCGGCTTTTACGCCATCGAGATGGGCTGGTTCCCCGCCGCCTTCATGGGCAACCTGCCCATCTCCATCTTCTCGATCCTCAACAACGACCTGCTGCTGGCCATCCCTTTCTTCACTTTCATGGGCACCATCCTTGAAAAGTGCGGTCTGGCCGAAGACATGCTGGACTCCATGGGCCAGCTGTTCGGCCCGATCCGTGGCGGCCTAGGCTACTCGGTGATCATCGTGGGCTTCATCCTGGGTGCCATCACGGGCACCGTGGCTGGTCAGGTGATCGCCATGGCGCTGATCTCGCTGCCCGTGATGATCCGCTACGGCTACAACATGCGCTACGCCACAGGCGTGCTGGCCGCTTCGGGCACCATCACCCAGCTGGTACCGCCTTCGCTGGTGCTGGTGGTTCTGGCCGACCAGCTCGGCCGCTCGGTGGGCGACATGTACAAGGGCGCCTGGGGCCCCTCGCTGCTGCAGATTGCCATGTTTGCCGCCTACACCTTTGCGCTGTCCGTGGTCAAACCCCACTACGTGCCGGGCGTACCGGTCGAGGCCCGCACCCTGAACGGCTGGCCGCTGTGGCGCAAGTGCCTCAAGGGCATCATCCCTTCGGCTGTGCTGATCTTCACCGTGCTTGGCTCCATGGGCGGCCTGCCCTTCCAAGACCACGCCGTGGCCACCCCGACTGAAGCCGGTGCCATGGGCGTGGTAGGTGCGCTGATCCTGGCCGCCATGCACAAGCGTCTGAGCAAGGCTTTGCTGTGGGAAGCCATGCAAGGCACCATGCGGCTGACCGCCATGGTGGTGTTTATCCTGATCGGCTCGCGCGTGTTCAGTCTGGTCTTCCAGGGCGTGGACGGCGCCATTTGGGTTGAGCACCTGCTGACGGGCCTGCCCGGCGGACAGATCGGCTTCCTGATCGTCGTGAACATCTTTGTGTTCTTCCTGGCCTTCTTCCTGGACTTCTTCGAGATCGCCTTCATCATCGTGCCCATGCTGGCCCCGGTGGCTGAGAAGATGGGCATTGATCTGATCTGGTTCGGTGTGCTGTTGTGCGTGAACCTGCAGACCAGCTTCATGCACCCGCCGTTCGGCTTTGCACTGTTCTACCTGCGCGGTATCGCCGACACGCTCTACAAGGAAAAGCGGATTGCCGTGCCGGTCAAGTCCAACGACATCTACCTGGGCTCCATCCCCTGGGTGATCATGCAACTTTTGCTGGTGCTGGTGGTGATCTTTGTCCCGCAATCGGTAACCGCCTTCCTCGACAAGCCCGAGGTGGTGGACATCAACTCGGTGGTGCTAGAAGCAGCCCCCCCAATGGATGACGCCCCTGCCGATGGCCAGCCCACCGATGACCCGATGAAAGACCTGATGCCGCCCCCGCCCGGCGACAAGAATTAATCGAATCGGTCCATTCAGCACCTCGTCGCTTGAGCGTCGAGGTGTTTTTCATTACGAAGTCCATCTCCCATGCCTCCCCCCGAGCAAGATCTACCCTTCCCGCTGCCCTATCCCTACCTGCCGCCGACACGCGCCATGAGCGGGCAGGCTTTCGGTCCTGTGTTCAAGGCCCTGGCCTGGTTCATTCTTCTGGGACTGCTGGCTTGGATCGCGCGGCTGGACTTTGACTGGCGAACCCCCCAAGGCGCTTGGGTGGCAGTGGCCTGGAGTATGCTGGCCTTCATCGTGTGGCACATTCAGCGCAGCCGGGTCCGGCTGGATGAGCAGGCCATCGAACAAACCTGGATGTGGCGCCGCCGTATCGCACTGCGCGAACTGGCGTTCATCAAGGTCATGCGTGTGCGGGGGCTGGAATTCCTGATTGCTCCGCGCATCTACGCCCGCAATCTGGGCGGCACCTTCGCCTTTTTCTATTGCAGTGACAGGGCCCTGCTGGACGAGTTTGCACGCCTAGCCGATGCCCTGCGCCAGCTCGAACACAGGCCCTCCTGATTGTTCAGGGACGGTGTCATGGGCAGGCTGCTGGGCGAGCCGGACTCCTCACAAACCCCTGCGCGTCACAAATCGCCGCCCGGCCCACCCAGCCTGCCCATCACGCCTTTGTGCCAGAACGAAGGTTGGACGTAAAAAACCCGCCGGGCTTGCGCGCGGCGGGCTGGCTCGAGAGTCTGACGGGCATCAGAGCTTTTGAGATTGCATGAAACCGTCAAAACGGGCTTCACTAAAGCGGAACCACCAGTTAGCGTCGGCGCGGTACTTGGCGTAGTCCTCGTAGACTTTCTTCCAGTTCGGGTTCTTGGCGTTCAGCTCGGCGTACACGTCCTGCGAATGCTTGAAGGCCACATCCATCATTTCTTTCGGGAAGGGCACCACCTTGGCTTTCTGGGCAGCGAGCTGCTTGAGTGCCGCGGGGTTATAGACGTCGTAACGGGCCTGAATTTCAACGTGTGCGTAAGCGGAAGCCGCCTCCACAATCGCCTTGTACTCTGCGGGCAGCGCGTCATAGGCTTTCTGGTTCACGAACAAGGTCAGCTGCGGACCGCCTTCCCACCAGCCCGGGTAGTAGTAGAAAGGAGCCACCTTGTTCAGACCCAGCTTGAGGTCGTCGTGCGGACCGATCCATTCGGCAGCATCAATGGTGCCTTTTTCCAGCGACTGGTAGATCTCGCCAGCGGGAATGTTCTGGGGCACCACCCCCATACGCTCAAGCACTTTGCCGGCGAAGCCACCAACGCGGAACTTCAGGCCTTTGAGGTCGGCAGAGGATTTGATTTCCTTGCGGAACCAGCCACCCATCTGGGTGCCGGTGTTGCCCATGGGGAAGTTGACGATATTGAACTTGGCATAGTGCTCGCGCAACAGCTTCATGCCATTGCCCTCGTACATCCAGGCGGTCATCTGGCGGCTATTGAGGCCGAAGGGGATGGCGCAGTCCAGAGCGAAGGTTTCGTCCTTGCCGAAGAAGTAGTAAGGTGCGGTGTGGGCGCATTCCACAGTGCCGTTCTGCACGCCATCGAGCACGCCGAAAGCGGGCATGAGTTCACCTGCAGCGTGGGTGCTGATCTCGAACTTGCCACCGGTCATTTCCTTGACCTTCTTGGCAAAGGCCTCGGAGCCGCCATAGAGCGTATCCAGCGACTTCGGGAAACTGGAAGCCAGACGCCAGCGGATGGCGGTCTGGGCATGCACGGCCGGGGCCACGCCTGCAGCCAGCACGCCAGCGATGCCGGCGTTTTTCAGAATGGAACGACGATCCATGAACTTACTCCTTTGAAATGAAAAAATGCCTGAAACTTCAAGGCCGGTACTCCCGGCCCGGGTCGAATTGTAAAAAGCTGCAAGACCCCCAACGGGGCGGGTTTACCCTCTCAGAGGAGGCCAACACCCCATAGGGGACTGATTTGATTTCACCAGAGCATTGAATCGCGCTCAATCAGGCCAGCGTTGGCGAATGGATGCCTCGATACCCGCCGCGTCCAGCCCCTGCAGAGCCAGCAGTTTGCCAGGGTCTCCATGCTCGATGAATTCGTCACGCAGGCCCAGCTGCAGCACCGGCCGCACCAGGCCCATAGCCTGCAGGGCTTCCATGACGGCACTGCCTGCGCCGCCCATGATGGCGCCCTCTTCCACCGTCACGATCTGTTCGTGTTCGCTGGCCACCTGCGCCAGCAATGGGATATCCAGTGGCTTGGCCCAGCGCATGTTGACCACCGTGGCGTCCAGCGCCTCGGCCGCCTGCAAGGCCGGGTACAGGAGGCTGCCAAACGCCAGGATGGCGGTCTTGCGACCAGCACGTCTTACTTCGCCCTTGCCAAAAGGCAAACCTTCCAGATCGGCCAGCGGCTGCGCACCGACGCCAGCACCGCGCGGGTAGCGCACCGCGACGGGATGGTTCTGTGCGTAGGCGCTGGACAGCAGCTGGCGGCATTCGCGCTCGTCGGCCGGACAGGCCAGGCTCATGTTCGGGATGCAGCGGATGAACGAAATGTCATACGCCCCCGCATGGGTGGCACCGTCGGCGCCCACCAGACCTGCGCGGTCGAGTGCGAACACGACTGGCAGGTTCTGCAGCGCCACATCATGGATCAGCTGGTCATAGGCCCGCTGCAGGAAAGTGGAGTAAATCGCCACCACCGGTTTGATGCCTTCGCAAGCCAGTCCGGCTGCCAATGTGACCGCGTGCTGCTCGGCAATGCCCACGTCGTAATAGCGCTTGGGAAATTGCTTGTGGAACGCCACCATGCCCGAGCCCTCGCGCATGGCGGGGGTGATACCCACCAAGCGCTCGTCCTGTTGCGCCATGTCACACAGCCACTGGCCGAACACCTGGGTGAAGGTCGTCTTGGGCGGGGTGGCCGGTGGCACGATGCCCACGGCCGGATCAAACTTGCCCGGACCATGGTAGGCCACTGGATCGGCTTCGGCCAGCTTGTAGCCCTGGCCTTTTTTGGTGACCACATGCAAAAACTGCGGACCGTCCAGGTGCTTGAGGTTTTCCAGGGTCGGGATCAGCGATTCGAGGTCATGGCCGTCGATCGGGCCGATGTAGTTGAAGCCGAACTTCTCGAACAGCGTGGCCGGCACCACCATGCCCTTGGCGTGTTCCTCAAAGCGTTTGGCCAGCTCGAACAGCGGCGGCGCGGCCTTGAGCACCTGTTTGGCGCCTTCCTTGGCGGCAGCATAAAAACGCCCGCTCATGAGTTGCGCCAGGTAGCGGTTGAGGGCCCCCACGGGCGGGCTGATCGACATGTCGTTGTCGTTCAGGACCACCAGCAGCTTGCAGTCCTCCACGCCGGCATGGTTGAGGGCCTCGAAAGCCATACCAGCCGTCATGGCCCCATCGCCGATCACGGCAATCGCATGGCGGTTCTCACCCTTCTGACGAGCCGCCAGGGCCATGCCCAGCGCAGCAGAAATGCTGGTGGACGAGTGGCCCACGCCAAAGGTGTCGTATTCGCTTTCGTCGCGGCGCGGAAAGCCCGACAGGCCATTCAACTGGCGAAGTGAGGGCATGCGCTCGCGCCGCCCGGTCAGGATCTTGTGCGGGTAGGTCTGGTGACCCACGTCCCAGACGATGCGGTCTTCAGGCGTGTTGAACACATAGTGCAACGCCACCGTGAGTTCGACAGTGCCCAGGTTGGAGCTCAGGTGTCCGCCGGTCTTGGACACGTTGTCCAGCACACACTGGCGCACTTCATCGGCCACCTGGGGCAGTTGCGAGCGGCTCAGGCGACGCAGATCGGTCGGGGACTGGAGGGTTTCAAGCAGGCTTGACATGAAAACGTCCACAAAGGTCAATGTTGGCGTTGCACGACCATGGCGGCCAATGCCCGCATGGGCTGCAATGATGCGTCGCTCAGCCCTGTCTCGGCGAGGGCCTGCAAGGCCTGCTGGGCCAGTTCATCGGCATGGCGCTGGGCGGCCTCCAGGCCCATCAGGGCCACATAGGTCGGCTTGTCGGCAGCGGCATCCTTGCCAGCGGTCTTGCCCAGGGTGACGGAATCTGCGGTCACATCGAGGATGTCGTCCACCACCTGAAAGGCCAGGCCCAGGGCCTGACCAAAGCGGACCAGCGCCTGTTCGCAAGCTGCAGGCACCGCCATCCCACAGGCTGCCCCCAGTTGCACGCTGCAGAGCAAAAGCGCTCCCGTCTTGAGGCGGTGCATCTGGCGCAGCTGGTCTTCGGTGAGCCGCTGGCCGACGCTGGCCAGATCGACCGCCTGACCACCGGCCATGCCCCAGTAACCCGAGGCACGGGCCAGCAGACCGACACAGCGCGCCTGAATGTCTGCGGGCACGCGGTCAAAAGAAGGCGTCAGAAGTTCAAAAGCCAGGGTCTGCAGGGCATCGCCTGCCAGCAGGGCCTGGGCCTCGCCAAACTGCACATGCACTGTGGGCTTACCCCGGCGCAGCACATCGTTGTCCATGCAGGGCATGTCGTCGTGCACCAGAGAATAGGCGTGGATCAGTTCGATCGCACAGGCCGCGCGCAAGGCAGCTTCGGAGGTATCCGCCCCCACGGCCTCTGCTGCAGCCAGCACCAGCAGCGGGCGCAGACGTTTGCCACCGTCCAGCACCGCATAGCGCATGGCTTCGCCCAGGCCGGCGGGGGCCGATGCATCGACCCACCCCGACAGGGCCTGCTCCACACGGGCCAGACGCGGCTGCATCCAGACCTGAAGTTCAAAACCGCCGCTCATGCCGCGTCCCAGGGTTTGAGCTGCCCGCCATCGAGCACCTTGATCTGGTCTTCCACAGCCTGCAGTTTGTCCTTGCAAAACGCCAGCAGTGCCGCACCACGCTGGTAGCCCGCCAGCAGCTCATCCAGCGGCATCTGGCCCGACTCCAGGCGGGAGACCAACTGCTCCAGCTCCTGCAGGGCAGCCTCGTAGGTGGCCGGCAGGTCAGGTGCCGGTGCAGCGATGGGGGTCTTGGGCATGGGTTGTTTCGTACGGCAAAACACCGATTTTAGACTTTCACCCCCTTCCCACCCGCACAGCCCCAACAAACGGACGGCCCTGTTCGGTTGACCACCCACCTTGCCCATGCCCCGGGGTACAATCTGCGGCCCAGGCGGATTGAATTCCGCCTTTTTCATGCGCCGGGATCGAAGGATTCAGCGCTTTGTCCCTGCCCCTTCATAGGGGGAGTCTCTAGGTCAGGTCACCCATGTCTGATTTAAGTCTTCAACTGCAGCAGGCCGCAAGCCAACTACCAGTTTCCAGCTACTTCGACGAGGCGCTGTTCCAGCGTGAACGCCAAATCCTCTTCGACAAGGGCCCCCGCTACGTGGGGCATCAACTCGCCGTGCCCGAAACGGGCGATTACTACGCCCTGCCCCAGGAAAAAGGCGGTCGGGCTCTGGTGCGCAACGCCCAAGGTCAGGTCGAGCTGATCTCGAACATCTGCCGCCATCGCCAGGCCGTGATGCTCCAGGACCGCGGCAACCTGCAGACACAGGGCAAAGGCCACGGCGCCGGCAACATCATCTGCCCGCTGCACCACTGGACCTACTCGCCCAAAGGCGAGCTGCTGGGTGCGCCACATTTCGCGCACGACCCCTGCCTGAACCTGAACAACTACAAGCTGCGAGAGTGGAACGGTCTGCTGTTCGAGGACAACGGCCGCGACATTGCCGCCGACCTGGCCAACATGGGCCCGCGCCACAGCCTCAACTTCGAAGGCTACGCGCTGGACCGCGTCGAACTGCACGAGTGCAACTACAACTGGAAGACCTTCATCGAGGTCTATCTGGAGGACTACCACGTCGGTCCCTTCCACCCGGGTCTGGGCAACTTCGTCACCTGTGACGACCTGCGCTGGGAGTTCAAGGAGCACTACTCGGTGCAGACCGTGGGCGTGGCCGGCACCTTTGGCAAGCCCGGCTCGGACACCTACAAGAAGTGGCACGAAGTACTGCTCAAGTACCGCGGTGGTGAATTGCCCACCCAGGGTGCCATCTGGCTGACCTATTACCCGCACATCATGGTCGAGTGGTACCCGCATGTGCTCACGGTGTCCACACTGCACCCGATCAGCACCGACAAGACGCTGAACATGGTGGAGTTCTATTACCCCGAGGAAATCGTCGCCTTCGAGCGCGAATTCGTCGAAGCCCAGCAGGCCGCCTACATGGAGACCTGCATCGAGGACGACGAGATCGCAGAGCGCATGGACGCCGGCCGCAAGGCCTTGCTGGCACGCGGCGACAACGAGGTGGGTCCCTACCAGAGCCCGATGGAAGACGGCATGCAGCACTTCCACGAGTGGTACCGCCGGCAAATGAATTACAAGACTCCTGCCCTGTAGGAGGCTGCCCCTGCGGCCGAATCTGTCTTCGCGCGCAGGGGCGCGCTCCTACAAAAGGTTCCCATGCAAGCTTCCTGGATGATCCTCGCGTCGCTGTTTTTCGCGACGATGAGCGTCTGCATCAAATACGCCTCCGTCCACTTCGGCACCTTCGAACTGGTTTTCTACCGCGGCATCATCGGCATGGCCTTCATGGGCGGCATGTGCCGTCTGCAAGGGGTTTCGCTGCGAACGCCCGTGCCCATGATGCACGTCTGGCGCTCGGTCATCGGCGTGACCTCTTTGTCGGCCTGGTTCTATGCCATTGCCCACCTGCCCCTGGCCACGGCCATGACACTCAACTACATGAGCGGCGTCTGGGTCGCTGCCTTCCTGGTGGGCGGCACACTGGTGATGGGGCGTCTGCAGGACGCCCTCAGGCAAGGACCGATCGCCCTGACCGTGATGGCCGGTTTTGCCGGCGTGATCATGATCCTGCGGCCCACCATCGAGCAAAACCAGCTGTTTGCCGGTGTGGTCGGCCTGATGTCCGGCCTGATCGCGGCCATGGCCTACATGCAGGTGGCCGCGCTCGGACGCATTGGGGAGCCCGAATCGCGCACGGTGTTTTTCTTCTCCGTCGGCACCACGCTCGTCGGTCTGCTGGGCAGCCTGTGGATTGGCCTGACCCCCTGGACCTGGCCCGCAGTGCTCTGGCTGCTGCCCGTGGGCTTGCTGGCCGCCGGTGGCCAGCTGTGCATGACCATGGCCTACAGCAAAGGCGCAACCCTGGTGGTGGCCAACCTGCAGTATTCAGGCATCGTGTTTGCTGCGCTGTACGGCTTGTTCCTGTTTGGCGACCAGATCCCCTTGATCGGCTGGGCCGGCATGGGACTGATCATCGCCAGCGGCATCACCGCCACTGCGTTGCGCAACCGCGCCCTGCCCAAGCCCCCCGCCGAAGAACATTGACCTGCGAGAAACGCCATGCACACCCTGCTCATTTCTGCTGCTGAACTGCAACAACTCCAGGCCCAAGGTGCCCCGGTCACAGTCATCGATTGCAGTTTCGACCTGATGAACCCCGAAGCCGCCGACACCCTGTTTGCCGAAGTGCACATCGCAGGGGCACAGCAGGCCCACCTGGACCGTGACCTGAGCGCCAAAGACACCCTGCAAGCCGTCAATGGCGGACGCCACCCCCTGCCTCGACGCAACCTCGTGGCCGCATGGCTGGGCCGCATCGGCGTGGACAACGCCACCCAGGTGGTGGTGTATGACCGCAACGGCTGCAACTACTGCGGCAGGCTTTGGTGGATGCTCAAATGGCTGGGCCACGACGCCGTGGCCGTGCTCGATGGCGGGTTGCAGGCCTGGCAAGCCGCCGGCGGCGCCACGGAAAGCGGGCCGGCCCGTCCGGTGGCTGCGCGTGAATTCACGCTGGGTGAACCGCTGCGTGAGCTGGTCGACACCGCCACCGTGTCGGCCCGTTTGGGGCAGACTGGTCAAACCGTGGTCGATGCGCGCGGTGCCCCACGTTACCGCGGCGAAGTGGAGCCACTGGACCCGGTGGCCGGGCACATCCCGGGTGCGCTGAACCGGCCTTTCACCGACAACTTCACGCCCGAAGGCCGCTTCAAGCCGGCCGAGCGGCTGCGCAGCGAATGGACAGCCCTGCTGGGACAGCATGCGGCCGAAAGCGTGGTGCACCAGTGCGGCAGCGGGGTGAGCGCCGTGCCCAATCTGATCGCCATGGAGCTGGCCGGGTTCTCGCCCACGGCCCTGTATGCGGGCAGCTGGAGCGAATGGTCCCGCACCCCCGGCCTGCCCTGCGAAAAGGGCTGAGGTGATCAGTGCTTGTGGCCGCCGGTGAGGGCCGCCACCGCAAGCACCATCGCAATGCCGAAACACAGCCAGAACACCTGGGCCAGGGTTTCGCGCGTGCTCAGGCGTTTTTGCAGCTGCGGAATGAGGTCGGCCAGCGCCACATAAATGAAGCTGCTGCTTGCAACGACCAGGAAAAACGGCAGCTGGTCATGCAGCCAATCCACCACCCAGTAGCCCAGCAGGCCACCCAGAGCCGTCACGGCCCCGGCCAAAGACACCTTGATCAGTGCAGCATGGCGTGAGCGCTCACCCTGGCGCAAGACGACCAGATCGCCCATGTGGTGCGGCACTTCGTGCGCCAGCACGGCCAGTGCCGCAATGGCACCCAGTTGCGCATCGGCCATGAAGGCCGACGCAATCAGGATGCCATCGCCAAAGCAGTGCAGGCTGTCGCCTGTGAGCACCGCCCAGCTGCCGGGCGTGGCCTCGTGATGGTGGTGGTGACCATGGGAATGGGCATGACCGTGCCCCTCACCATGGCCGTTGTGGTGTTCATGGCCGTGGTGCCAGAGCTCGGCCTTGTCGAGTAGAAAGAAAAACACCAGGCCGATCAGCAAGGTGATGAACAGGGCGTGGGGTTCGATGCCGCTCTCGAAAGCTTCCGGCAGGAGCTTGAGAAAACCGGTCGCCAGCAGCGCTCCCGCCGCCAGACTGAGCATGTGCTGCGTATAGCGCGAGAGCACACCAAAGCTCAACCAGGCCGCCAGCCAGACGCTGCCGATACCGGCCAGCAAGGTTCCCACGAGGATCAGCAACAAAGTCATAAATGCCCGAAAAGAAACCGCCCCGAGGGGCGGTGTTTCGTGCAGCTATTGTGGCACACGCTCAAGGCCGCCCAAGCGGCCACAAGGAACGGACATCAGGCCACGCCGTACCGCCGCAACCAGGCAAGCAGGCGCTGCCAGCCGTCTTCGGCGGGGCCTTGCCGGTAGCTGGGTCGGTAATCCGCATGGAAGGCATGCGGCGTGTCCGGATAGACCACGAATTCACTGGCGCGCGCAGCGGCTGAGCCCTGGGCCAAAG
>Ga0255196_1000061_pt1 | contig 30801 bp, 28 predicted proteins | sample Miss_Law_RepA_8h_FD_183637 | JGI IMG/M metagenome (GOLD analysis project Ga0255196, IMG submission 183637) | Freshwater microbial communities from Mississippi River, Louisiana, United States - Miss_Law_RepA_8h | ecosystem: Environmental > Aquatic > Freshwater > River | place: USA: Louisiana... | reverse complement strand
GCAGACGGCACCCAAGGTCGATGCACTGGTCAACAGCGCCGGCATCACCGGCCCCAACACGCCGCTGGTGAACTACCCGGTGGATGCCTGGAACCAGGTGATGCAGGTGAACATCAACGGCATCTTCCATTGCTGCCGCGAGATCGTGCCCTTGATGCAACAGGCCGACTATGGCCGCATCGTCAACATCGCCAGCGTGGCCGGCAAGGACGGCAATCCCAACGCCAGCGCCTACAGCACCAGCAAGGCGGCTGTGATCGGCCTGACCAAATCGCTGGGCAAGGAGCTGGCCTCCACCGGCATTCGTGTCAACTGCGTGACCCCGGCGGCTGTGAAGACGGCGATCTTTGATCAAATGACGCCCGAGCACATCCAGTTCATGCTCTCCAAGATCCCGATGGGCCGCTTCGGTATGCCCGAAGAAATCGCGGCGATGGTGGCCTGGCTGTGCACCGAGGATTGCTCGTTTTCCACCGGAGCAGTGTTCGACCTGTCGGGCGGTCGCGCCACCTATTGATTGTTCTTTGTAGGAGCGCGCCCCTGCACTCCTGCTTCTACTGAAAGGAAACTTCATGAAACTCGTTCGTTATGGCCAGCCCGGCAAGGAAAAGCCCGGTCTCATCGATGCAGATGGCAAGCTGCGCGACCTCAGCGGCGTGATCACTGACGTCACCCCCGAGCACCTGTCGGACAAGGCGCTGGCCAAACTGGCCAAGCTCAAGGCCGACAAGCTGCCGCTGGTCAAGGGCAAGAAGCGTTTCGGTCCGCCCGTCTCGCGCACGGGCAAGTTCATCGCCATCGGCCTGAACTACGCCGACCATGCCGCCGAATCGAACATGCCGATTCCCAAGGAGCCGATCGTGTTCATGAAGTCCACCACCTGCATCCAGGGCCCGGACGATGACGTGATGCTGCCCAAGGGCTCCAAGAAGACCGACTGGGAGGTCGAACTGGGGATCGTGATCGGCACCCGCGCACGCTATGTGTCGCAAAAGGACGCCTTCAATTACGTGGCCGGCTACTGCACCGTGAACGACGTGAGCGAGCGCGAGTACCAGCTCGAGCGCGGCGGCACCTGGGACAAGGGCAAGGGCTGCGACACCTTCGGCCCGATCGGTCCCTGGCTGGTCACGCGCGACGAAGTACCCAACCCCCAGAACCTGTCGATGTGGCTGGACCTCAACGGCGTGCGAATGCAAAACGGCTCCACCAAGACCATGATCTTCGGCGTGGCCAAGCTGGTGAGCTATGTGAGTCAGTTCATGACGCTCGAGCCGGGTGACATCATCACCACCGGTACCCCGCCGGGCGTAGGCATGGGCATCAAGAAAGACGGCAAGCCTGCACCCGTCTTCCTCAAACGCGGCGACGTCATGAAGCTGGGCATCGAAGGTCTGGGCGAGCAGACCCAGAAGGTTGTGGCCTTCAAGCTCTGACGTCCATCCCGCGCACCCTGGGCTTGTGAAAAGGCATGGGGTGTGGCCTCTTTTCTCGGGATTTACCCTCAAATCCTGCGGAAAACGCTTGCTGAAAGCGGAAATCGTGCAAAATAGAACGACCGTTCTATTTTGCACGCCATGAACCTCCGCAAGCTTCCCTCCCCATCCAAGCTGGCCGCTGTCGCGCCTGAACCGGGCAAGCGTGCCCTGCTCAAGGGGCAGCAGACCAAGGCCGCCATTGTCGAGGCCGCATTGGGCCTGGCTGCGCAGATCGGCCTCGAAGGCCTGTCGATCGGTGCGCTCGCCGAGATCACCGGCATGAGCAAGTCGGGCGTGTTCGCCCACTTCGGTTCGCGCGAAGAATTGCAAATCACCGTCATCCGCGAATACCACGAACGCTTCGAGCGCGAGGTGTTTTACCCGGCCTTGCAGGCGCCACGAGGCATTCCACGCCTGCAGGCCCTGTTCGACAACTGGATGCTGCGCACCACGACCGAAATCGACTCGGGCTGCATCTACATCAGTGGCGCCGTGGAATTTGACGACCGGGCCGGCCCGGTGCGCGATGCGCTGGTGTCGACGGTGACCACCTGGCAGACCGCCGTGCGCCGAGCGGTGGAGCAGGCGCAGGAAGAAAAGCACCTGGCACGCGAGGTGGACCCGATGCAGATTGCCTTTGAGATCCACGGCCTGATCCTGGCGCTGCATTACGAAGCCCGCTTCCTGAAAGTGCCCGGTGCCGCAGAGCGTGCTTGCCAGGGCTTTGCCCGCATTCTGGAGCGTTACCGAACGCCGGACCAGGCGCCGCAACGCAAGCGCTGAATTTCATCCTTTTCCATCTGAGACCCATTCGCGAGGACCACCATGCCCATCTACAACCCGCCCCTGCGTGACATGCAATTCGTGCTGCACGAGCTGCTTGATGTGAGCGGCGCACTCAAGGCCATGCCCAAACATGCCGATGTGGATGCCGACACCATCAATGCCGTGCTCGAGGAAGGCGGCAAATTTGCCGCCGAAGTGGTGTTTCCGCTCAACATCAGCGGTGACCAGCAGGGCTGCAAGCTTGACCGCGACACGCACGAGGTCACGCCGCCCGATGGCTTCAAGGCCGCTTATGACCAGTATGTGGCCGGTGGCTGGCCCGCACTCAGCTGTGACCCGGAATACGGCGGCCAGGGCCTGCCCTTTGTGGTCAACCAGTGCTTTTACGAGATGCTCAACTCGTCCAACCAGGCCTGGACCATGTATCCGGGTTTGAGTCATGGTGCCTACGAGTGCCTGCACGCACACGGCACGCCCGAACAGAAGGCCACCTACCTGCCCAAACTCACCAGCGGCGAGTGGACCGGAACCATGTGCCTGACCGAGCCGCACTGCGGCACCGACCTGGGCCTGCTGCGCACCAAGGCCGAGCCTCAGCTTGACGGCACCTACCGCATCACTGGTCAGAAGATTTTCATCAGCGCCGGGGAACACAATCTGGTGCCCAACATCGTGCACTTGGTGCTGGCGCGTCTGCCCGATGCGCCGCCCGGCTCCAAAGGCATCAGTCTCTTCCTCGTGCCCAAGTTCCATGTCAATGCCGATGGGTCCCTCGGCGAGCGCAATGGCATTTACTGCGGTGGTCTGGAACACAAGATGGGCATCCACGCCAACGCCACCTGCCAGATGGTGCTCGACGGTGCCGTCGGCACGCTGGTGGGCCAGCCGCACAAGGGTCTGGCCGCCATGTTCGTGATGATGAACGCGGCTCGCCTGGGCGTGGGCAACCAGTCCCTGGGCCTGACCGAAGTGGCCTACCAGAACGCGCTGGCCTACGCCAAGGACCGCGTGCAGATGCGCTCGCTCTCAGGTGTGAAGGCGCCGGGCAAACCGGCCGATCCGATCATCGTTCACCCCGATGTGCGCCGCATGCTGCTCACCGCCAAAGCTTATGCCGAAGGCGGCCGCGCCCTGGCCTGCTACGGCGCGCTGCTGCTGGACCAGGAACTCAACCACCCCGATGAAGCGCAACGCAAGGACGCCGCAGAATTGCTGGCCCTGCTCACGCCCATCATCAAGGCCTTCATCACCGACAACGGTTTTGATGCGGCAGTTCAGTGCCAGCAGGTGTACGGGGGCCACGGCTTCATCAAGGAATGGGGCATGGAGCAGTTCGTGCGCGATGCCCGCATCAACATGATCTACGAAGGCACCAACACCATCCAGTCGCTGGACCTGCTCGGCCGCAAGGTACTGGGCAACAACGGTGCCAGCCTCAAGAAATTCGGCGCCCAGGTGGAGGCCTTCATTCGCGCTGAAATGGCCAACGAGGCCATGGGCGAGTTTGTGAAGCCGCTGGCCGAACTGGGCGGCAAGATCACCCAGCTGACAGGCGAAATCGGCATGAAAGCCATGCAAAACGCCGACGAGGTGGGCGCCGCCGCGGTGGACTACCTGCGCGTGGTGGGGCACATGGTCTATGGCTACTTCTGGGCCCGCATGGCCAAGGTGGCACTGGAAAAGATCGCTCAGGCCGAAGAAGAGGCACAACGCCCTGATCCGTTCTATGTGGGCAAGGTGCAGACGGCGCGCTTTTATTTCACCCGCCTGATGCCCGAAACGTCGAGCCTGATGCGCCGCATCCGCGCGGGCAGCGATGTGCTGCTGGACACCGATGCCGCTTTGGCCTGAAGCCATTGAGGAGAAATGACATGCGCAAGACCCTGATGTGGTGTGGCCTGCTGGCCGCTGGCGTGGCCCATGCCCAGATGAGCCCGATCGGCCTGTGGCAAAGCATTGACGATGGCAATGGCCAGCCCAAGGCGGAAATCTCGATTGCCCAGCGTTCCGATGGCGGCCTGACCGGCAAGGTCGAGCGCTCGCTGCTGGTGAATTCGACGACCGACACGAACTGTGTGCTGTGCAGCGACGACCGCAAGAACCAGCCCAAGGTCGGACTGGAGATCATCCGCGGTGGCAAGAAGGCCGAGGGCAAGGACGTCTGGGAAGGCGGCAAGATCCTCGATCCGGAAAACGGCAAGGAGTACAGTCTGCGACTGACGCCGATCGACGGTGGTCGCAAACTTGAAGTGCGCGGCTACATTGGCGCGCCCATCCTGGGCCGCACCCAGGTCTGGAACCGCATCCGCTGAAACCATGAACCGCTCGGGCTGAGCCTGTCGAAGCCCATTCCTTGCCGTTTGGACCGAGCTCGTCAAAGTCCTCTGGAGAACTTAAAACATGTCCGACATCCTGAATCACATCGACGCCGGGGTCATGACCCTGACCTTCAACCGGCTGGACAAGAAAAACTCGATCACCAGCGACATGTACGCGCAGCTTGCCGACGGCATCGAGCAGGCCAAAAACAACGCCAGCGTGCGTGTGGTGGTGATCCAGGGCCACGAGACCATCTTCAGCGCCGGTAACGATATCGGTGATTTCCTCAACAAACCACCGTCCACGCAGGACTCGCCGGTGTTCCGCTTTTTGCGCGGCATCGCCACTTTCGAGAAGCCGCTGATCGCTGCGGTGGCGGGGCCGGCGGTGGGCATCGGCACCACGCTGCTGTTCCATTGCGATCTGGTCTATGCCGGTGACAATGCGGCGTTTTCCATGCCCTTTGTGAACCTGGGCCTCTGTCCTGAAGCGGCGTCCAGCCTGCTGGTGCCGCGCATGTTCGGCTACCACCGCGCCGCCGAAGCCCTGCTGCTGGGCGAGCCCTTCTTTGCCGAAGCCGCGCAGGAAGTGGGCCTGGTCAACCGCGTGCTGCCCCCGACCGAGGTCAACGCCTATGCGCAGGCACAGGCGAAAAAGCTCGCAGCCAAGCCTTTGAGCTCTCTGGTCGAGACCAAGCGCCTCATGAAAGACGGTCAGCAGGCCGAGGTGCTGGCGCAGATGGCTGCCGAAGGGCAGAGCTTTGGCCGCATGCTGCATGAGCCCGCAGCACGCGAAGCTTTTGGTGCTTTCATGGAGAAGCGCAAACCGGACTTCAGCAAAGTCTGAAAGCCCTTCGGCCGCAGGGGCGGCCTCCTACAATGTGTGCATGACGCCCCGACACCCTGTGCCTGTTGTCTTCGAGCCCGAATACCTCGAAGGCTTTCGCCAGATCTTTGAAGAAAAGATCGTCTTCAACCAAACCCTGGGCCTGAAACTGACCCGCATCGAGCCGGGGCGTGTGCAGGCACGCATCGACATGCGCGAGGCGCTGGTGGGGCACTTCGCCTACAACCGCATCCACGGCGGCGTGATCAGCGCGGCGCTGGACGCCATCGGCAGTGCGGCCGTGATGGCCGCGGCCGCCGCCAAGCACATGGACGAGCCCCCCGCCAAACGGCTGGAACGTTTTGCCAAGCTGGGCACCATTGATCTGCGCATCGATTACTTGCGTCCGGGCATTGGCGAGTTTTTCACCATCGACGCGCATTGCCTGCGCGTGGGCTCACGTGTGGGCACGGCCCGCATGGACTTCTGCGGCCCCGATGGCACATTGATGTCAGCGGGCGCAGCCGCCTACATCGTTTCCTGATTTCAGTGGCTGCGGCCGCTGCGGTACATGCCGTGCGTCTTGCGGCTGAGCACACCCTGTGCGGCCAGCTTGTTCATGGACGGGCTGGCATGGGCGTGGGTGATGGCCAAGCCCAGCGCGTCGGCGGCGTCCTGGCGCGGCGCTGCAGGCAGCTGCAGCAGGCGTTTGACCATTTCCTGAATTTGGGATTTGGCGGCGCGGCCGTGGCCTGTGACGGCCTGCTTCATCTGCAGCGCGGTGTATTCGGCCACCGCCAGATTGCATGACACCAGCGCGGTGACGCAACAGCCCCGCGCCTGGCCCAGCATGAGCGAGGCCTGGGGGTTGACGTTCATGAAGGTGATTTCGACCGAGGCCACATCGGGCTGGTAGCGGGCGTGGATTTCGCGGATGCCGTCGTAGATGACCTTCAGCCGCGCGGGCAGGTTGCCCATTTCGCCCTTGGTGGTCTCGATCACGCCGCTGGCCACGTAAGCCAGTTTCGATCCGCTCATGTCGATCACGCCAAAGCCGGTGGTCTGCAGGCCCGGGTCGATGCCGAGGATGCGCACGGTACCGCTGGTGGCAGGTGTGCTCATGGCAGCACCACGCTGTTCATGCGGGCCATGATCACCTCGGAGCGTTCGGCCAGATAGGGCGACTGCGGCAGTTTCTCGAAATACCGCGGGCGCGGCAGCATCACCGCCAGACGCGCCGCTTCCCAGGCGTTGAGCTGGGCAGCCGGTTTGCGGAAATAGTGCTGCGCAGCGGCCTGCGCGCCAAACACGCCTTCTCCCCATTCCACGCTGTTGAGGTAAATCTCGAGGATGCGGCGTTTGGGCAGACAGGCTTCGAGCATGAGGGTGATCACCATCTCCTGGCCTTTGCGCAGCATGTTGCGCTCGCCCGAGAGGAACAGGTTTTTCGCCAGTTGCTGCGTGATGGTGGAGCCACCGACGACCTTGGCTTGTGGTGCAGGTTGGTTGGGGCGCCGGTTGGCCTGTTTTTCGGCCCTTGCCTGGGCCTGGGCATTCTTGTCCCAGGCTTTCTCCACCGCATCCCAGCGGATGCCGCCGTGGCTGACGAAGGCATCGTCTTCCGATGCAATGACTGCGCGTTGCAGGTGTTTGGAGATGGTCGGCAGGTTCTGCCATTCCTGACGCCAGGGCAGGCGGTGATCACGCGACAGCACTTGCCAGATCTGGGTGCGTTCAAAGCTGGTGGACTCGGGGGCCAGCCAGTTCATGCCCAGCACGCGCAACACAAAGAACAGCTGCAGGCACAGGGCAGCCAGCAGGCACAGCACGAACCATTGGCGCAGGGCTTTCATGCAGGTCACTCCTGGCGTGGCGACAACATGCGGGTGCGCAGGCTGTTGTCCCGCGCAAAACGGAAGCGGCTCACCACCACGATCTGATCGGCTTGCCGGCGCATCCGGGCACTGAACGGGTCAAAGGGCGCGCTGCTGCGCACGATCGCGACAGCGCGCTCATCAAGCAAAGGGTTCCCGGATGATTCGGCGATTTCGGTGGACAGCAGTTGTCCCAGGCTGTCGATGGTGATGACCATGATCAGTTTGCCATACAGCTTTTGTCCGGCAGCTTGCGGGAAATGCTGAGTCCCTTGCAGCTCAATGGTGCGGCGCAGCTTGTCGTAATACAGCGCGTAAGGCGTTTCTTCGGTGGCCGGGCTGATGTAGCGTTTGCGAGGCGCCCCCTGTGTGGCCTGAACACGCTGTTCGATGGCGGCCAGTTGTCGGGACAGCTGGCGTTTGCGTTGCTCGCGCGCTTCTTCGCGGGGGCCGCGGGGGGTATCACCCGCTTCCTGTTGTTCGAGCTGGGCCAGTTCTTGCCTGAGCACACTCAGCAGCATCATTTGCTGCATCTTCAGGGTCTCGATCTTGCGCTGCGATTCGCTCATGTCCGAGCCCTCATCCTCGGTGGGCTGGGGGGGCAGTGGAGACGAGGACAGCACCACCTGTGGAATTTCCCCACCACCGGCCAGACGTCGCTGTGCCAAGGCCTGGGGCTTGTCAGGACGCTCGGTGCTTTCAGCGTTGACCAGCGTCACTTCAAGCGGCGTGTCCTGGAACACCCGCTGATAGGCCTGTGGGGCGGCGAGTCGGAAAGTCAGCAGGCTCAGGTGAATGAGCAACGACAGGCCCAGTGTCCACATCAACAGGCGATGTGGCCGCAGGCGGGCTTGCAGGGCAGACCAGGACATGGCGGGATTTCAGCTGGCCGATGGGGACGTATCGTTCAGGTCCACCGCAATCTGCAGAGGGCCGGCGCTATCGGTGTCGTCTTCTTCACCTTCCGCTTCGACGTTGGTGGCCTGTGCATCCAACTGGGCAATCACGGTGCCGCTGACATCGAGCGCCATCAAATCGATATCGCCGAGTCTGACGCGCACTTTCGTGCCACGTGGCAGACCCTGCGCTCCCATCACGGAGAAGACCAGCGGCAAGGTTTCGGCACGCACCAGCCAGGCGCCGCCCGCGGCCTCCTTGACGAGGGTGGCGTCGAGCTCGGTGATGCCCTGCTGCTGCAGGTGGCGCAGCGTCCAGTAGCGTTCCATGCCTGATTGCACCGCGTTGTAGCCGCTGTAGGCGGCATCAAAGGCGCTGATGACCGAGAACAGCTCGGCGTCCTTGGGTTTGAACGGCGCGGCCAGCGCGGCCGTGGCGCCATGGCGTGCGCAGGCAATGATCTGCCACTGGTTGACCAGGTCGGTGTAGCGGCGCAGCGGCGAGGTGCTCCAGGCGTAGCTGGGCACGCCGATGCCGGCGTGCGGCAGCGCCTTGGTGCCCATGCGCACTTTCACGCCGGGGGCCAGACTGGCCTGGCTGCGGTAGATGCCGGGCACGCCAAGCTGGGCCAGCCACTGGCCCCAGGTGCTGTTGGCCAGGATCATGGCCTCGGCCACCATCAGATCCAGCGGTGCGCCGCGCTGGCGCACGCCGATCAGGACGGTTTCCTCGCCCGTGGGCGGGGTGTCGTTGCTGGCGCGGTCGAGCTTGAAGCTGTAGTCCGGGCGGTTGAAGGTCTCGGGCTTGCCGCGCACCACTTCGCGCCGCGCCTTGAGCGTCTGCGCCAGGCGCCAGAAGAAGCCCAGCGTGGCGCGGCTGACGGGCACATCGGCGTGGTCGGTGTTGTCCTCGCCTTCGAGCCATTCGCGGGTGATGCGGTCGTCGAGCTGGTCGTGGCGCAGGTTGACCACGATGGGTACGCGCTCAAGCCGGGTCTCGGTTTTCTGGATCTCGAGATCGGCTTCGCTGAAGGTCACGTACAGCGACACCGCAGGACACGCCTGGCCTTCGCTCAGGGTGTAGTTCTGCACCACGGCATCGGGCAGCATGGTGATCTTGTAGCCCGGCATGTAGACGGTAGACAGGCGCTGGCGGCCCACCTGGTCGATGGCACTGCCCGGCTGCACGGCCAGGCCGGGCGCGGCGATGTGGATGCCCACGGTGACGGTGCCGCTGCCCAGGCCCTGCAGCGAGAGGGCATCGTCGATTTCGGTGGTGTGCGAGTCGTCAATGGAGAACGCCTGCACCTCGGCCAGCGGCAGTTCGTCGGTGATGGCCGGAGCCTGCAACTGCGGGAAGCCTGTACCTTTGGGAAACCACTCGAACAGGAATCGTTGCCAGTGGAAGTCCCAGGGCGAGTCGATGGCGCCGGCCTGCTGCAGCAGGTCCAGTGGCGCTTTCTGGCTGGCCTTGCTGGCTTCGACCACGGCCTTGTATTCGGGGGCGTTCTTGTCGGGCCTGAACAGGATCTTGTAGAGCTGCTCGCGCACGGGCGCGGGGCACTGGCCATGGACCAGCTCTTGTGCCCAGGCCTCGATCTGGGCCTGGATCTGTTTTTTCTTTTCGATGGCGGCCAGAGCCTGCTGCACGATCTCGGCAGGGGCCTTGCGGAACCGGCCTTTGCCGGCACGGCGGAAATAATGCGGCGCCTCAAAGAGGCGCAGCAGCGCGGCGGCCTGCTGAACCGGGGTGGTGTTGGCAGAAAAATAGTCGGCGGCCAGATCGGCGAAGCCGAATTCTTCTTCTGGCGCAAACTCCCAGGCCAGATCCAGCTCGATGGTCTGCGCCAGTTCGCCAGCCTCGGCCAGCAGCGCGGCAGGAGCGGGTTTGTCGAACTTGAGCAGCATCTGCGCGGCCTTGACCTTGACCCGCTTGCCGGAATCCAGCTCCACCTGGGCAGAGGCCTCGGCTTCGGACATGACCCTCCCGGCCATGAACTTGCCGGCTTCTTCGAATAAAATGTACATCGCGTGATTTTCCCATGGCCATGGCTGACCATGAGAGCCGTCTTCTTTTTCTTGTCTCTGTATGTAGGAGCGAGCCCCTGCTCGCGAACCGTATTCCTTGGCTGTATCTTTCGCGAGCAGGGGCTCGCTCCTACCGACTCAGACGAGGAGTGACATCTGCTGGTCGCACTTCAGCGGGCAAGACCGAGAAATTCGAGAATTTCAGGCAGGTAGAGCTCGAAGTCGCTGATCGCATGGTCGCTGCCTTCGACCAGGCGCACGCGGTCCTGCCCATAGGCGCCCAGCATTTCCCGCCAGTCCAGCACTTCGTCGCCCTTGGCAATCACGGCCAGGGTCGCCGGCTTGTGGCGCGCGGGCCTGGCTTCGAGGGCCTGGAGTTCATCGATGAATCCGGCGTCGAAATGGATGCGCTGGTTCGGGTCGTGCCAGGCCGGGTGCTCGCCGATGTAGCTGGCCAGATCGCGTGCCGGATGAACGGCCGGGTTGAGCAGCACCACCGGGCAGCCGATCTGTCGGGCGAGCACAGCCGCATAAAACCCGCCCAGTGAAGAGCCGAGGATGGCCATGCGCTGGTGTGGCCAGTCGGCAATGCCCCGCTCAATGAGGGCGATGGCTTGGGCGGGTGAAGGCGGCAGTTGCGGGCACCACCACTGCGGCGCATGAGACAGCCCGGCCACGGCGCGGGCCATGCGTTGCGCTTTGAAGGACTGTGGCGAGGAACGAAAGCCGTGCAGGTACAACAGGTGGGTCGGCGGCAAGGTCATGGGCCGATCGTAAGCGACGCCGGTTTCGGGCGCGGGGGATAATCCGGTCATGGTTGCCGTGATTCAAAAAAACAGCCTGTGGAGGCGTTTCCTGTACCTGGTTGAAGGCTTCGACGGGCCGTTGGCGTTCGCCGTCTTTCTGCTGGCCTGTGCGGGCATGACGGTGATGTTTTCCTCGGGCTTTGACCATGGCACACGCTTTGTGGACCATGGCCGCAACATGCTGATTGCGGGTTTCATCATGTTTGCCGTGGCCCAGATCCCGCCCCAGAAGCTCATGTCCCTGGCGGTGCCGCTCTACACGGTCGCAGTGGCCTTGCTGCTGGCGGTGGCGCTGTTTGGCATCACCAAGAAAGGCGCGCGGCGCTGGGTGAATGTGGGGGTGGTGATCCAGCCCAGCGAAATCCTCAAGATCGCGATGCCACTGATGTTGGCCTGGTGGTTCCAGAAACGCGAAGGGCAGCTGCGGCCTCTGGACTTCACGGTGGCCGGTGTGTTGCTGGCGGTCCCCGTGGGTCTCATCATGAAGCAGCCCGATCTGGGCACGTCCTTGCTGGTGCTGGCGGCGGGTCTGTCGGTGATCTTTTTTGCGGGCCTTAAATGGCGCTGGATCCTGCCTCCGGTGCTGGTCGGTCTGGTCGGCTTGGTCGTTCTGGTGCTGATGGAGCCAACGTTGTGCGCCGACGGGGTGGACTGGAAGGTGCTGCACGAGTATCAGCGTCAGCGCGTATGCACCTTGCTGGACCCCACGCGCGACCCGCTGGGCAAAGGGTTTCACATCATTCAGGGCATGATCGCCATTGGCTCGGGTGGTTTTTGGGGCAAAGGCTTCATGCAGGGCACGCAGACCCACCTGGAATTCATCCCGGAGCGCACCACCGATTTCATCTTTGCCGCTTATGGCGAGGAGTTTGGGCTGGTCGGTAACCTTTTCCTGATCTCGTCCTTCGCATTCCTGATCTGGCGAGGTCTGCGCATCGCCAGCGAGGCGCCCACGCTGTTCACTCGCCTGCTGGCCGGGAGCATGAGCACGATTTTCTTTGTCTATGCCTTTGTCAACATGGGCATGGTCAGCGGCATCCTGCCGGTGGTCGGCGTACCGCTGCCCTTCATCAGCTATGGCGGCACGGCCATGGTCACGCTCGGTCTGGCGCTGGGCATCCTGATGTCGATTGCCAAATCCAAGCAGCTGGTGCAGACCTGATTTGCCTGGTGTGAGCCCGTGCACCGGCAAGGGCTCGTGTGTCTGCCTAGAATGAGCCCCATGATCTCGCGCGAACCCACCCTTGAACGCCTGGCCACGGCCAAATCCCTGCTGCTCGACCCTTTTGGTTTGGACGAGGGGCATCTGAGTCGCGCCCTCGCTGCCATCAAGACCCACCAGGTCGACGACGCCGATCTGTATTTCCAGTACACCCGCACCGAAGGCTGGAGTCTGGAGGAGGGCATCGTCAAGACCGGCAGTTTCAGCATCGATCAGGGCGTGGGCGTGCGCGCGGTGGCGGGCGAGAAAACCGCGTTTGCCTACTCGGATGACATTTCCGAAGCCTCGCTGATGGACGCGGCCGCTACGGTGCGCGCAATCGCCGCAGCATCGCAGAACAAACGCAGCAAGGTCCCGGCCCGCAAGGTCTCGGCCAGCCGCTCGCTCTACCCTTCGCTGGACCCGATGTCCACGCTGGACAGCACGGCCAAGGTCAAGCTGCTGGAGAAGGTCGAAAAACTCGCCCGCGCCAAAGACCCACGCGTCGTACAGGTCATGGCCGGCATGGCCACCGAATACGACGTGGTGCTGGTGGCCCGCGCCGATGGCACGCTGGCGGCCGATGTGCGTCCCTTGATCCGCCTGTCGGTGTCGGTGATCGCTGAGCAGAACGGCCGCCGCGAAGCCGGCAGCAGTGGCGGCGGTGGTCGCTTTGGTCTGGCGTATTTCGACGACGCGATGGTTGAAACCTATGTGGACGAAGCCGTGCATGCGGCGCTCACCAACCTGGACGCACGCCCCGCACCCGCTGGCGAGATGACGGTGGTGCTGGGCTCGGGCTGGCCCGGCGTGCTGCTGCACGAGGCGGTGGGCCACGGTCTGGAGGGCGACTTCAACCGCAAGGGCTCGAGCGCTTTCAGTGGCCGCATCGGCCAGCGCGTGGCCGCCAAAGGCGTGACGGTGCTCGACGATGGCACCATCGCCGACCGCCGCGGTTCGCTCAATGTGGACGACGAGGGCCACGCCAGCCAGAAGAACGTGCTGATCGAGGACGGCATCCTGCGCGGCTACATCCAGGACGCGATGAACGCGCGCCTGATGGGCGTCAAGCCCACCGGCAACGGCCGCCGCGAAAGCTACGCCCATGTGCCCATGCCTCGCATGACCAACACCTACATGCTGGGCGGCGACAAGGATCCGCAGGAGATCGTGGCCAGCATCAAGAAGGGCCTGTATGCGACCAACTTCGGTGGTGGCCAGGTGGACATCACCAGCGGCAAGTTCGTGTTCTCGGCCAGCGAAGCCTATTGGGTGGAGAACGGCAAGATTCTTTATCCGGTGAAAGGCGCGACGCTGATCGGCAGCGGGCCGGAGTCGCTCAAGAAGATTTCGATGATTGGCAACGACATGCGGCTCGACTCTGGTGTTGGCACCTGCGGCAAGGAAGGCCAGAGCGTGCCGGTGGGCGTGGGGCAGCCGACCTTGCGGATCGACGGGCTCACGGTTGGCGGGACGGTTTGACGGGTTTCTCCGTTGGGGGAGCCTCTGTGCGGGCGCGGTGAGGGCGTCTCCCTGCTCCTCATGATGCGGGTACGCATAAATCGTCGCATGAAGACGCCCTCACCGCGCCCGCACAGAGGCGACAGTGTCTTCGACCCCGTAAACAAACCGAACGACTCGAACACCCACAAGCGTTGAGAGGTGGCCAGGGCCGGGGTGACGATTTCTGCGTACCCGCAGCATGAGGAGCCCTGGCCCTGGCCACCTCTCAACGCTCTTTGCACGATCAGCGATAAAGCCCCCGGACATCCCCTGACAAGCCCCGTCAGAAACCTGTGATACATTGATACCATGTCTTCGCGCTTCGCCTTTTACTTTTTTTACTTTTGGTTCTCAGTCCCCGGCGGACGAGAGGCGAACGCGTAAGCACCCGAACACCTCACACCCAACCGCCGGAGCCCCAAAGCCCGGCGGTTTTTTTTCACCTGTTTCCAACCTTCATTTCAAGCACGAGGAGCCTTCGATGAACGCCAAAGCCAACCTGGACAACTGGCAACAGCACCCTGCAGACCGAACCGGCCAGACCGACGACGAACGCATCAAGGACATCACCGTGCTGCCTCCACCCGAACACCTGATGCGCTTTTTCCCGATCGCCGGTACGGCGGTGGAAAAGCTCATCGCCAAAACCCGCAAGACCATCCACCACATCCTGCACGGGCGCGACGACCGCCTGCTGGTCATCATCGGTCCCTGCTCGATCCATGACCCCGCTGCCGCGCTCGAGTACGCCCGCCGTCTGAAGCCGCTGCGTGACCAATACGCCGACACGCTGGAAGTCGTGATGCGTGTCTACTTCGAAAAACCCCGCACCACCGTGGGCTGGAAGGGCCTGATCAACGACCCCTACCTCGATGAAAGCTACCGCATCGACGAAGGCCTGCGCATCGCGCGCCAGTTGCTCATCGAGATCAACCGCGCAGGGCTCCCCGCGGCCAGCGAATTCCTGGACGTGATCTCGCCGCAGTACATCGGTGACCTGATCAGCTGGGGCGCCATCGGCGCCCGCACCACCGAAAGCCAGGTACACCGAGAGCTGGCCTCAGGCCTGTCGGCGCCGATCGGCTTCAAGAATGGCACCGACGGCAACATCAAGATCGCCACCGACGCCATCCAGGCGGCCGCGCGCGGCCACCATTTCCTGTCGGTGCACAAGAACGGTCAGGTCGCGATCGTGCAGACCCAGGGCAACAAGGACTGCCACGTGATCCTGCGCGGTGGCAAAGCACCCAATTACGACGCCGCCAGTGTGGCGGCGGCTTGTGCAGAGTTGGAAGCCTCCAAGCTGCCGGGCACGCTGATGGTCGATTTCAGCCACGCCAACAGCTCCAAGCAGCACAAGAAGCAGGTCGAAGTGGCCAAAGACATTGCGGGCCAGATCTCGGGTGGATCGCGTCAGGTGTTCGGTGTCATGGTCGAAAGCCACCTGCACGAAGGTGCGCAGAAGTTCACCCCGGGCAAAGACGATGTGAACGCGCTGGAATACGGCAAGAGCATCACCGACGCCTGCATCGGCTGGGACGACAGCGAAGAGGTGCTGCAGATCCTTTCGGATGCAGTGAAGGCTCGCCGAGCCCGTTGATGTGTGAAGGGCACGCGCCTGTGGAGCGTGCCCTGGTCGATGTCAGGGCATGTATTGCCCGCCATTGACCTCCAGGATCTGTCCGGTCATGTAGCCAGACATCTGCTCGGAGGCCAGAAACACAAAGGCACCTGCGCACTCCTCCGGTGAGCCGAGGCGGTTCATCGGGATGGTGCTTCTGAAAGACTCCAGCATCGCCGGGGTCGAGAAACGCTCATGAAATGGCGTAGTGATCACGCCCGGAGCGACGGCATTCACGCGGATCTTGTCCTTGACCAGCTCCTTGGCCAGTCCGCGTGTCATGGTGGACACAAAGCCTTTGGACCCGGCATAGAGCGAGGCGCCTGCTCCCCCACCATGGCGTGCAGCCACTGAGGTGACATTGATGATGTTGCCACCACTGCCCTGTCGGCGCATGGCCTCAACGGCGGCCGCGCTGCACATCATGGCCGATCGCACGTTGAGGTGAACCACTTCGTCGAACAGTTCGTCGGTGATGGATTCGATGGGCGCGCGTTGCACCAGTGCGCCTGCATTGTTGATCAGGGCATCCACGCGACCAAAAGTCTTGAGGGTGTCGGCCACCAGTTGCCTGCATTGGGCAGAGTCGCGCACATCGGCCTGCAGCAGGCAGGCCTGCGCACCGGTTGATTTCACCTTGTCCAGGACTTCTTCGGCTGGGGCCCGGCTGCTGTTGTAGTGCACGACAACCCGTGCGCCCAGTTTGCCAAATGCCACAGCGGCTGCCGCGCCGATGCCTGTGCTCGATCCGGTGATGAGCACGACTTTGTCTTTCAGATCGTTGACCATGTTGTCTCCAGTCAGTTGTTCGGGTGAGGATGTCACCAGGTCATTATGGGGAGACATGCAAGATCTGGCCGATCAAGCCGGCGACATCAATGTGCGGCGGGGGCTCCCTGAAATTCGCGCCACAAAAGGTACAAGCCACTGGCCACGACCACGGCGGCGCCCAGCACCACGGCATGATCGGGGACCTGGTCAAAGACCAGCCAGCCGCCCAGGGTCATGTACAGGATCTGCTGGTACAGAAAAGGCCCCAGCACTGCCGCCGATGCAAAGCGGTGCGCCTGCGCCGCAAAGTAGTGGCCCGCACCGCCACTCAGGCCGGCCACGCTCAGCATCAGCCACTGCCAGCCGCTGCTGGGCGTCTGCCAGGTCCACAGCGCAAAGGGCGTGAGTACCGCGGTGGACACCATGGCCGAGGCCAGCTGCATGGTGGCGGGGTGTTCGCTGCTGGCCAGGTGGCGCGTGAGCAGGTTGAACAGCGCGTAAATAATGGCATTGCCCAGCGAAAGCAGGATCGCAGGGTGAAAGGCGTGACTGCCGGGCCGGATGATGATCAGTACGCCGGCAAAACCCACCGCAATCGCGATCCAGCGGCGCGCATCCAGGTGTTCGCCCAACCACCAGACCGAGAGCACGGCGATCAGGATGGGGACGGAAAACTGCATCGCACTGGTCTGGGCCAGCTGCAGGTATTGCAAGGCCCAGAAATTCAAAGCCGTCATGACTGCCAGCATGATCCCGCGCAGCAGCTGCAGCCGGGGTTGACGCCAACGCACCAGGTCCAGCCCCATGGAAGGCGAGAAGATTGCCAGCGAGAACAGGGAATGCGTCAGAAAGCGCAGCCACACCACCTGCAGCACCGGCAGACTGAGCACCAGCCATTTGGCGGTGGTGTCCAGCAAGGCAAAGCACAGTGTGGTCAGGGTGACCAGGCCAATGCCGATGCGCCGATGGCGAGCGCTGTCCTTGAGCATTCGGATCAGGCCGGTTGCAAGGCCTGCAACAGCTTGGCGTGGATGCCGCCAAAGCCACCATTGCTCATGCACAGCAGGTGGTCGCCCGGGCGTGCCTGCGCCAGCACCTGCGCGATGACGCCGTCGATCGTGTCGGCCACCTGCGCCCGTGCGCCCATGGGGGCCAGCGCCGAGACGGCGTCCCAGCCCAGCCCGCCTGAGTGGCAGAACGCGAGGTCCGCTTCTTCCAGGCTCCAGGGCAACTGGGCCTTCATGGTGCCGAGCTTCATGGTGTTGCTGCGCGGCTCGAAGATGGCCAGGATGCGCGCATCGCCCACCTGCCGGCGCAGGCCATTGACTGTGGTGCGGATGGCGGTGGGGTGGTGCGCAAAGTCGTCGTAGACGGTGATGCTGTTGACGGTGCCGCGCACTTCCATGCGGCGCTTGACGTTTTCAAAGCTGGCCAGAGCCTTTGCCGCCACGACAGGCGCCACGCCCACATGCTCGGCGGCCGCGATGGTAGCGAGCGCATTGAGCTGGTTGTGCACGCCGCCAAGGGTCCATTGCACATCGGCCACAGGCTGGCCGGTCTGCAGCACCTTGAATTGCGAGGGTTCGCCCAGGACCACGAAGTCGCTCACGGCGCTGCCAAAGGTGCGCACCTCGCTCCAGCAGCCTTGCGCCAGCACGCGCGTGAGGCTTTCTTCCAGGCCGTTGACGACCACGCGGCCGGAGCCGGGCACGGTGCGCACCAGGTGGTGGAACTGGCGTTCGATGGCGGCCAGGTCGTCGAAGATGTCGGCATGGTCGAATTCCAGGTTGTTCAGGATGGCCGTGCGGGGGCGGTAGTGCACGAACTTGCTGCGTTTGTCGAAGAAGGCGGTGTCGTATTCGTCAGCTTCGATCACGAAATATTTTCCGCCACCCAGGCGTGCCGACACGCCGAAGTTCAGCGGCACGCCGCCGACCAGAAAGCCCGGTTGCAGACCCGCCTGCTCCAGCACCCAGGTGAGCATGGAAGTGGTGGTCGTTTTGCCGTGGGTGCCGGCCACGGCCAGCACATGCTTGCCCTGCAGCACGTGTTCGGCCAGCCACTGCGGGCCGCTGGTGTAGGGAGCTTCAGCCTCCAGAATCGCTTCCATCAGCGGGAATTTGGGACTGCCGTCCGGCAGGCGGGCGCGGCTGACCACGTTGCCGATGACATACATGTCCGGTTGCAGTGCCATCTGCTCAGCACCAAAACCCTCGATCAGGTCGATGCCCAAGGCGCGCAGCTGGTCGCTCATCGGGGGGTAGACGCCGGCGTCGCAACCGGTGACTTTGTGGCCAGCTTCGCAGGCCAAGGCTGCGACCCCGCCCATGAAGGTGCCGCAGATGCCAAGAATATGAATGTGCATGGTGTTCAATTGTAGGAGCGCGCCCATGCGCGCGAATGTCGTCGGTGTTTGCCGGTTGTGGGCAGGGTCGGCGGTCGGGCCGCCTCAGTCGCTTCGCGCCAGCAAGTTGGCCAGACCGCCGACCCTGCCCACAACCTTTGTCTGCCCGGGCTCTTATGGCAAGTCCTGTCGCTGGGTGAACAGCGCTGAGCGACAATTCTTCCCATGAACGAAGTCCAGCTCGAAATTGCCGCCACCGCCGCCCGCATGGTGGTCGAAGAGGGGCTGAATTTCGGTCCGGCCAAGCTGCGCGCGCTCAAGGCCTTGGGCTTGCCTGCTCGCACGGCCTTGCCGAACAACGAGCAGATCGAAGAGCAGGTGCGGGAATACATCGAGATCTTCTGTGCCGATACCCAGCCCCAGGAGTTGCGCGCGCTGCGCGAACACGCCCTGGTCTGGATGGACAGGTTGTCCGAATTCCGGCCGCACCTGGGGGGGGCTGTCTGGTATGGCTGGGCCACGCGCCTGTCCGACATCGATCTGGCGCTGTTCTGCGATGACCCCAAGTCAGCCGAAATCGCCCTGATCAATCAAAACCTGCGCTACGAGGTGCAGTCCCAGTCGGGCATGCACGGACAGGCTGTGGATGTACTGAGTCTGCACAGTTTTTGTCGTGATCTGGGTGAAGACATCGGGGTCCATCTGCGAATTTATGACCTGCAGGGTTTGCGCGGAGCGCTTGTTCCTGATGGGCGCGGGCGCAGTCCTCGTGGGGATATGGCTGCGCTGCAGCGCTTGTTGGCTGAAGAAGCCGCACAATGACGGCATGAAAACGAATTCCTCGCATACATTTGGCCGTCGAAGCCTGTTGGCGGTTGGGGTGTTGGCGGCGACCGCCGGTGCAGGGTTGGCCTGGTGGCGTTTGACGCCGAAAACTGCTCGTTCCCAGGAAATCGAGGCTTTCTGGTCGAGTCGTTTCGAGCAACCCTCAGGAGCCGAACTGGACTTGAAGGCCCTTCGGGGCCAGCCCTTGCTGGTGAATTTCTGGGCGACCTGGTGCCCCCCCTGTGTCGAAGAATTGCCCATGCTGGATGCCTTTTCGCTTGAACATGCGGGGAAAGGCTTTCAAGTGCTGGCTTTGGCTATTGATCAGCCAAGTTCGGTGCGCCGATTCCTGGAACGGCAACCTTTGTCTTTTCCTGTCGGACTGGCGGGTCTTGGTGGCATGGATCTGGTACGCTCTTTGGGTAATTCGCAAGGTGGACTGCCATTCAGTGTCTTTTTCAATGCAGATGGTGGTATTTACAGGCAGAAACTGGGGCAATTGACGCCACAAGACTTGCGAGATTGGGTCCGCCACCCCGCTTGAGCGGCTTTCCATCCCGTCATGTGGGATGTTCATTTCCTTTGGCGTGTGATTTGCCGCATATATCTGCAATTTTCTCGGTGTTTTCCCTGAAATTGAGGTAAATTCAGCACATTACATTTGCTGACGCAAGGAGGTCTCATGGATTTGCGCAAACTCAAGACCCTGATCGATCTGGTGTCCGAGTCCAACGTTTCTGAACTCGAAATCACCGAAGCCGAGGGCAAGGTCAGGATCGTCAAGAGTGCCGGCGTGGTCGTGGCGGCCCCTGTGGTGACGCCTGCACCTGTGGCGGCTGCTCCTGCGGCAGTGGCTGCCCCGGTTGCCGCCCCTGCGGTAGCTCCTGCCGAAGCGCCAGCCATCCCCGTGGCCAGCGGCCACACGGTGAAGTCCCCGATGGTGGGCACGTTTTACCGTTCGTCCAGCCCTGGTGCTGCGCCTTTCGTGCAGATCGGCTCGGTGGTCAAGGAAGGCGACACGCTGTGCATCGTTGAGGCCATGAAGATCCTCAACGAAATCGAATCCGACAAGGCTGGCACAGTCACCCAGATCCTGTGTGAGAACGGTCAGGCGGTCGAATACGGCCAGCCGATGTTTGTCATCGAATAAACCAGGGCAGCCCATGTTCAAGAAAATTCTGGTCGCCAACCGCGGCGAGATCGCGTTGCGCATCCAGCGCGCCTGCCGTGAGCTGGGGGTGACGGCCGTGATGGTCTACTCCGAGGCGGACAAAGAGGCCAAATACGTCAAGTTGGCTGACGAAGCCGTCTGTATCGGCCCGGGGCCTTCCGCGCAGAGCTACCTCAACATGCCGGCCATCATCTCGGCTGCCGAGGTGACCGATGCCGAAGCCATTCACCCCGGCTATGGCTTCTTGAGCGAGAACGCCGACTTTGCCGAGCGCGTCGAGAAGTCCGGTTTTCAGTTCATTGGCCCGACGCCCGAGTCGATCCGCATCATGGGTGACAAGGTCTCGGCCAAGCAGGCCATGATCAAGGCCGGTGTGCCTTGCGTGCCGGGTTCCGAGGGTGAGCTGCCCGACGATCCGGCGCAGATCCGGGCGACGGCCAAGCGCATTGGTTATCCCGTCATCATCAAGGCCGCCGGCGGCGGCGGCGGTCGCGGCATGCGGGTGGTGCACACCGAGGCGGCGCTGATCAATGCGGTGCAGATGACCAAGGCCGAAGCCGGGGCTGCCTTCGGCAACCCGGCGGTCTACATGGAGAAGTTCCTGCAGAACCCGCGCCACATCGAGATCCAGATCCTGGCCGACAAGCACAAGAATGCCGTCTACCTGGGCGAACGCGACTGCTCGATGCAGCGTCGCCACCAGAAGGTGATCGAGGAGGCGCCGGCGCCAGGCATCCCGCGCAAACTGATCGACAAGATCGGCGAGCGTTGCGTGGCCGCCTGCAAGAAGATCGGCTACCGCGGTGCGGGCACCTTCGAGTTCCTGTACGAAAACGGCGAGTTCTATTTCATCGAGATGAACACGCGCGTGCAGGTCGAGCACCCGGTAACCGAATGGATCACCGGTGTGGACATCGTCAAGACGCAGATCATGGTGGCCGCGGGCGAGAAATTGCCTTTTACCCAGCGCCAGATCGAGATCCGTGGCCACGCCATCGAATGCCGGGTGAACGCCGAAGACCCGTTCAAGTTCATCCCCTCGCCGGGTCGCATCACCACATGGCATGCACCGGGTGGCCCGGGCGTGCGCGTGGACTCGCATGCCTACACCAACTACTTTGTCCCGCCGAACTACGACTCGATGATTGGCAAGATCATCGTGCACGGTGACACGCGCGAGCAGGCGATTGCCCGCATGCAGACGGCGCTGGCCGAGACCGTGGTGGAAGGCATCAACACCAACATCCCGCTGCACCGCGAACTGATGGTGGACGCCAAGTTCATGGCCGGGGGCACCAACATCCACTACCTGGAGCACTGGCTCAGCCAGCACAAGCGCTGATGTTTGAGCTCCTGCTGCTGTGCCCGGAGGAACGGGTTGAAATCCTCAGCGATGCACTGGATGCGCTCGATGCGCTGAGTGTGTCCGTTGAGGATGCGGATGCCCAGACGCCGGCCGAACAGGCCCTTTTTGGTGAACCTGGCATGCCGCCGCCCAAGGACGGCTGGCAGCGTTCGCGCGTGGTGGCCTTGTTTGCACAGCAGACCCAGGCCGATGAGGCCAGTGCCCTGTTGCAGGCGCAGGACTTTTTTGACGGCTGCAAACTCTTGGGGGTGCGCCGTGTGGAAGATCAGGACTGGGTGCGACTGACGCAGTCGCAATTTGCACCGGTCGAGATCACGTCCGATTTCTGGATTGTTCCAACCTGGCACGAGGTGCCTGCCCAGGCGCGCCAGATCATCCGTCTTGACCCGGGCCTGGCCTTTGGTACCGGTACCCATCCGACCACGCGCATGTGTCTGCGCTGGATCGCCCGTCACGATCTGTCAGGCCAGCGCGTGCTCGATTACGGGTGTGGTTCCGGCATTCTTGCGATTGGCGCGGCCAAATACGGCGCGCAGCGCATCGATGCGGTGGACATTGACGAGGCGGCTGTGACCTCGACACAGTTGAACGCCGAGGCCAACAATGTCCAGCTCCATGCCGGCCTGCCCGAACTGGCGCAGGGGGAATACCAGACGGTGCTGGCCAACATCCTGGCCACACCTTTGAAAGTGCTGGCCCCCTTGCTGTGCGCCCATGTGGCGTCGGGTGGGCAGCTGGTGCTGGCGGGCATCCTGGAGCGGCAGGCTCAAGAACTCCAGCAGGCCTACGCCCCTTGGGTGGCTCTGGAGGTGGCCGATGCCGAAGACGGCTGGATCCTGATGACGGCCCGCAAGGCCTGATGAATACAATGGGCCATGCCCAGCGATCAAGTCACCCGTTGCCCTCACTGCCAAGCGGTTTTTCGGGTCGCGCCTGAGTCCCTGGCCCAGGCGCAAGGCTGGTTGCGTTGCGGTCAGTGCCAAGGGGTTTTTGACAGCACAGGGTTGACTGTTCCTTGGGCGCCGGAGCCGGAGGTGCTCACGGAACGCATGGACCTCAAGGCATTCCTGAAAGAGGAAGACCGAGGGGCTTCCCCAGCGTCGGCCCCTGTGGCAGAGGTCAGCGATGAACTGCTTTCTTTCGAGCAGGCCTTGGCCACCTTTCCGGGCCGCCCGCCCGAAATGCCTGCCTCTGATGCTGTATCGGTAATGAATCCCTCCACCTTGTCAGAGGCGCCTTCACCGCCTGTTGCATCACATGGTGGAAGGCGGCAGGTGCGGATGTGGGGTCTTGGCCTGGTGTTGCTGGCTTTGTTTCAGCTGGTTTGGGCATCGCGCAGCACATGGTTACAGATGCCATGGATCACAGAAACGGCGCAGGCAGGGTGTGCCCGAGGGGGTTGCCGGTTGCCCGCCTGGCGTGGTCCGGATCTTTTGAAAATCGACAGCTCACATTTTGTGCGCGTCGACAAGGGCTACCGACTGGAGTGGAGCTTGCGCAGTGTGTCGGCTTGGCCATTGCACATGCCCGCCATGGAGTTGACCCTGAGGGACGAAGCTGGAAGCGTATTGGTGCGCCGCGTGCTCACGCCATCCGAGATGGCTGCGCCGCCGCGACTTGAGCCAGGTCAGGGCTGGGAAGGTGTTTTGCTGCTGCAGGTTGCGGATGCCCCGGATTTGCCGGTATCGGGGTACCACCTGCTGGCGTTTTATCCCTGAACATCAGGCCCAAGTAAAAAGGCCCGACGCCGGAGCATCGGGCCTTGCTGGCTCTATTGCCTGAACGGGATTCAGGGCTTGGCGGCCGAAGGGAACGGCCACGCAGCCTGAGGGTTCAGCGTGGTTTGCGCAGCAGGGGCAGCGGGAGCTTTGGCGGCCTTTTTGGCAGCGGGCTTCTTGGCGGCCTTTTTGGCGGCCTTTTTGGCGGCCGGCTTTTTGGCAGCCGGTTTTTTGGCAGCAGCTTTCTTGGCTACGGCCTTCTTGGCGACCGCTTTTTTGGCGGCCGGTTTTTTGGCAGCAGCTTTCTTGGCTACGGGCTTGGCAGCAGCTTTCTTGGCGACGGGCTTCTTAGCAACAGCTTTCTTGGCTGCGGGCTTCTTGGCGACGGCCTTTTTGGCTACGGGCTTCTTGGCGACAGCTTTCTTGGCTGCGGGCTTTTTGGCAGCAGCTTTTTTGGCCGGTGCAGCTTTCTTGGCTGCGGGCTTCTTCGCTACGGCTTTCTTGGCAGCCGGCTTTTTAGCGGCGGCTTTCTTGGGTGCAGCTTTTTTTGCGGCTGCTTTCTTTGCAGTTGCCATGGTTTTCTCCTAATTCAAATGGAAGAATCATCGGACACAAAAACACTCGATGCGTGTTGGGCGCACCAAGCGATTCAGGGTGCTGAGGCCGGCCTCAACACCCTGAACACGGGAAAGCCCCGTCGCCAACGTCCTGCGGACGCTGACGGATCGGGGCTTGAAGGGGGTCATCATCAAAAGGGGCTCAATCCCAGGAGAGGGCACCACCGGACTGGTATTCGATGACGCGGGTCTCGAAGAAGTTGCGTTCCTTCTTCAGGTCGATCATTTCGCTCATCCACGGGAACGGGTTTTCCTCGTTCGGAAAAAGCGCCTCGAGGCCGATCTGGGTGGCGCGGCGGTTGGCGATGTAGCGCAGATAACCTTTGAACATGGACGCGTTCAGACCCAGCACGCCGCGTGGCATGGTGTCTTCAGCATAGCGGTATTCGAGCTCGACGGCCTTCTGGAACAGGGCCTTGATTTCGGCCTTGAACTCGGCCGTCCACAGGTGCGGGTTCTCGAGCTTGATCTGGTTGATCAGATCGATGCCGAAATTGCAGTGCATGGATTCGTCGCGCAGGATGTACTGGTACTGCTCGGCAGCGCCGGTCATCTTGTTCTGACGGCCCAGCGCCAGGATCTGGGTGAAGCCGACGTAGAAGAACAGGCCTTCCATCAGGCAGGCGAACACGATCAGGCTCTTGAGCAGGGTCTGGTCAGCCTCAGGCGTGCCGGTCTTGAAGTGCGGGTCCATGATCGCGTCGATGAACGGGATCAGGAACTCGTCCTTGTCACGGATCGACTGCACCTCGTGGTAGGCGTTGAAGATTTCCGACTCGTCCAGACCCAGCGACTCGACGATGTACTGGTAGGCGTGGGTGTGGATGGCTTCTTCAAAGGCTTGGCGCAGCAGGAACTGGCGGCACTCGGGCGCCGTGATGTGGCGGTAGGTGCCCAGCGTGATGTTGTTGGCGGCCAGCGAATCGGCGGTCACGAAGAAGCCAAGGTTGCGCTTGATGATGCGGCGCTCGTCTTCGGAGAGCCCGTTGGGGTCTTTCCACAGCGCGATGTCGCGGTTCATGTTCACTTCCTGCGGCATCCAGTGGTTGGCGCAGGTGGCAAGGTATTTTTCCCAGGCCCACTTGTACTTGAAAGGCACCAGCTGGTTGACGTCGGTCTGGCCGTTGATGATGCGCTTGTCAGCCACGTTGACGCGGCGTTCGCTGCTGGCGTTGGCAGAAGTAGAGGGAGAGAAATGTCCTGCCGCAGGCGCGGCGCCTGCGTTGCGGGTGGTGGGCATTGCCGGTTGCAATGCGGGATTGACTTGATCGTCCCAGGACAGCATAGAAATTTCCAGTGTTCGAATTATGAAAGCTTGTGCATGAAATGCAAAGCGTTCAAAGGGTTTTTTGCATGAACGCTTTGCTCAAGTGTTGTGCATTTGCATCGTGCGCGATGTGACGGCACATCGCGCACATTGCATTGGCGGCATCACTCACTGGCAGGCTTCGCAGACTTGATCGTCGATGGCGGTGAACTTCACATCGCTCGCAGGTGCTGCTGCAGCCGCGCCGCCTGCGCCCGATGACACGGCGTTGAGCTGGCCCGCGGCAATCGTTGACTTCTCGGCGTGCGTGGCACTGGTGGTGCGCAGGTAGTAGGTGGTCTTGAGACCACGCAACCAGGCCAGCTTGTAGGTGTCGTCGAGCTTCTTGCCCGAAGCACCGGCCATGTAGATGTTGAGCGACTGCGCCTGGTCGATCCATTTCTGGCGACGGGCAGCGGCTTCCACCAGCCATTGCGGCTCCACCTCGAAGGCGGTGGCGTACAGCTGCTTGATCTCCTGCGGCACGCGGTCGATCGGGCGCAACGAACCATCGAAGTGCTTGAGGTCCATGACCATCACGTCATCCCACAGGCCCAGGCGCTTGAGGTCCTTGACCAGGTAACCGTTGATCACGGTGAACTCGCCCGACAGGTTGGACTTGACCGACAGGTTGCCGAAACAGGGCTCGATCGACGCGTCCACGCCGATGATGTTGGAAATCGTCGCGGTCGGCGCGATGGCAATGCAGTTGGAATTGCGCATGCCATCCTGCGCGATCTTCTTGCGCAGGGCGTCCCAGTCCAGGGTGGAAGAGCGGTCGACTTCGACATAGCCGCCACGCTCCTGGGCCAGCAGGTCCAGCGAGTCGTGCGGCAGGATGCCGCGGTCCCACAGCGAGCCTTTGTAGCTGGAGTACTTTCCACGCTCCTTGGCCAGCTCGGTTGAGGCCCAGTAGGCGTAGTAGCAGATCGCTTCCATCGACTGGTCGGCGAATTCCACGGCCGCCTGGCTGGCATAGGGGATGCGCATTTCATAGAGCGCATCCTGGAAAGCCATCAGGCCCATGCCCACCGGACGGTGGCGCAGGTTGGAGTCGCGCGCCTTTTTCACGGCGTAGTAGTTGATGTCGATCACGTTATCGAGCATGCGCATGGCCGTGGAAATGGTCTTGCGCAGTTTTTCGTGGTCGATTTCCTTGCCGTTGGGCCCATCCTTGAGGTGCTTGACCAGGTTGACCGAACCCAGGTTGCAGACGGCGGTTTCGGTGTCGCTGGTGTTGAGCGTGATTTCGGTGCACAGGTTTGACGAGTGCACCACGCCCACGTGCTGCTGGGGCGAGCGCACGTTGCAGGGATCCTTGAAGGTGATCCAGGGGTGGCCGGTCTCGAACAGCATCGAGAGCATCTTGCGCCACAGGTCCAGGGCCTGCACCTGCTTGGCCGGCTTGATCTCACCGCGGGCAGCCTTTTCTTCGTAGGCGACATAGGCTTTCTCGAATTCGCTGCCGAACTTGTCGTGCAGGTCCGGGCAGTTAGATGGCGAGAACAGGGTCCAGGTGCCTTTTTCCATCACGCGGCGCATGAACAGGTCGGGGATCCAGTTGGCCGTGTTCATGTCGTGCGTGCGGCGGCGGTCATCGCCGGTGTTCTTGCGCAGCTCCAGGAACTCTTCGATGTCCAGGTGCCAGGTCTCCAGGTAGGCGCAGACTGCACCCTTGCGCTTGCCGCCCTGGTTGACGGCCACGGCGGTGTCGTTGACCACTTTCAGGAAGGGGACCACGCCCTGCGATTCGCCGTTGGTGCCTTTGATGTGCGAGCCCAGGGCGCGCACGCGGGTCCAGTCGTTGCCCAGGCCACCGGCATATTTGGACAGCAGGGCGTTTTCCTTGAGGGACTCGTAAATGCCGTCCAGGTCATCAGGCACAGTGGTCAGGTAGCAGGACGACAGCTGCGAGCGCAGGGTGCCGCTGTTGAACAGGGTCGGGGTGGAGCTCATGAAGTCGAAGGTGGACAGCACCTCGTAGAACTCGATGGCGCGCGCTTCGCGGTCGATCTCCTGCAGCGCCAGGCCCATGGCCACGCGCATGAAGAAGATCTGAGGCAGCTCGATGCGGGTCTTGCGCACGTGCAGGAAATAGCGGTCGTACAGGGTCTGCAGGCCGATGAAATCGAACTGCAGGTCGCGCTCGGGCTTGAGTGCAGCGGCCAGACGCGGCAGGTCGAACTGCAACAGGTCGGGGTTGAGCAACTCGTTGTCGACGCCCTTCTTGATGGCCTGAGGGAAGAAGTTGATGTACTCCTGCCCCATTTCGGCCTGGGTCAGTTCCTTGCCCAGCACTTCCTTGGCGATGGTGTGCATCAGCAGACGGGCGGTGGCGTAGGTGTAGTCGGGCTCTTTTTCGATCAGGGTGCGGGCCGCGAGGATGGAGGCCTTGTAGACCTCCTGCAGCGGCACGCCGTCGTAGAGGTTGCGCACGGTTTCGGCCAGGATGGGCTCAGGGCTGACGTCCTGGCCCAGGCCATCGCAGGCGTGGGCAATGATGCCCTGCAAGTAGTTCATGTCCAGGGCCATGCGCTGGCCGCCGTCGGTGACGAACAGCTCGGGGTGGGCGGGGGCGGGGTTCGCCTGTTGTTGTTGGGCGCGTTCCTGGGCGCGGCGTTCACGGTAGAGCACATAGGCGCGGGCCACATCGTGCTGGCCGCTGCGCATCAGGCCCAATTCCACCTGGTCCTGCACGTCTTCAATGTGGAAGGTGCCACCGCCCGGACGCGAACGCACCAGCGCACGCACCACGTTCTGGGTCAGCTCGTCCACCACCTCGCGCACGCTGGCCGAGGCCGCTCCCTGGGTGCCATGCACGGCCAGGAAGGCTTTCATCAGGGCCACGGCGATCTTGTTGGGCTCGAACGGTACCACGGCGCCGTTGCGGCGGATGATCTGATAGCTGCTCAGGGCCTGCAGGGCCGCGGGGGGCTGCTGCTCGTGGCTGGGCAGGCTCATCAGACCGGATGTGGACGATGGAATGTTCAGTTCGGTGTGCGTGCTCATGGTTCTAGGTTTTCTTCGAATCTGGAAGGGTGGAAGGGCCGTCGGAGGGATTTATTGGTTTTATCGGTTTATCGTTGCAGACACTATATCTGGTGTCTGCGAAGGCTTCAAGCCACTAGATGTAGTGTACCGGCGTCAGGTGGCTTTTTTTCAGGTGCGCGCCGCTGCATGGCTCAACAAGGCGCGGTCGTCCGTTTCATCTTGTGAATGATGGGCCGCCAGGCCGCATGTTCAGGGCCTGTTGCGATCAATCTTCAGGTGCGACGCGGCTTGCGTGAGGGGATGTCAATGCAGGCCTTGTGATATGGCCGATTCAACAATGGCATGGGCACGCAAAGATCGATGAAATTTTTTTGAACCCCCAGCCAATGCTGGCCTGGCTCAGGGAAAACACTGGGGCGGCAAATGCAACAAGGATTGCAGCTGTGACCAGTCAAACCCCGGCCCCGGATCCTGTTTGCGTCCTGGGGCCACATGCTCGTGACCCGCAATGTGGGCGATCGGGTAGCGTCGGATCAGCGCTTGGCCCAATGCGGCCAGGGCTTGGTACTGTGCTGGCTCAAACCGTCCGCCCTCCAGGCCTTCGAGTTCAATGCCGATGGAGTCGTCGTTGCAGTTGTCTCGCCCGCGGTAATGGGAACGACCGGCATGCCACGCGCGGTCGTCACAGCTGACGAACTGCCAGAGTTCACCGTCCCGACGGATGTAGAAGTGCGAGGACACCTCCAGCCCTCGGATCTGCTGGTAGTACGGGTGGGCATCCCAGTCCAGGCGATTGGTGAACAGTTCCTGCACAGCCTGGCCACCATATTGACCTGGGGGCAGGCTGATCGAATGCACGACGATCAGATCGATACAGGCTTGGGGCGGGCGCGGACCGAAGTTGGGCGAGGGCAGGTGAATGGCCTGGCGCAGCCAGCCGTCATCCCATTCGTTGGGCTCGGCTTGCATCGATCAGTCGGGGTTGCGGTCGCCCGCCGCACTGCGGTGGGCGGCGCTGCAATACTGACCGCGGGCGCCAGCCACTGCTTCATCGTGGGGCAGATGGATACCGCAGTGGGCGCAGGTGACCATGTCCTGTGTCTGTGGCGCAGCAGACGGCGATGGGGGTGAGTTCGTGCTGCGGCTGCGCCTCCAGGCCCACCACACGAAAGCGATCACGATGGCCCAGAACAGGTATTTCATGCGCTGCGTCCCAGCATCAGTTCGAGCACGAAGCGTGAACCCACATACGACAGCAAGAGCAGGGCCGCCCCGGTGTAGAGCACCCGTACCGCACGCTTGCCGCGCCAGCCCCAGCACTGTCGGCCCCACAGCAGCAAGGCGAAGGTCAGCCAGGACAGCAGGGCAAACACCCGCTTGTGGTCCCAGCGCCAGGCGCCGTTGCCCGAGCCGTAAAGGTGTTCACCAAACAGCAAACCGGCCAGCAGCGTGGCCGTCAGCAGCACGAAGCCAGCGGTCACAAAGCGGAAGGTCAGGCGTTCCAGTGTGAGCAGGGGCAGGCCCGGCGTGGTGTGGGCTTGGCGGATGTCGCGCTCTGCTCGGGTCATGAGCCAGGCGTGCACCACAGCGGCGGCAAACATGCCATAGGCCGACAAGCCCAGTGCCCAATGCAGCGGCAACCAGGGCGAGGCCTGCACATGCAGGGCATTGCCCGGAAACAGCCAGGCCAGCACCACGGTCAGCGCGCCCAGGCCACCCAAAGCCCAGCGGCCGCGCAGCTGCGGGTAGAACTGGCTCTCCACCAGATAGGCGGTCAGCACCAGCCAAGCCGTGGCCGACAGGGCGGGCGCAAACCCGAAACGCAAGGGTGGGGCGAAGTTGCCCAGCAAGGACAAGGCGTGAAAGCCACAGGCCAGCCAGAGCAGGCGACGGGTCTGGCCATCGCCCAGCCGCTGGGGTGCAAGCGCGGGCAGCACGTAACAAAGCACGGCCAATACCGACGCCAGCAGGGTCCAGATGGGGGCGCTCGCTAAAATCATGCTTGCAAGTTTAGCCTTTCAGGCCGGGTCGACGGGACCGGGCCAGGGCTGGCCTCTCTTTCTGGATGGCATCCATGGCTTCCGCCCTCACCGACAAACTCTCACGCCTGGTCAAGACCATCAGCGGCCAGGCCCGCATCACCGAATCCAACGTCGCCGACATGCTGCGCGAGGTGCGCATGGCCCTGCTCGAAGCCGACGTGGCTTTGCCCGTGGTGCGCGACTTCATTGCCCGCGTCAAAGACAAAGCGCTTGGACAGGAGGTCATGGGCTCGCTCAAGCCCGGCCAGGCGCTGGTGGGCATCGTCAACAAGGAGCTCGCCGCCACCATGGGCGAGGGTGTGGCCGACATCAA
>Ga0255196_1000059_pt1 | contig 31127 bp, 27 predicted proteins | sample Miss_Law_RepA_8h_FD_183637 | JGI IMG/M metagenome (GOLD analysis project Ga0255196, IMG submission 183637) | Freshwater microbial communities from Mississippi River, Louisiana, United States - Miss_Law_RepA_8h | ecosystem: Environmental > Aquatic > Freshwater > River | place: USA: Louisiana... | reverse complement strand
GATGCCGCCGTCCGCAATCAGGGGCACGCCGGTGCCCTTGAGGGCGGTGGCCACGCTGTCCACGGCCATGATCTGGGGCACGCCCACACCGGCCACGATGCGGGTGGTGCAGATCGAGCCAGGGCCAATGCCGACCTTGACGCCGTCCGCGCCTGCCTCGACCAGGGCCAGCGCAGCCGCGCCGGTGGCGATGTTGCCGCCAATCACATCGACTTGAGGATAGTTTTGCTTGACCCAGCGCACTCGGTCGATCACGCCCTTGCTGTGGCCGTGGGCGGTGTCCACCACGATGGCGTCCACACCGGCCTTGACCAGGGCTTCGACGCGCTCTTCAGTGCCCTCGCCCACGCCCACCGCAGCGCCCACACGCAGGCGGCCTGCGGCGTCCCGGGCGGCGTTAGGAAAGTTCAGCTGCTTGGTGATGTCCTTGACGGTGATCAGGCCCTTGAGTTCAAAGGCGTCGTTCACGACCAGGAGGCGTTCGAGCTTGTGCTTGTTGAGCAAGGCCTTGGCCTGCTCGGGCGTGGTGCCTTCGGGCACGGTGATCAGGCGCTCGCGCGGCGTCATGATCTCGCTGACTTTTTGGTCGTAACGGGTTTCAAAGCGCAGGTCGCGGCCGGTCACGATGCCGACCACCTTGCCGCCATCGACCACCGGGAAGCCGGAAACGCCGAGTTCATCGCTCAGGGCCATGACCTGGCGCACGGTGGTGCCGGGGGTGATGACCACCGGGTCGCGCAGCACGCCCGATTCGTAGCGCTTGACCTTGGCCACCTGGGCGGCTTGTTCCTGCGCCGTCAGGTTTTTGTGGACGATGCCGATGCCGCCCTCTTGCGCGATGGCGATGGCCAGACGCGCTTCGGTCACCGTGTCCATGGCGGCGGACACCAGGGGCAGGTTCAGGCGGATGTTGCGGGTGAATTGCGTCGCAAGGGAGGTGTCCTTGGGCAGGACTTGCGAATAGGCGGGGACGAGGAGAACGTCGTCAAAAGTAAGGGCTTTACCGAGTAGGCGCATAAGCTAAGGCTCCAAAAAAAAGATTGTACCCGCCCCGATCCAGCCCATTGCGCTGTAGGAGCGCGCCCCTGCGCGCGAATGGGCCGACGCGAAAGTTCATTCGCGCGCAGGGGCGCGCTCCTACAAGGCATTCAGCCCAATTCGAACAGCATGACCTTCAGGGCCCGCTCGGGATCGGCATCGGCAAAGACGGCGGGGTTGTCCAGCCGCCGCACAAAGCGCAGGTCCGGCGCCTCGGCGGCCACCAGATCCTGGAGAAACCGGCTGGGCATTTCCGGCGCGTTCAGGCAGAGCAGTGCCTGTCCGCTGGGCGAGAGCAGTTCGGGCAGGCGGCGCACCACCCGGGCGTAGTCCTTGCTGGCCACAAAACTGCCTTTCTGGTAGCTGGGCGGGTCAGCCACAACGATGTCGTACGGCCCCATGCGCTTGACCTTGCCCCAGGACTTGAACAGGTCGTGCGCCAGAAAGCGTGCACCGTTCAGCGCATTGAGCTGGTGGTTGTGTTGCCCGATGGCGAGTGCGCCAGCGGCCATGTCCACATTGACCACTTCGCTCGCACCGCCCTGCAGCGCCGCCACCGAAAACGCGCAGGTGTAGGCGAACAGGTTCAGCACGCATGCGCTCTTGGCGTGTTCGCGCAGCCACTGGCGGCCGCAGGCCATGTCCAGAAACAGGCCGTGGTTCTGCCCTTTGAGCACATGCACCCGGTGGCGGGCGCCCTGCTCGGTCACCGCATGCGGATCGGGCACGCTGCCGGCCATCAGGCGGGTTTCGGTGCCCGCCAGCCCGCTCTGCCGGCACTGGTACACCCAGTTCAAAGGCTCAGGGCGCCGGGCCAGTGCGGTCTGTACCGCCTGCAGCTCGGCCTCGCCCAAGGGGTGGAAGCTGGTCAGCAGCCAGACCGGGGCGTACCAGTCCAGGCTCAGGTGTTCACAACCCGGGTACAGGCCACCGCGGCCATGAAAGATGCGGCAGGCGTCCGGGCCCGGCGTGGCGCGGGCAATGGCGTCGAGCAGCGCCTGCATCAGTAGCCTGCTGCGGCGCCGGGGCGCTTTTTGGCGAACAGGCCGGCGCGCCGGGCGCCTTGCTTGCTGAAGCGTTCGCGGCGGGCCACTTTGGGGTCCACCCGCAAGTCACGGCAAAGCTCCACGCGGTCGCCCTCGCGCAGCGTCGTGCTCCAGTCAGCTTTGCGGCCCCAAAGGCTCGGGCTCAGGGTATGGCATTGCTGTTCATCCCAGCCCTTCGGCCAGCCGGGATGCTGCACAGCCAAAGCCACGGCGTGCGACAGCGTGCTGCCAGCAGTCAGCTGCAGGGCCAGCTCGCAGACGATGCGGGGGGCCGGACTGAAGCAGACGGTGATGGCGATGGTTTCAGCCATAGACCTGCTCGGCGCGTTTGATGAAGGCGTCCACCAGACTCCCGGCGATCTTGTCGAACACCGGGCCGACGATGGCCGAGAGCGTGCCGCTGGAAAAACCGTAGTGCAGGTTCAGCTCCACTTTGCAGGCGCGCTGGCTGCCGTCGCCCACCGGGCTGAAGGTCCAGCCGCCGCTCAGGTTGGAGAAAGGCCCATTGACCAGCTGCATCTGCACCGAGCGGCCTTCGATGTGGGTGTTGCGGGTGGTGAAGGCCTGCTTGATGCCCGCCATGCCGATGCCGATTTCGGCCACCACACCATCGGGCGTGAGCTCTTTCACCCCGGCGTGGTCGCACCAGGGCAGGAACTCGGGGTAGCGGTCCACGTCGGTGACCAGCCGGAACATCTCTTCGGGGCTGTACCAGATCAGGACGGACTTGTGGATATTCTTCATACAATCACGCGTTTGCCTGCGATTGTAAATTTGCCGGCCGTCCCCACTTCCTGTCCATGGCCAGCAAAAAGCCCTCCCCCGCCGCCAAATCCGCCCTGATCGCCGAAAACAAGAAGGCGGCGTTCAACTATTTCTTCGAGGAACGGCACGAGGCCGGCATGGTGCTTGAAGGCTGGGAGGTCAAGGCCGTGCGCGAGGGCAAGGTGCAGCTGACCGACGGCTATGTGGTCATCAAGAACGGCGAGATGTTCATCATCGGCCTCTTGATCCACGCGCTCAAGACCGCCTCCACCCACGTCAACCCCGAGTCGGCCCGCATCCGCAAGCTGCTCTTGCACAAGGACGAGATCCGCCGCCTGATCGGCAAGGTCGAGCAAAAGGGCTACACGCTGGTGCCGATCAACCTGCACTGGAAGAACGGCCGCGTCAAATGCGAGATCGCATTGGCCAAAGGCAAGGCCGAGCACGACAAGCGCGACACCATCAAGGACCGCGAAGGCAAGCGCGAGGTGGAACGCGCGATGAAGTCGCGCAACCGCTGATCAGGCACCCGACGGCGTTCGCGCGCAGGGGCGCGCTCCTACAGATACCAATCAGGCCAGATGCCGCAACGGATGGTGGTCCGAGGGCCAGGGGCTGACGAAAAAGCGCGCCACTTCTGCCGCATCCACCTCTTCCACACGGGCCGGCTTCCATTTTGGTGAGTGGTCTTTGTCAACGGCCAGTGCGCGCACCCCTTCCACCGTTTCGCTGTCTTGCACCGGGCGCAGGTGAAAACAGTGGTGCACCATGTCCCGCTCCATGCGCAGGTCGTCGGCCAGGCCCATGCCGCGGGCGCGGCGGATCTGTTCGAGCACCACGTTCAGCATCAGCGGTGAACGCGCGCGCAGTGTTTTGGCGGTCTGCTGGCTCCACTCGTCGCTGGCTGCTTCAAGGGTGTCGAGCATGGCCTGCACCGTGGGCAGGCCAAACACCGTGTCGATCTGCGGCTGCGGCGTGAGCTTTTCGGGCGCCATGCGGCCCGGCTGGGCCAGCACCCAGCGCTCCACTGCTTCGCTGTTTTCAAATGGACTGCTGATCAGCTTGTCCCAGATCGGCTCCAGCATCGAGGACGGCAGGGCGAGATCGGCCAATTTGGCGCCCACTGCTTGCGGGCCTGTGAGCATCAGGCCTGTCAGCCCGAGGTACTCGCCCAGCTTGCCCGGGCAGCGGCTCAGGAAGTAGCCCCCGCCCACGTCCGGGAACAGGCCGATATTGGTTTCGGGCATGGCCATCTTGGTGCGTTCGGTGACCACGCGCACGCTGGCACCCTGGCTGATGCCCATGCCACCGCCCATGACGATGCCGTCCATGAAGGCGATGTAGGGCTTTTTGTAGGTGTGGATCAGGTGGTTGAGCGCGTATTCCTCGGTGAAAAAGTCGCCCAGCGTGGTGTCGCCGGCATGCGCCGCCTGATGGAAAAAGCGGATGTCGCCGCCTGCGCAAAAAGCGCCAAACGGCCCTTCCTTGCCTGTGCCGCGCACCGCCACTGCCAGCACTTGAGGGTCATCCTGCCAGCGCTTCAAAGCCGCCGTGAGGTCACGGATCATGGGCAGCGACAGGGCATTGAGCGCCTTGGGGCGATTGAGGGTGATGCAGCCGATGTGGCCCTGGACTTCTGCAATGACTTCAGACACGTTTGTTTCTCCAACCCAACCATTCATTGGCGACCAGCGCGCCCAGCACCAGCGCGCCGCCGGTGAGCACACTGTTTTGCGGTACCTCATTGGCGCCCAACCAGGCCAGAAGGATGCCAAAAACAATTTCAAGCAAGGCCAGCAGCGAGACCTCGGGGGCCTTGAGCACACGGGCGCAAACAACCGACAGGGCACAGGGAATGGCCAGCTGGAACAACCCCAGGCCGGCCAGCAAGCCGATATCCTGGGCGCCAGCCTGCAGTGGCCAGGCCAGCGGCAATGTCAGCACGCATGAGATCGCCGCCCCCAGCAAAACCGAAGGCACCAGGTCCAGGTCCAAACCTTCGGCATGGCTTTTCTGCACCAAGGTCCATTGCGTGGCGGCGGCCAGCGGCACACACAACGCCACCAGCGAGCCAAGCAGCAGGTTGGGCGCGCCCAGCGAGAACTGCTGGCCATACATCCAGCCAATGCCCAACCCCGCCACCACGATGGCGCCCCAGGTGCGTGCCGGCAGACGGTGGCCCAGAACCACACGGGTGAACAAGGCCGTGACAAAGGGGCCAACGGCCATGGTGATCAGCACATTGGCCACGGCTGTGAGCGTCAGTGCCACCATGAAGGCGGTGAACATGATGCTCCAGCACAAGCCCGACAGCCAGAAGTAGCCGCTGCGCCAGGGCAGACGACGGAAAGTCTCCCTCCCCTGCCAGATCGGCAGGATCACCAGCAGCGACAGCACCGTGAAAAAGCTGCGCCAGAAGGTCACTTCGAAGCTGCGCGCCGCTTCCAGGTGCCGTGTGACGACACCGGCGGTGGACCACAGTGCGGCGCACAGCACCATCAAGGCTACGGCTTGTCCATGTTGGAGTTTCATGCAGGCTCCCAGTGAATGACGGGTGCTGGCCAGGGCTGGTTTCAGGCGTCCTTCTGGGCGCGCTTGCGCTCGTGCTCCTTCAGGAAGCGCTTGCGCAGGCGCACGCTCTTGGGCGTGATTTCGACCAGTTCATCGTCCTCGATGAATTCAACACCGTATTCCAGCGTGAGTTCGATCGGCGGCGTGATCTTGATGGCGTCTTCCTTGCCGGACACGCGGAAGTTGGTCAGCTGCTTGGTGCGGGTGGCATTCACCACCAGGTCGTTGTCTCGGCTGTGGATGCCGACGATCATGCCTTCGTAGACTGGGTCGTTGGGCTTGACGAACATGCGGCCACGGTCATCGAGCTTGCCCAGGGCGTAGGTGAAGATTTCACCGTCGTCCATGGAAATCAGCACGCCATTCTTGCGGCCGCCGATCTCGCCCTTGTGCGGCTCGTAGCTGTCGAAGATGTTGGAGATCAGGCCCGAACCGCGGGTCAGGTTCAGGAATTCGTTGGAGAAACCGATCAGGCCACGGGCCGGGATGCGGTATTCCAGACGCACGCGGCCACGGCCGTCCGGTTCCATGTTGACCAATTCACCCTTGCGCTCGCCCAGGGCCTGCATCACGCCACCCTGGTGGGTTTCCTCGATGTCGGCGGTCACGAGTTCGATGGGTTCGTGCTTGACGCCGTTGATGTCCTTGAACAGCACGCGGGGCTTGGACACGGCCAGTTCGTAGCCTTCACGGCGCATGTTTTCCAGCAGGATGGTCAGGTGCAGTTCGCCGCGGCCGGAAACTTCGAAGATGCCGTCCTCGTCGGTTTCCTTCACACGCAGGGCCACGTTGTGCTGCAGTTCCTTTTGCAGGCGGTCCCAGATCTGGCGGCTGGTCACGTACTTGCCTTCACGGCCGGCCAGCGGCGAGGTGTTGACGCAGAAGTTCATGGTCAGCGTGGGCTCGTCCACCTTGAGCATGGGCAGCGGTGCGGGGTTGGCCGGATCGGTCACCGTCACGCCGATGCCGATGTCCTCGATGCCGTTGATCAGCACGATGTCGCCGGGGCCGGCTTCGGGCGTCTGCATGCGGTCCAGGCCCTGGAAGGTCAGCACCTGGTTGATGCGGCCCTTGGTGCTCTTGCCATCGGGACCTTCCATCACCAGCACGTCCATGCCGGGTTTGATCTTGCCCTGGCTGATGCGGCCCACGCCGATGCGGCCCACAAAAGTAGAGAAGTCGAGCGCCGAAATCTGCAGTTGCAGCGGGGCTTCCGGATCACCGCTGTTGGGCGGCACATGCTTGAGCACGGTGTTGAACAGGGCCGACATGTCGGGGCCCCACTGCTCGCCCGGCGCGCCCTCTTCCAGCGAGGTCCAGCCGTTGATACCCGAGGCGTACACCACCGGGAAGTCCAGCTGTTCGTCGGTCGCACCGAGCTTGTCGAACAGGTCGAAGGCGGCGTTGACCACCTTGTCGCAGTTGGCGCCGGGCTTGTCCACCTTGTTGACCACCACGATGGGCTTGAGGCCCAGGGCCAAGGCCTTTTTGGTGACAAAGCGCGTCTGCGGCATCGGGCCTTCCTGGGCGTCGATCAGCAGCACCACGCCATCGACCATGGACAGCGCACGCTCGACTTCACCACCAAAGTCCGCGTGGCCGGGGGTGTCGACGATGTTGATGTGGGTGCCTTCCCAGCTCACGGCGCAGTTCTTGGCCAGGATGGTGATGCCGCGCTCGCGTTCGATGGCGTTGTTGTCCATCACGGTGTCCACGACTTTTTCGTGGTCGGCAAAGGTGCCGGACTGGCGCAGCAGCTGGTCCACCATGGTGGTTTTGCCGTGGTCAACGTGGGCAATGATGGCGATGTTGCGGATTTGTTTGCTCATGGTGCTTTCCAATATCAGGCCGGCACGGGGGCCGGCGAACTTTCCAGAATCTGTTGAATGTCGAGGGGGCTGAGCAGCCGGGTCGGGATCAACTCGCCGGCCTGGGTGTGGGCGGTGCCCAGCAAGGTGTGGGGCGCGTCACCGTAGACGCGCACATGGGCCATGTCCGGCCAGCCGCCGCGGCGGCGCATGCCACTCAGGAACCTGCCGGCATGGTCGGCATCCAGTGTGACGGCGGTGTAATCCTGCAGCAGGCAGTCCACAGGCTGCAGGGCGGCCAGACGATCGCCCTCCTCCATCGCTTCGAGCTGCTCCAGCGTGATGCACTGCGCGGCGGTGAACGGACCGGTTTGCACACGGCGCAGCGCGGTCAGGTGCCCGCCACAACCCAGGGCTTCGCCAATGTCTTCGCCCAGGGTGCGGATGTAGGTACCTTTGCTGCAGGCCACCCGCAGGCGCAGGAAGGGATGGTCGCCCTGCAGCTGCACGTCCACCATTTCGAGGTCATGGATGACCACGTCGCGCGCCTCGCGTTCGACGGTCTCGCCCTCGCGGGCGTATTCGTACAGGGCCTTGCCATCCTTTTTGAGGGCGCTGTGCATGGGAGGCACCTGGCGGATCGGACCCATGAAGCGGTCCAGCGCCTCCACCACCTGACCCAGCGTGCAGGTGACTGGCCGCTCGGCGATCAGCTCACCCTCGGCGTCGGCCGTGGTGGTTTTGCGTCCAAGCCGGACGGTCGTTTCATAAATCTTGTCGGCATTCAGGTGCTGCTGACTGAACTTGGTGGCCGCGCCAAAGCAAAGGGGTAATACGCCAGTGGCCAGCGGATCGAGCGTGCCGGTGTGGCCCGCCTTTTCGGCACGCAGCAGCCACTTGACCTTTTGCAAGGCCTGGTTGCTTGAAAGACCGAGTGGTTTGTCCAGCAGGATCACCCCATGCACGGGGCGCCGCTGCACCCGTGCACGAGGAGCAGCGTTCATCTCAGTCGCTGTCCTTGCTGCGCGAAGCCACGGCCTTGGCAATGAGCGCATTCATGTCCGACGCGCGCTCGGTGGTGCGGTCAAACACGAAATGCAGCGTCGGCACGGTGTGGATGTGCAGGCGCTTGAACAGGCCGTTGCGCAGGAAACCTGCGGCCGCGTTCAGGCCCTGCGTGGCTTCTTCCGGATCACCCGTGAGCAGGCTGAAGAACACCTTGGCGTGGGCGTAGTCCGGCGTCACCTCGACGGCGTTGATCGTGACCATGCCAACGCGCGGGTCTTTCAGCTCGCGCGCGATCAGCTCCGACAGATCGCGCTGGATCTGGTCGGCGACGCGGTAACCGCGGTTGGGGACAGAGGAAGCCTTGCGGGACATTACAGCGTTCTCGCGATTTCCTTGACTTCAAAGAACTCGAGCTGGTCGCCCTCTTTGATGTCGTTGTAGTTCTTGAGCTTGATACCGCACTCGAAGCCTTCCTTGACTTCGCGCACATCGTCCTTGAGGCGCTTGAGCGACTCGAGTTCGCCGGTGTAGATGACCACGTTGTCGCGCAGCAGGCGGAAGCGTGCCGAGCGCGTGACCATGCCGTTGGTGACCATACAGCCCGCCACGGTACCGATCTTGGAAGCCACGAACACGGTGCGGATCTCGGCATTGCCGATGACTTCTTCCTTCTGCTCGGGCGCCAGCATGCCGGACATGGCTGCCTTGAGCTCGTCTACAGCGTCATAGATGATGTTGTAGTACTTGATCTGGACGTCATTGTTCTCGGCCAGCTTGCGCGCGCCAGCGTCGGCTCGCACGTTGAAGCCGATCACCAGACCCTTGGACGCGATGGCCAGGTTGATGTCGGATTCGCTGATGCCGCCCACACCGGTGTAGACCATCTGCACGCGCACTTCGTCTGTCGAGAGCTTGAGCAGCGATGCGGACAGCGCTTCCTGGGAGCCCTGCACGTCGGCCTTGAGCACGATGGGCAAGGTCTTGACCTCTCCTGCCTGCATGTCGGCGAACATGTTTTCCAGCTTGGCGGCTTGTTGCTTGGCCAGCTTGGTGCTGCGGTACTTGCCGGCGCGGTAGGTGGCGATTTCACGGGCGCGACGTTCGTCGGCCATGACCATGAATTCGTCACCGGCCTGTGGCACCTCGGCCAGACCCTGGATCTCCACCGGGATGGAGGGGCCGGCTTCCTTGGTCGGCTTGCCGTTTTCGTCCAGCATGGCACGCACGCGGCCGTAGGTCTGGCCCGCCAGCACCACATCGCCTACCTTGAGCGTGCCAGACTGTACCAGCACGGTGGCCACGGAACCGCGGCCCTTGTCCAGGCTGGCTTCGATGACCAGGCCCTTTGCAGCGGCATCCACCGGCGCCTTGAGTTCCAGCACTTCGGCCTGCAGCAGCACTTGCTCGAGCAGTTCGTCAATGCCCATGCCGGTCTTGGACGACACGGCCACGAAGGGCGAGTCGCCACCGAATTCTTCGGGCACGACTTCTTCGGAAATCAGCTCGGCTTTCACCTTTTCGATGTTGGCTTCGGGCTTGTCAGCCTTGGTCATGGCGACCACGATCGGCACACCGGCCGCTTTCGCGTGCTTGATGGCTTCCTTGGTCTGGGGCATGACGCCGTCGTCGGCCGCGCACACCAGGATGACGATGTCGGTGGCCTGGGCGCCACGGGCACGCATGGCCGTGAAGGCCTCGTGACCGGGGGTGTCGAGGAAGGACACCATGCCGCGCGGCGTTTCGACGTGGTAAGCACCGATGTGCTGCGTGATGCCGCCGGCTTCGCCAGCGGCCACTTTAGCGCGGCGGATGTAGTCCAGCAGCGAAGTCTTGCCGTGGTCAACGTGACCCATCACCGTCACCACTGGGGCGCGCTGCAGGGCTTCGGCCTGGGTCGCACTGGCTTCTTCTTCGGTGAAGGCTTCCGGATCGTCCAGCGCGGCCACGACAGCTTTGTGGCCGAGTTCTTCCACCACGATCATGGCAGTGTCCTGGTCCAGCGACTGGTTGATGGTGACCATCTGGCCCAGCTTCATGAGCTGCTTGATGACTTCGGAGGCCTTGATCGACATCTTGTGGGCCAGCTCCGAGACCGTGATGGTTTCGGGCACATGCACCTCAATGACGCGGGCTTCCTGCGGCGCAGCCTGTTGCTGCTCGTCGCGGTCGTCGCGGCCTTTGCGACCCTTGGGGCCGGAGCGCCATGCATTGCGGCCAACACCACCGGTGGTGTCGCCACGGGTCGGGATGGCTTTTTTCTTGGCCGGGTCACCAGCCCAGCTGGACGACAGCTTGGCGGACTTGACTTCCTTGCCGGCACCGGCCGGTGCCGAAGCGGGAGCGGCTGCGGGGCGCGCACCGGCGCCGGGTGTGCCAGCAGGCTTGTGCAGCGTACCTTTGACAGCCGGTTTGGCTTCGGGCTTGGGTTCTTCCTTTTTGGCCACCAGCACCTTCTTGGGCGCATTCATCATGTTGCGGATGGCTTCGGCTTCAGCCAGGGCCTTGCGGCGGCGCTCTTCCAGTTCACGGGCGCGAGCAGCTTCTTCGTCAGCGCGGGCTTTGGATTCGGCAGCAGCTTTGGCTGCGGCTTCTTCGCGGGCACGCTTTTCTGCGTCGGCCTTTTCTGCGGCTTCACGCGCAGCGGTGTCTTCTGCTGGCGCTACTGCAGGCGTTTTGGCCGCCGCAGCAGCTGCGTTCAAGCTGGCGGCTTCAGCACGGGCACGGGCTTCGCGTTCTTCGCGGGTGAGCGAGCTGTCTGCAGCCGCTGCTTTGGCCGCTGCATCGGCAGCAGCCTGCTCGGCGGCGCGCTGTGCAGCCTCGGCTTCTGCCCTCTGGCGGGCTTCGGCTTCTTCGCGTTGGCGACGCTTTTCCGCCAGTTCTTCTTCCTGACGGCGGATCAGTTCGGCCTGACGGCGAGCCTCTTCCTCACGGCGGGCCAGCTCGGCATGGTCAAGCACTGGTTCGGCAGGTTCTGCTGTCCCTGCGGAGGTCACCGGTTCGTCATCGCGTTTGATGAGGGTGCGCTTTTTGCGCACTTCCACCTGGATGGTACGGGCTTTGCCGGTGGCATCGGCCTGCTTGATTTCGGTGGTGGACTTTTTGGTCAGGGTAATCTTCTTGCGCTCACCTGTGCCCGTGCCATGGCTGGCTTGCAGGTAGGACAGCAACTTTTGCTTGTCAACCTCGCTCAGGGCGTCAGACGCAGACGATTTGGCAACACCTGCAGAGCGCAGTTGCTCAAGCAGGGTTTCGGCGGGTTTTTTGAGTTCAGCGGCGAACTCGGCGACAGTGGTACTGGTCATATTTGCTTCAAGCCTCCATCGAATCAGGCTTGGCCCGCTGTGAACCAATGTTCACGGGCTTTCATGATCAGAGCGGTGGCTTCTTCAGCACTCTGACCGGTAATTTCTGTGAGCTCGTCCGTGGCCAGATCGGCCAGGTCGTCGCGGGAATGCACACCGGCCTCAACCAGTTTGGCCATCAACTCAGGGGTCAGGCCAGGCAGATCGCGCAGATCCTGCGACACGTCCTCCACGCTTTCTTCGCGGGCAATTTCCATGGTCAGCAGAGCGTCCTTGGCACGCGCACGCAGCTCATTGACGGTGTCTTCGTCAAACGACTCGATTTCCAGCATTTCCTGCAATGGCACATAAGCCACTTCTTCCAGGCTGGTGAACCCTTCTTCGATCAGGATGTCGGCGATTTCCTCGTCCACATCGAGTTTTTCCATGAACAGGGCGCGGATGGTGGTGGTTTCCTCCGCCTGTTTCTGGGCCGACTCGGCCGCGTCCATGATGTTGATCTTCCAGCCGGTCAGCTCGGACGCCAGACGCACGTTCTGGCCACCGCGGCCGATGGCGATCGCGAGGTTTTCCTCATCCACCACCACGTCCATGGCGTGCTTTTCTTCATCGACCACGATGGACTGCACATTGGCCGGGGCCAGCGCGCCGATGACAAACTGGGCAGGGTCTTCGCTCCACAGCACGATGTCCACACGCTCGCCGGCGAGTTCGTTAGTCACAGCGTTCACGCGGGTGCCGCGCACGCCGACGCAGGTGCCAATGGGGTCCACCCGCTTGTCGTGCGAAAGCACGGCGATCTTTGCGCGCGAGCCAGCATCACGGGCGCAGGATTTGATTTCCAGCAGCCCCTGTTCAATCTCGGGCACTTCCTGACGGAACAGCTCGATCATGAATTCGGGGGCCGAACGCGACAGGATGATGGGGGCGCCGCGCAGGGTCAGGTCCACGTCCATGATCATGGCGCGCACGCGATCGCCGTTGCGCAGGTTTTCCTTGGGGATCATCTCGCTGCGGCGCAGGCGGCCTTCGACGCGGCCGGATTCGCAGATGATGTCGCCCTTGTCCATGCGCTTTACCGTGCCGACAAAGATCTTCTCGCCACGGGCCATGAATTCGTTGAGCAGCATTTCGCGCTCGGCGTCACGGATTTTCTGAAGGATGACCTGTTTGGCGGCCATCGCGCCAATGCGGCCGATCGGCAGGGATTCGATCTGCTCTTCGATGTACTCGCCCACCTCGATGTCGGGAATGCGCTCCTGCGCGTCCATCAGCATCTCTTCGGCATCAGGGTTTTGCAGACCGGCATCGTCGGGCACCACCAGCCAGCGGCGGAAAGTCTCGTACTCGCCGGAATCGCGGTCGATCGACACGCGAATGTCCACTTCGCCTTCGTACAGTTTTTTGGTGGCCTGCGCCAATGCGGCTTCAACGGCGCCAATCACGACATCGCGCTCGACATTCTTCTCACGCGAGATGGCATCCACCAGCATCAACAGTTCGCGGTTCATGACTCGACTCTCCTTGTTTCCCATCGACCCCTCGGGGTCAGCAATCAAATTCTTGGTTGGAGCAGGCCTTACGCCTGCCCTCTGGGCTTGCGCCCCTTGAAATCCACCACGGGCGCCAGGCGTGCCTCACGCAACTCATCCAATGTGAACCCCAGCACCTGCAGGGGGGCTGGTGCCCTCTTCTTGCTCACGCGTGCGCCTGGCTTGACTTCAGGTTCGTCGCTCCAGACGATCTGCCAGCCTGTGCCTTCAGCATCGCGTTCCAGCGTACCGCGAAATTTCTTGCGATTGGCATTGACCAGTCCACCCGCAGCCTCACCCATGGGGGCTTTGAGCGTGATGTCGATCAGCTCTCCGGCAAAGCGCGTGAAATCCTGTTCGTGGCGCAGCGGACGGTCGATGCCGGGAGAAGACACCTCCAGACGGCGGTAGTCGATACCGTCGACTTCCAGGGCGAATTGCAGCTGCCGTGTGACTTTTTCGCAGTCCTCGACCGTCACGAGCTGATCGGTAGGCGACTCGGGCGTCCAGGGCAAATCGATCGTGATGCGCAACAAGCCTCCGGCGGAGCGTTCAATCTCCACCAGGTCATAACCCAGTCCGGTCACGGTCTCATTGACAATTTGCTGCAGGCTCACTGGTTCGGGTTTTCCAGACAATTCCAATCGATTGACCAAAAAAAACGGGCGGTGAGAACCCGCCCGTTTGGTCGTGAAGCCCGGATTCTATCCCAAAAACTGCCCTAAGTGCGTGATTTTTCACGGGAAAATGGCCGCATTGTCTTTCCCCGGTGTGATCTCAGCCAGCAAAAGCGGCCAGCAGGCCCTGGGTGTAGGGGTGCGACGGCCGCCTGAAGACCTGCAGCGCGGGCCCAGATTCGACCACCCGCCCGCCCTGAAGGACCAGCACCTCATGCGCCATGGCCTGCAACACACCCAGGTCATGCGTGATCAGCAGGTAGACCATGCCACGCCGTTTTTGCAAATCCTGCAGCAATGTCAGGATCTGTTGCTGCACCGTCACATCCAGTGCGCTGGTGGGTTCATCGAGCACCAGCAATTGGGGTTCGATGATCAAGGCCCGGGCCAGCGCAATGCGTTGTCTTTGTCCTCCTGAAAAGGCATGCGGGTAACGAGCCAGCAGTCCGGGGAAAGCTTCTGGCGTGAGGCCCACTTCGGCCAGCGTGGTCAGCACACGCTGTTCAACCTGCTCTTTTGACAGCTCAGGGTCATGCAGCTGCAGCCCCTCAGCCACGATTTCACCCACGGTGCGTCTGGGGGACAGGCTGCTGAAAGGATCCTGAAAAACCACCTGTACGCGCTGTCGCAAAGTCCGATCGGCTGCAGGTCGGCCTTGCCAGCGTTGTCCGGCCACGTCGAGTTGTCCTTCATGCGGAATCAGTCCCAGCACCGCTTGGGCCAGACTGGTTTTGCCGGAACCAGACTCGCCCATCACGCCAAGCGTCATGCCTGCCTGGATGCGGAAATCGGCGCCGCGTAAAGCTTCAAACCGGCCTTGACGGAACCAGCCACGCAGGCCCGGCAAGGGCACCGGGTACTGCACCCGCAATCGCTTTGCCTGAAGCAGACAAGGCGCATCTTCGCCAGTCGCTGACGACAGGCCTGAGCGATCCGGCCGACTGCCCAACAATTTGCGGGTGTAGGCATGCCGGGGGTGTGCAAACACCTCGCCACAGTCGCCCTGCTCTACCAGATGACCTTTTTCCATCACCGCGATCTTTTGCGCAAAGTGCCGCACCAGTGCCAGATCATGTGTGATCAGCAGCACGGCCATGCCAGTGCGTGCCTGCAAGCGGGCCAACAGTTCCAGCATCTGCAGCCGCAGGTTCGCGTCCAGCGCGGTGGTGGGCTCATCGGCCAGCAGCAGCTTGGGTTCGCTGGCCAGGGCCATGGCCATCATGGCGCGCTGGCGCTGCCCGCCCGAAAGCTGGTGCGGGTAACTGTTGGCCCGGCGTTCAGGTTCTTCAATGCCCACATCCTGCAGCAGTATTTGCACGCGCAGCCAGGCCTGCTGCCGGTTCAGCCCCTTTTTGAGTTCCAGCACTTCCGCGATCTGCTGGCCGATGGTCAGCAGAGGGTTGAGGGCCGTCATCGGCTCCTGAAAAATCATGGCGATCTCGTCGCCGCGGATGGCCTGCAACTCGCGTTCTGACAAGTCGAGCAGTTCCCTGCCCTGCCAACGCACCGAGCCCGACAGCCTGGCCGATTCAAGCAGGCGCAGGATGGCCAGCGCCGTGACCGACTTGCCCGAACCGGATTCGCCCACCAGCGCCACGCGCTCGCCGGGGGCGATGCGCAGGGTCACGCCATGCACCACCTCGGTCCCGTCAAAGGCGATGCGCAGGTCGCGGATGTCCAGCAGATCGCTCATGTGTCGGTCTTTCGGGGATCGAGTGCGTCGCGCAGCGCATCACCCATGAAGGTCAGCAGCAGCAAGGTCACCACCAGCACGGCAAAGGTGGACAGCGAGATCCACCAGGCATCGATGTTGTTCTTGCCCTGGGCCAGCAACTCGCCCAGCGAGGGCGTGCCGGGCGGTACGCCCAGACCCAGAAAGTCGAGCGAGGTCAACGCGAGAATGGCGCCGCTCATGCGGAATGGCAAAAAGGTCACCACTGGGGTCATGCTGTTGGGCAGCACATGGCGCCAGATGATGGTCCAGTTCGACAAGCCCAGCGCCCGTGCCGACTTGACGTAGTCGAGCTGGCGGTTGCGCAGGAATTCAGCGCGCACATAGTCCGACAGGCCCATCCAGCCAAAGAGGCTCAGCAGCACCAGCAGCAGGGCCACGCTGGGCTCGAACACGGCCGAGAAGATGATCAGCAGGTACAGCTCGGGCATGGCGCTCCAGATCTCGATGAAGCGCTGGAACACCAGATCGGTCTTGCCGACAAAAAAGCCCTGAATGGCGCCGGTGATCACGCCCAACACCACGCCGATGGCGGTCAGCGCCAGTGCAAACAGGATGGAAATCCGGAAGCCGTAGAGCAGGCGCGCCAGCACGTCGCGTCCGCGGTCGTCGGTGCCCAGCCAGTTGCGTGCCGATGGCGGCGCCGGGTTGGGCGTGGGCGCAAAGTAGTCGAGCGTGGCGTGGTGGTAGCGGTTGGGCGCGTGCAGGGCCCAGTTGCCGTCTTTGTGGAACTGCTGTTCGATGAAGGGGTCCAGCCAGTCGGTGGGGGTCTCGAAGTCACCACCGAACACAGTCTCGGGCAGGGTCTGCACCACCGGGAAGTACCAGCGCCCTTCGTAGCGCGCCAGAAGCGGCCGGTCGTTGGACAGCAGCTCTGCGCCGAGGCTCAGCACAAACAGCACGGTAAAGACCAGCAGGCTGACAAAGCCCAGCCGATGGCGGCGAAAGCGCAACCAGGCACGGCGCGCGGGCGACATCTGGGCAAGGTTGGGCGCACTCATCGGTCGAACTTCACCCGGGGGTCGACCCAGACATAACAAAGGTCACTGATCAGCTTGGTCACCAGCCCGATCAGCGTGAACAAATACAGCGTGCCCAGCACCACCGGGTAGTCGCGCCGGATCACCGATTCGTAGCTCAAGAGGCCCAGACCGTCGAGCGAGAACAGGGTTTCGATCAGCAGCGAGCCGGTGAAGAACGCGCCGATGAAGGCGGCCGGGAACCCCGTGACGATGGGGATCAGGGCATTGCGCATGACGTGGCGCCAAAGCACGCGACGCTCGCTCAGCCCCTTGGCGCGGGCGGTCAGCACATATTGCTTGCGGATTTCTTCCAGAAAGGCGTTTTTGGTCAGCATGGTGGTCACCGCAAAGGCGCCCAGCACACTGGCCGTGACCGGCAAGGCGATGTGCCAGAGGTAGTCGGTCACCTTGGCGGCCCAACCCAGCTGTTCCCAGTTGGACGAGGTCAAGCCGCGCAGCGGGAACCACTGCAACTGCCCGCCAAAGATGACCAGCAACGCCACGCCCAGCACAAAGCCGGGTATGGCGTAGCCGACCAGCACGACCAGGCTGGTCAGCGTATCGAAGCGGCTGCCGGCCCGCACCGCCTTGGCGATGCCCAAGGGCACCGAGACCAGGTAGCTGATGAAGAAGGTCCACAAGCCCAGACTGATGGACACCGGCAATTTCTCCTTGATCAGGGTCCAGACGTCCTTGGGATAGAAAAAGCTCTTGCCCAGATCGAAGCGCGCAAACTGCCCCATCATCATCCAGAAGCGCTCGGTGGCCGGTTTGTCAAAGCCGTAGAGGGCCTTGATTTCCTCGATCCGCTTGGCGTCCACACCTTGGCGGCCACGGTAACCGGCGCCGGCAGCGGCGGCGCCCTCGCCGCCCACATCGCGTCCCTGAAGCTGGGCCACCATCTGTTCCACCGGTCCGCCCGGCACGAACTGGATGACCACAAAGGTCATGAGCAGCACCCCAAAAAGGGTCGGCACCATGAGCAGCAGGCGTTTGAGGATGTAGCTCAGCATGGTCAGTTCTTCTTGTCCACCTGCGTGGACCACCAGACGCTGGTGACCCAGGCTTCAGGCTGGTAATACAGCGGCATGACCTCGGGCTTGCCGAACTTGCCCGCACGCCAGGCCACACGGTGCACCGCCCCGTACCAGTGCGGCACGGTGTAATGCCCGTGTCGCAGCACCCGGTCGAGTGCGCGCAGGGCGGCCACCAGCTGCGGCCGGCTTTGGGCACTCACGGCCTTATCCAGCAATGCATCCACCGCCGGATGCTTGATGCCCATCACATTACCCGAGCCTTCGGTGTCGGCCGCTTTGGAGCCAAAGCGCTCGAGCAGTTCGGTGCCTGGTGCCTCGCTGCCCACGGTGCGGTTGCTGATGATGTCGAAGTCGAACACGTCCATGCGTTTTTGCAGCAGGGCAAAGTCGATCACCTTGTACTGCACCTCGAAGCCGAGTTTTTCGAGGTTTTTGGCATAAGGCGTGACCACCCGCCCCATGGAGCCGGAATTGTCCAGAAACTCGATCCGGAAGACCTCGCCCCTGGCGTTGCGCAGCTGGCCGTCCTGGATGGTCCAGCCCGCGGCCTTGAGCAGGTCACGCGCCTGGCGCAAATGGTCGCGCAGGGTGTGGCCGGAAGCCGGGTCGAGCGACGTTGTAGGCGGCAGCGGCACGTCCTCGTCGAACACGGCGGCGGACAGCTGAGCGCGCAGGGGCTCGAGCAAGGCCAGCTCATCGCTGCCCGGGCGTCCTTTGGCCTCGAAATCGCTGCCCACAAAAAAACCTCGCACCCGGGTGTAGGCGTTATAAAACAGCTGGCGGTTCATCCATTCGTAGTCCATGGCCAGCGCGATCGCCTGACGCACACGCACATCCTGAAACTTGGTCCGGCGGGTGTTGAACAGGAAGCCCTGGAAATCGCCCGCATTGCGGTGCGGCAGCTCGGCCTTGACGATCTCGCCGCGCTCGAACTGCCGCCCGGTGTAGGCGCGCGCCCATTCGCGGGCGATGAAAGCCTGGATGTAGTCGAATTCGCCAGCCTTGAAAGCTTCGAGCTGGGCCGTGCTGTCCTTGTAGATCTTGTAGGTGATGCGGTCAAAGTTGTAGAGGCCGCGGCGCACGTTCAGGTCGCGCGCCCAGTAATTCGGGTCGCGCACGTAGGTGATGTCCTTGCCGAACTGCACCGGCCCGATGGTGTAGGGACCGGAGCCGATGGGGATGTCGGTCACCAGCTGGTCCAGTGGCTTGTGGCCGGTGGCGGTCTGCCCCCATGCCCGGCTGAACACCGGCAGGCTGCCCACGATCAGCGGGAGTTCGCTGCTGGGGCGCACAAAATCGAAACGGATGCGGCGCTCGCCCTCCACCACCACGGCTTTGACTTCGCTGAAATAGGTGCGGTACTGCGGCGCAGCTTCCTTGCTGGTCAGGCGCTCGAAACTGAATTTGACGTCTGCGGCCAGCACCGGGTCACCGGTGTGAAAGCGTGCCAGCGGGTGCAACTCGAAGGTGACGGACTTTTTGTCGGGCGCCACCGCAACATCGCGAGCCAGCAGACCATAGGCCGTCGTCGGTTCGTCCATGGTGCCGGTCAGCAGCGTGTCGAAAAGCAGACCCGTCAGGCCGGGCGGTGCACTGCCTTTGAGGGTGAAGGGGTTGTACTTGTCGAAGTTGGATTGCCGCGTGGGCGGCACCAGCACGATTTCACCGCCTTTGGGCGCCTGCGGGTTCACGTAACCGAAATGCGTGAAACCCGTCGGGTACTTGACGTCACCGAACTGGCCATATGCGTGGGCGGCCCACAGCGGACTTGCTGCAAGCCACAAGACTCCCACAACCCACAAGCGGGTGAACCAGCCCCACAGATTTCGCATGCGACAATTCTGCCCAGAATTTTTCGGAGATTTCCTCATGACCACAAAAACAGGTTTCCTCTCGGGCAAAAAACTGCTGATCACTGGCGTCTTGTCCAACCGCTCGATCGCTTACGGCATTGCCAAGGCCTGCCATGCCCAAGGCGCCGAGCTGGCCTTCAGCTACGTGGGTGAGCGTTTCAAGGACCGCATCACCGAATTTGCCGCCGACTTTGACTCCAAGCTGGTGTTCGATTGCGATGTGGGCAGCGACGAGCAGATCGAGAAGCTGTTCACGGACCTGTCGGCCGTCTGGCCCAAGTTCGACGGTTTCGTGCACGCCATCGGCTTTGCCCCGCGCGAAGCCATTGCCGGCGACTTTCTCGATGGCCTCTCGCGTGAAGCCTTCAAGATCGCGCACGACATCAGCGCCTACAGCTTCCCGGCCATGGCCAAGGCTGCCCTGCCCTACCTGAACAACAATGCCGCCGTGCTGACCCTGTCCTACCTGGGTGCGATCCGCACGGTGCCCAACTACAACACCATGGGCCTGGCCAAGGCCAGCCTCGAAGCCTCGGTGCGTTACCTGGCCGAGTCGCTGGGCTCGCAAGGCCGAGGCCTGCGCGCCAACGGCATTTCGGCCGGCCCGATCAAGACGCTGGCCGCCAGCGGCATCAAGGGCTTCGGCAAGATCCTGTCGGTGGTGGCCGAGAACTCCCCGATCCGCCGCAACGTGACGATCGAGGACGTGGGCAATGTGGCCGCCTTCCTGCTGTCCGATCTGGCGGCGGGCGTGACGGCCGAGATCACCTATGTGGACGGTGGTTTCAGCCAGGTGGTCGGCGGCATTGCGGAGCCAGTTGAGGCCGCTTGACGTGTTGCCACACCGAGGCCCGCCGGAGGCATGGCGGGCATGGTCTGGCCTCATGACGCGCTGCGCGCGAAAATCGGCCAGCCCACACCCGCCACACCTCTGGCTCTGTGGTTCATCCAAAACAAAAGCGGCTCGTAGCCGCTTTTGTTTTGTTCGAGTCACCACCGACTCAGCTGCGGTGATCGGGGGTGCTGGTTGGGACGATTTTTGCGCGCAGCGCATCATGAGCCCCGGCCAGTACCCCCGGTCGCCGCAGCGGAAAACACTCAGACCTTCACACAATCTGCGAAGTAACGCTTCTTGCCATCCTCGCCCACCACCTCCACCAAACCGTGGATGTCCGTCTCGAAGCCCGGACACTCGATGTTGAACTGACGTGCGAATTTCAGGTAGTCGACGATCTTCTTGTTGAAGACCTCGCCCGGGATCAGGAGTGGAATGCCCGGCGGGTAAGGTGTCACCAAGCCCACCGTGATGCGCCCTTCCAGATCGTCGATCTCCACCCGCTCCGTCTGCCGTTTGGCGATGTGCGCGTAAGCGTCGGCCGGGGTCATGGCCGGCGTCAGGTCCGACAGGTACATCTCGGTCGTCAGGCGTGCGATGTCGTAGCGGGCGTACATCTCGTGCACATGCTGGCAGAGGTCGCGCAGGCCCATGCGCTCGTAGCGCGGGTGCTTCTGGCAGAACTCCGGCATGATGCGCCACATCGGCTGGTTCTTGGCGTAATCGTCCTTGAACTGTTGCAGCGCGGTCAGCAGCGTGTTCCAGCGGCCCTTGGTGATGCCGATGGTGAACATGATGAAGAAGCTGTAGAGGCCCGTCTTTTCCACCACCACGCCGTGCTCGGTGAGGAACTTGCTGACGATCGATGCGGGAATACCGGTCTTGTCGAACTTGCCGTCCAGGTCCAGGCCCGGCGTCACGATGGTCGACTTGATCGGGTCGAGCATGTTGAAACCGTCGGCCAGTTGCTGACCGAAACCGTGCCACTTGCTGGCCTTCTTGCGCGGGTCGTTGTGCAAAATCCAGTCATCGGCCTTGCCTACACCTTCGTCGGCGAACTTCTCAGGCCCCCACACCTTGAACCACCAGTCCTTGCCGTAATCGGCTGCGACCTTGCGCATGGCACGGCGGAAGTCAAGTGCTTCGGCAATGCTCTCTTCCACCAGCGCGGTACCGCCGGGCGGCTCCATCATGGCGGCGGCCACGTCGCAGCTGGCGATGATGCTGTACTGCGGGCTGGTCGATGTGTGCATCAGGTAGGCCTCGTTGAAGAGGTACCGGTCGAGCTTGGTGTTCTGCGCGTCCTGCACCAGCACATGGCTGGCCTGGCTGATGCCGGCCAGCAGCTTGTGGATGGACTGGGTGGCATAGACCACCGTGTCCTTGGGCCGTGCCCGCTTTTTGCCCATCGCATGGTAAGGGCCATAGAAGGGATGGAAAGCCGCGTGCGGCAACCATGCCTCGTCAAAGTGCAGGTTTTCCACATAGCCGTCGAGCATGCCCTTGATGGCTTCGGTGTTGTAGAGCACGCCGTCGTAGGTGGACTGCGTGAGCGTCAGGATGCGCGGCTTGACCTTTTTGGCATCCACGCCCTTGAGCAGCGGGTTCTTCTTGATCTTGGCCTGAATCGCCGCTGGCTCGAACTCGCTCTTGGGGATCGGGCCAATGATGCCGAAGTGATTGCGCGTGGGCTTGAGGAAGACCGGAATCGCGCCCGTCATGATGATCGAGTGCAGGATGGACTTGTGGCAGTTGCGATCCACCACCACCACATCGCCCGGCGCCACGGCGTGGTGCCAGACCATCTTGTTGGAGGTGCTGGTGCCGTTGGTCACGAAGAAGCAATGGTCGGCATTGAAGATGCGCGCGGCGTTGCGCTCGCTCTCGCCAATGGCGCCGTTGTGGTCCAGCAACTGTCCCAGCTCTTCCACCGCATTGCACACATCGGCGCGCAGCATGTTCTCGCCGTAGAACTGGTGGTACATCTGACCTACCGGGCTTTTGAGGAAAGCCACGCCGCCCGAGTGTCCCGGGCAGTGCCATGAGTAGGAGCCGTCTTCGGCGTAATCCAGCAGGGCCTTGAAGAACGGTGGCTGCAGGCCCTCCAGATAGCTCTTGGCCTCGCGGATGATGTGACGCGCCATGAACTCGGGCGTGTCCTCGTACATGTGGATGAAGCCGTGCAGCTCGCGCAGGATGTCATTGGGCAGGTGCTGGCTGGTCTTGGTTTCGCCGTAGATGTAGATCGGCACATCGGCGTTCTTGCGGCGCACTTCCTCAATGAAGGCGCGCAGGTTGACCACGGCGGGGTCCAGATCGGGACCCGGCGTGAATTCCTCGTCGTCGATCGACAGGATGAAGGCGCTGGCGCGGCTTTGCTGCTGGGCAAACTGCGACAGGTCGCCGTAGCTGGTCACGCCCAGCACTTCAAAGCCTTCCGCTTCAATCGCCTGGGCCAGGGCGCGGATGCCCAGACCGGAGGTGTTCTCGGAGCGGTAGTCTTCGTCAATGATGACGATGGGGAAACGGAATTTCATGGGCGAAGGCGCAAGATGGCCCCAGAGCTGACGGACAAGGGGCGAAGTTTAAGGAAAAAACGGCCTGCTCTCGGGCAGGTGCATGACAACTTTCCGCTTTTTGTGTGTCGGGCGTGTGTCCGGTGAACCGAAAAAGGCGCTTCGGCCTGCTACAATCAAAGGCTCTGGAGCGGTGGATGAGTGGTTTAAGTCGCACGCCTGGAAAGCGTGTGTGGGTTAATAGCCCACCGCGGGTTCGAATCCCGCCTGCTCCGCCAGAAACCCAGCAAAAAAGCGCCTTCGGGCGCTTTTTTGTTGCCCGCGGTGCTGGCCGGCGCATGAAAAAACCGCCCGAAGGCGGTTTTTTTCGGACCAAGGCCAGCTCAGCGCACCACGGCGATCTGGTCGCGCTTGCCACCTTTGTAGGTGTAGAGCGTCAGGGCACCGTTCTTGATGTCGCCTTTCTGGTCGAAGGCGATCGTGCCGGTGATGCCCTTGTAGTTGGCTTGTGCCAGAGCCGGCAGGTACTTGGCCGGGTCGGCAGAACCTGCACGCACCATGGCGTCCACCATCGTGTTCACAGCGTCGTACACATAGGGTGCGTAGAGCTTCACGTCATCGTTGAAGCGCTTCTTGTAACGGACACCAAAGTCGTCCATGCCCTTCTTGAGGTTGCCGTCCACGCCACCGGCTTCCGCACAGACCACCTGGCCGTCGGCCATGGCATCGCCTGCGAGCTTGACCAGTTCGGTGGTGCAGATGCCGTCACCGCCCATGAATTTGGCATTGATGCCCAGCGACTTCATCTGGCGAAGCATGGGACCGCCCACAGCATCCATGCCGCCAAAAAACACCACATCGGGATTCTTGGCCTTGAGCGTGGTCAGGATGGCCATGAAGTCGGAAGCCTTGTCGGTGGTGAACTCGTGCCCCACCACCTTGCCGCCGGCAGCAATCGCAGCCTTCTTGAATTCATCGGCGACACCTTGGCCGTATGCGGTGCGGTCATCGATCACGGCGATCGACTTGCCTTTGAGGGTGTTGACAGCGTAGCGGCCCAACGTGCCGCCCAGATGCACGTCATCGGCCACCACGCGGAAAGCGGTTTTGAAGCCGTTGCGGGTGTACTTGGGGTTGGTGGCAGAGGGTGAAATCTGGGGGATGCCTGCGTCGCTGTAGATCTTGGAGGCAGGAATCGTGGTGCCCGAATTCAAGTGGCCGATCACGCCATTGACTTTGGAGTCCACCAGTTTCTGTGCTGCTGCCGTGCCCTGCTTGGGATCGGCGGCGTCGTCTTCTGCCACCAGTTCGAACTTGACCGCCTTGCCTCCGATCTTGACGCCCTTGGCATTGAGCTCCTCAATGGCCAGGCGGGCGCCGTTTTCGTTGTCTTTGCCCAGGTGGGCAATGGCGCCACTGAGGGGGCCGACATGGCCGATCTTGACAACTTGCTGTGCAGAAACAAGGCCGCTGGCCAAGGTCAAAGCAGTAATCAGACTGAGCTTGAATGGGGTTTGCATGAACACTCCGTTAAAACAATCTTGCCCGGATCAGGCAAGCATCGAAGATAGCCGAAAATTCAGCAAAGGGCTTGAGGGGAAGTACCGGTAAATCCCTCACGCTGTCAGTCAGCGTCGGATGGGATCGCAGGCATGTTGCCGCCAATAGGCTTCGGCGCTGCGCTGCACAATGTCCTGGGCCATCCGCTCCATCTCGGGGCGCAATTCCTCAAGCCAGCGGGACACCATTTCCGCCAGCATGGTTTTTTCAAGGCTGCGTGCATCGAGGGCAACGGCAATCCGTTCGGGCACCTCCAGAATCCGGTTGGACAAATCCAGCTCGGGAATGTTTTCGGGTAATGCAGATGGGGTGTTCGTTGTCATGGGCTTTCCGGGCGCGCGAGATCGTGTCGGATCAGTTCATGTCCCATGCGGCTGTACGCTTTCCAGCGTTCACGGCCTTGGGCGCGATGCAATTCATCGATGCTGACCACGTCGATGATGCGCTCGAACCCCTCGAAATTGGCGGGTACCGACTCCCCCAGATTGATGAGGATCAGTCGATCCCAGTCCTCACAGGGCTGTTCGGTCAACAGCACAGAGGACACGCGGCGCATGGAAGGCGCAGCATCTGCACCGCAATGGGGCAGAAAATCCAGCGATGAAAAAGTCCAGAGTGCCTGATCCAGCTGCGTCAGCGTGGTCCGGTGACCCACCACCTGTGCGCGAAAACCCCGCCCGTGCACCTTGCGCAGCAATCGGCATGCATAAGGCACCAAGGCCGGTGCATTGAAGTGGAACTCGATGCGGGACATGAAGCTCAGGTCTTGTTTGATTTGCGGCGGACTTTGGGCTGCGGTTGCTCCAGGTTGAGCAGGTATTCCAGCAACAATCCCACCGGGCGCCCAGTGGCGCCTTTGACAGCACCGCTGCGCCAGGCAGTGCCGGCGATGTCCAGGTGGGCCCAGGGAAATTTGGCGGCAAAGCGTTCCAGGAATTTGGCAGCCGTCACCGATCCTGCGGCACGACCGGCCACGTTGGCCACATCGGCAAACCGGCTCTTGAGCCCCTCTGCATATTCTTCATCAAGCGGCATGCGCCAGCACAGATCGCCAGAAATGTCCCCTGCACGGCTCAAGGCCGTGGCCAGCTCGTCGTTGGCGGTGAACAGGCCGCTGCGCACTGCACCCAAGGCGATCACGCAGGCTCCTGTGAGCGTGGCGATGTCGATCACGGCACGGGGCTTGAAGCGTTCGGCATAGGTCAGAGCGTCACACAGGACGAGTCGGCCTTCGGCGTCGGTGTTGAGGATTTCGATGGTTTGCCCACTCATGCTGGTCACCACATCACCTGGCTTGATCGCCTGGCCATCGGGCATGTTTTCAGTGGCAGGGATCAGCCCCACCACATGGATGTCGGGCTGCAAATGGGCCAGTGCTTCGAATACGCCCAGCACACTGGCCGCGCCGCTCATGTCGAACTTCATCTCGTCCATTTCAGCCGCCGGCTTCATGGAAATGCCACCAGTGTCGAATGTGATGCCTTTGCCCACGAGAACGACTGGGGCCTCTTTTGTCTGGCGGGATTTGTATTCCAGCACGATGAAACGCAAGGGCTCGGCCGCACCGCGGGCCACCGACAGAAACGAGCCCATGCCCAGGCGCTCCACCTCACGGGGGCCCAGCACTTTGCACTGGATGCCCGGGTGCTTGCCCAAAGCCTTGGCCGCCTGGGCCAGGTGTCTGGGGGTGGCGTGATTGGAAGGCCGGTTGGCCCATTCCTTGGCCAATTCCGTGCCACGCACCAGTGCCTGGGCCTGGCCCAGAGCCGTCCGATGCGTTGCCGTGACCAGGGTCAGTCCCAGCATGACCTGCTGGAGTTTTCTGGGCTGGGGTTTGGAGAGTGTGCTGGTAAAGACGTAGCTGGCATCTGCCAACTCACTGAGCAGTGCCTTGATCGCCTGCTCAGAAAGTTCATCTCCAGCCCACTGGATGTGAAGGGATTGGATTGGCGCCGATTTGAGCACTGCGCATGCTGCACGCACCGCCTTGCGGATGTCCTTGGCATCGCCTTTGTCGCATGCAGCCACCACCAAATGGCGAGCTTTGATGCCGGCCATGCCGTAAGATTGCAGGACAGAGCCTGCGGTGTCCTTGAAATCACCTTGGCGTTGCGCCTTCTGGATCCAATCGGCCAGCATGCCGGTGGCATGCGAAGCCTTCGGCCACAGGACCAGCAAAGCCTCTTGTTGGGCACGCGTGGCCTGGTCCAGACTGGTTTGGCGGATTTCAAATTTCATCGTCGGCATCATCCTTTACGCATTCAATGTTATTCGATTCTTCACTGCGCAAAGACCTGGCCCGGAACTTTATGGCCACGGCGGTGGTGATCCTGACCATCGTCATGACCATCATGCTGATCCGTACCCTGGGTCAAGCCAGCCGGGGAGCCATCAACCCCTCTGAGGTCATGCTGATCATGGGTTTCAGCATGATCAGCCAGCTGACCACGGTGCTGGCGCTGAGCCTGTTCATCTCCGTGATTGCCACCCTCTCACGCATGTACGGTGACAGTGAAATGGTCATCTGGTTGAGCAGCGGTCGCAGCATCCTGACCTTCGTGCCGGTCCTGCTGCGCTTTGCATGGCCGATTTTGCTGGCCATCTGTCTTCTGGCGCTTTTTGCCTGGCCGTGGAGCAACCAGCAAATTCAGGATTTGCAGGAACGCTATGACAAGCGCAACGATGTGGAACGGGTCGCGCCCGGCCGGTTTCAGGAGTCCTCTGGTGGCAAGCGGGTGTTTTTCATAGACAAGGACACGCCTGACCAGAATACAGGGACCAATGTTTTCATCGCCACCAATGAAAACGGGGTCGAGACCACCACCACAGCGCGACAGGGGCGCATTGAATGGCGCGGCAGTGACCGCATGCTGGTGCTCGAGCGCGGTGAGCAATGGGTTCAGCAAGAATCGTCTGCAGAAACCCGGTGGACACGCTTTGAGCATTACGACTTGCTGATCGGTGAATCGAAAATGAGCGACACGGGCCTCAAAGCCAGTCGCCAGGTGGCTACCTTGACGCTTCTGGAGCAACCCACACCGGTCCACATGGGTGAGTTGTCGTGGCGGTTGGGCCTGGGCTTTTGCGCCCTCAACTTCACCTTGTTGGCCCTGCCCTTGTCTGCCGTCAATCCCAGGCGAGGGCGCAGCTATCAGTTCGCACTGGCCTTGCTGGTATTTGTTGTTTATTACAACATGGTCAACATTGGGCAGAACTGGATCGCTCATGGACGTCTGGGCATTGTCCAATGGATGCTTGGCTTGCATGGCCTGGCCACCCTGGGCACCTTGACGTGGCTTGGGCTGCGCCATCTTCAATGGTCCTGGCGTGATCTATTGACCCGCCGCCATCAGGACGAAACAGCATGAAAACCGTACGGCGCCTGCTCTACCGAGAAATTTTCCAGGCTGTGGGTTTTGTGGCCCTTGGCTTTCTTGCGCTGTTCCTTTTTTTTGATCTGGTGGAGGAGTTGCAGAACCTGACCAAACTGGCCGGGCAAGGCTACCGGATCCAGCATGCCTTCTTGACCATTGCCACCAAGATCCCCGGCCATCTCTATGATTTGGTTCCGATTTCGGTACTGATTGGCACGATTTTCGTGATGGCGCGTTTGGCACAGAGTTCGGAATTCACCATTTTGCGGTCCGGTGGCCTTGGACCCGGACGGGCACTCGGCATGCTGCTCAAAATGGGTTGGATTTTCGTCATCTTGACTTTGCTGTTGGGTGACTACGCTTCACCTTGGGCAGAGCAGCAGGGTCTTTTGCTCAAAGCACGCTTCAGTGGTGACCTGACGGTCGGGCAAACGGGGGCATGGCTGAAAGAGAAACAAGGCGAGCAGCAATTTGCCATCAATGTCCGGGCCATGGACAAGGAAGAGCAACTGCTCAATGTCCACATCCAGCGTTTCGATGCTGTCGGTGCACTGCAAGGCCGCATTCAGGCCAAACGGGCAGAGTTCATTGCTTCAGCCTGGCTGCTCAAGGATGTGGATGTCATGGACATCCGTCTCAGCGATCAGGCTGTTTCCATGCAAAAACAACATCTGGACCAGCTGACATGGCCCACCGAAATCACCCGGGACATGGTGGGAGCGGCTTTGGTCAAAGCCCAAAGAATGAAGATTTGGGATCTGGCCCTCTACACCCGACACCTCAGCCTGAACAACCAGAATGCACAGCAGTATGAAATTGAACTGTGGCGCAAGGTGTTCTATCCCCTGAGCTGCTTTGTCATGCTGACGCTGGCGTTGCCCTTTGCCTACCTGCATTTCCGCTCGGGTCAAATCGCTGGCCATGTTTTCGGTGGCGTGATGGCCGGCATCAGCTTCTACCTGCTCAACAACGTGTTCAGCCACATCGGCAACCTGCGCAACTGGGAACCCTGGATCACCTCTGCTGCGCCCTCCTTGCTTTACACCCTCATTTCATTGGGCGCCTTCGGATGGATGGTGCTGCGACGATGACTCCTTCAGTAACCGCCATTGTCTTGTTTGCTCACGGCTCTCGTGATCCCCTCTGGCGCGCGCCAATCGATGCCGTGGCCGCCGAAATACAGCGCATTGAGCCCAATATGGCTGTGCATTGCGCTTTCCTTGAGTTGATGTCGCCTTCTTTGCCCGAGGCTGTGGATGCGCTGGTGCAGTCCGGGCACCGCTGTGTGCGGGTGATGCCCTTGTTTCTGGGCATGGGCCGTCATGCGCGTGAGGACTTGCCGCAGCTGATCGGTCAACTGCGTCAGTCCCACCCCGATCTGCTTCTGGAGCTCCTGCCGGCCGCTGGTGAAATGCCTGAGCTCACCCGCTGTTTGGCGCAACTTTCCCTGCAATCCGCAGCCAGACCATAAAACCCCAAGGCATAATTCGATTGCCCATTATGGCAATTTGAATATGAACCTGCACCAATTTCGATTTGTTCAGGAAGCTGCACGCCGCAACCTGAACCTCACCGAGGCTGCCAAGGCGCTGCACACCTCACAGCCGGGTGTGTCCAAAGCCATCATCGAGCTGGAAGAAGAGCTGGGCATCGAGATTTTTGCCCGACACGGCAAACGGCTCAAACGCATCACCGAGCCTGGTCAGCATGTGCTGAAATGCATTGAAGTGATCCTGCGGGAAGTCGGTAACCTGCGCAAGATCGGTGACCAGTACAGCGCCCAGGACAGCGGCACCCTGTCGATCGCCACCACCCACACCCAGGCACGCTATGTGCTGCCAGTTCCTGTGGCCCGGTTGCGCGAAAAATACCCCAAGGTCAACATCAGCCTGCATCAGGGCGCGCCAGATCAGGTGGCCCAGATGCTGCTGCAGGACGTGGCTGAAATCGGTATCGCTACCGAATCGCTGTCGGCTTATGAAGACCTGGTCACCCTGCCCTGTTATGAGTGGCAACACGTGCTGGTGCTGCCCCAGGGCCATCCGCTGGCCGGCAAATCACGCTTGGCGCTGGAAGACATAGCCGAGTACCCGCTCATCACCTATCACCCCTCCTTTACTGGACGCACACGCATCGACAATGCCTTTGCAGCGCGCAAACTGTACCCCCGGATCGCGCTGGAGGCCATTGACTCGGATGTGATCAAAACCTATGTCCGTCTAGGCCTGGGTGTCGGCATCGTCGCAGAAATGGCCGTCAAGGACGACCCGGTGCAGGATTTGATCGTTCGTCCCCTGGGTGGACTGCTGGGCATGAACGTCGCCCGGGTGGCATTCAAGCGGGGGGCCTATCTGCGACACTTCGTCTTCCAGTTTGCGGAGCTTCTGAGCGACCGCCTCACGGCCAGTCTGGTGGCCAAGGCCATGACTGGCCATGTCAACGATTACGAACTTTGAACCGCATGAACCCGCGTACTCCCGCATTCCCGTCCAAAACGCCCAACATGGGCACCACCATTTTCACCGTGATGTCTGCACTCGCCACCGAAACCGGTGCGGTCAACCTCGGTCAGGGCTTTCCGGATTTCGGCTGCGACCCCAAGTTGCTGGAAATGGTCACTCAGGCCATGAATGAAGGGCTCAACCAATATCCCCCGATGACGGGCGTTGCCCCCTTGCGCGAAGCCATGTCGGCCAAGATCCAAGCCCTCTATGGTCGCCACTACGATCCCGTCAGCGAGATCACGGTGACGGCCGGTGCCACGCAGGCCATTCTGACCGTCATCCTGGCCATCGTGCATCCAGGTGATGAGGTCATCGTCCTGGAGCCTTGCTACGACAGCTACGTGCCGAACATCGAACTGGCTGGCGGCGTGGTGGTGCGCGTGCCACTGACACCGGGCACCTTCCGCCCCGACTTTGACAAGATCCAGGCCGCCATCACTCCCAGGACGCGTGCCATCCTGATCAATTCACCGCACAACCCCAGTGGCATGGTCTGGACACGCGAAGAAATGCTGCGGCTGCAGGACATACTGGACCCCACCGATGTGCTTCTGATTTCAGATGAAGTCTATGAACACATGGTCTATGCACCCAACCGCCACTGGAGTGCTGCCCAGTTTGACGGGCTCGCGGCACGTGCGTTCATCGTCTCCAGCTTCGGCAAGACCTACCACGTGACCGGCTGGAAGATCGGTACCGTGGCCGCACCGGCGTCCATGAGCGCCGAGTTCCGCAAAATTCACCAGTTCAATGTGTTCACGGTGAACACGCCGATGCAGCACGGCCTGGCCCGCTACATGGCCGACCCCAGGCCCTACCTGGAACTGCCGGCCTTCTACCAGCACAAGCGCGACCTGTTCCGCGAAGGCCTGGCCAGCACACGCTTTCGCTTGCTGCCCGGTGAAGGCACCTACTTCCAGTGTGTCGACATTTCCGGTCTCTCGGTG
>Ga0255196_1000056_pt1 | contig 31768 bp, 40 predicted proteins | sample Miss_Law_RepA_8h_FD_183637 | JGI IMG/M metagenome (GOLD analysis project Ga0255196, IMG submission 183637) | Freshwater microbial communities from Mississippi River, Louisiana, United States - Miss_Law_RepA_8h | ecosystem: Environmental > Aquatic > Freshwater > River | place: USA: Louisiana... | reverse complement strand
CTTTGTGCACACAGCCCACAAACCATTGCACCCAGGGCGTCACATCCATGTTGGCTTGGCCGGTGGCAGCTTGCAGTTGGGCGTAATAGCCCGCTCTGTCGAGCCACATCTGTTGCGACAGGCTCCACAGTCGTTGGTCGGTTTTCAGGTCTTGCGCCAAGGCCATTTCGCTCAAGGCGCGGCCCATGCGGCCGTTGCCGTCTTCAAAAGGGTGAACCGCTTCAAACCAGAGGTGGGCCATCGCTGCACGCACCAGCCCGTCGGTTGTTTCCCGGCTGGCGTTGAACCAGTCGATCAGCTGCGCCATGTGCGCAGGCACATCGGCTGAGTCCGGAGCTTGGTAATGCACGATGTCGGGTTTGCCCAGCCGGGGCGTGACGATTTGCATCGGTTCGGCATGGTCGCGGTAGGCGCCGGTGCGGATTTTCTGGATGCCGCTGCGCCCGGTGGGGAAGAGGGCCGCATGCCAGCCTTGCAGCATGTCGTGGCTCAGGGGGTGCTGGCTTTGGGCGATGGCGGCTTGCAGCACGTCGAGCGTGGCTTCGGTGCGGGCATCGCGTTCAGCGGCCTTGGCATCCGCCAGCCCCAGGCGTCGTGCGGCCGAGGCGCGCACGGAATTGACTTGCAGGATTTCGCCTTCGATTTGCGCGGTGGCCATTGCTTCGTCGGCCCAACCCTGCAGTTGCAGGTCGCCCAGGTCCATCAGTTGCAGGTGGCTGGCCAGACCCATGGTCCGGCCTTGCGCATAACGCGCAGCGGCCAGCGCGGGTTGCAGCGCGGCCAGGTCCACCTGAAATTCAGGCCATTGGGGACATTGCCAGAGGTACATGAAGCGTATTTTAGAGATTTGCGCTTCAAATGTGAAGCGTAAAAGGCGGTTCTACGCTTCATGACCCGTGGATTGACATGCTCTAATTTTGTCGTAACATACAAACAATTTTCCGCCTGGGAGCAGCATATGGGCATCCACACCTTCTCCAGCCGAGATTTCACGCGCGATGTGTCCGCCGCAAAGCGCGCTGCTGCTGATGGCCCGGTTTTCATCACCGACCGAGGCCGCCCTGCTTTTGTCTTGCTCAAGATCGGCGATTACGACCGCATGGCGGGCCAGTCGGCCCCTTCGCTGCTGGCGGTGATGGACGGTATTCCGGGCGGGGAGGGCATCGATTTCGAGCCACCCAAGCTCGGCATCCAGATTCAGCCAGCCCCTCTGGATTGAGGGCGAACCATGTTCATTCTGGACACCAACGTCATCTCGGAACTGCGCCAGGGCAAGCGGCAACCTTCTGCGGCGGTGCGCCAATGGGCTTCGGGGCAGCCCAGCCACCAGCTGTATTTGTCGGCCATCACGCTGCTGGAGCTGGAGCTGGGCATCCAGGCGCTGGAGCGCAAGGCCCCACCACAAGGCGGCGCCTTGCGCGCGTGGCTGGGTGGTGTGCGTGCTGCATTTGCCGGCCGCATCCTGCCTTTTGCAGAAAACACGGCGCCGGTGTGTGCCGCGCTCCACATTCCAAATCCGCGTTCCGACCGCGATGCGATGATTGCGGCCACCGCCCTTGAACATAAATTCACCGTGGTCACGCGCAATGTGTCCGACTTCGAAGCCACTGGTGTGGCACTCTTGAACCCTTGGCTCTGAAAGGCTTTTCCATGTCCATTTCTCTCTCCTCCGCCTCCCTGCCCGTGTTCACCAAGTTCCTGGGCAACCTCCGCCACATCCTGACCAAGGCCCAGGCCGATGTGGCCGCGCGCGGTTATGACGAGCAGGCGCTCGTGCAGTACCGCCTGGCGCCCGACATGCTGCCCTTCAAGACGCAGATCTGCATTGCCTGTGACGCGCCCAAGCTGTGCGCGGCGCGCATCAGCGGACTCGATGCACCGAAGTACGAGAACACCGAGAACACACTGGCCGAGCTGATCGCCCGCATCGACAACACGGTGGCCTGGCTGCAGACAGTGCCGGCCAGCGCGCTGGATGGGCAGGAAGCCAAGGAGATCACCTTCCCGGTGGGCAAGGCCGGCACGCGCACCATGACGGCCGAGGATTACCTCAAGACCTGGGCGCTGCCCAACATGTTCTTCCACATCACCACGGCCTACGCCATCCTGCGCCACAACGGTGTGGTGCTGGGCAAGAGCGACTTTCTGGCGGGTGCGGCGGCCTGAGAACGCTGGCTGTTACCTTTACCGGTAGACCTCACGCCGGTTGCCGATGCGCAGTACCCGGATCACGATGCGTTGGTCCTGGATGTCACAGATGATCCGCCAGTCGCCGACGCGGTATTTCCAGTAACTGCCGAGTTTCTGGGCGGAAAGGGCTTCACCAATGTCTCGCGGATTGGTCAGGCCACTGACGCGACTGCGCAAAAAACCCACCAGCCGAATCTGGATGGGTTTGTCGAGTTTGCGCAGGTCTTTGAGGGCGTCGGGGTCGAACTCAATTAGCCAGGCCAAGTTCGCGCTCCACGTCTTCCAGAGAAATGGTTTTGCGGTTCTTGCGGGCGCGCGCCTCGGCCAGGAAGTAGTCTTCCAGGTCGTCGATGTGTTCGAGGATGGCCTCGCGCACGAGTGCGGTTTTGGTCAAGCCGGTTTCCTGGGCCAGTTGACCCAGACGGGCTTCAATGTTCTCGGGCAGTCGGATGGCAAGCATGGTTTCCTCCCTGGACATGTTTGCTATACAAGTATAGCCATGTGGTCCGATTTCACCAAAGAGGCTGGATTCTCCGGTCAAGCCGGGGAATGACGGAAGAAACTCAGACCCCGTATTTGTCGCGGTAGGCCTGTACCTTGGGCAGGTGCTGGCCCAGTTCGCTGCCGCCTTGCGCGGCCAGATAAGCCAGCAGGTCTTCCAGCTTGGCGATCGCGCAGACCTGCAGGCCGAGCGAGTTGCGCACGTACTGCACGGCGCTGTGGGGCACATCCTTGGTCGATCCGTCGGCCTGCTTTTCGGTGGCCATTTCCTGGCGGTCCAGCGCAATCGCCACGGCATGCGCAGTAGCGCCAGCAGCCTGGATCAGCGCGATCGACTCGCGTGCGGCGGTTCCGGCGCTCATCACATCATCCACGATCAGCACGCGGCCCTTGAGGGGCGCGCCCACCAGGGTGCCGCCTTCGCCGTGGTCCTTGGCTTCCTTGCGGTTGTAGGCAAAGGGCACGTTCTTGCCCAGCCGCGCCAGCTCCACCGACACGGCCGCGCCCAGCGGGATGCCCTTGTAGGCAGGACCAAAAATCATGTCGAATTCGATGCCGCTGGCCACCAGGGCCTTTGCATAAAATTGCGCCAGCCGTCCGAGCTTGGCGCCGTCATCAAACAGACCGGCGTTGAAAAAGTAAGGGCTCATGCGCCCGGCCTTGGTCTTGAACTCGCCAAAGCGCAGCACGCCCGACTCGATGGCAAATTGCACAAATTCCTGCGCCAGGGCAGAAGCCTCGCCTGCGGCGTGATTCATGGGGACATCCTTGTTCAAACTCACCAGCCTCAACCTCAACGGCATCCGTTCGGCCACGACCAAAGGCGTCGAAGCCTGGCTGGCGCAACATGCCCCGGATTGTATTTGCGTGCAGGAAGTCAAGGCCCAGGCGCCCGACGTGGCCGGCAAGTTCGAGGCGCTGGCCGGCCTCAAGGGCCACTTTCACTTTGCCGAGAAAAAGGGCTATTCGGGCGTAGGCGTCTACACGCGGCACGAGCCCAGCGACGTGGTGATCGGCTTTGACGGCGGCGAGTTCGACGCCGAAGGCCGCTATGTCGAAACGCGCTTTGACACGCCCTCGCGCAAGCTCTCCATCATCAGTGTGTACTTTCCCAGCGGCTCGTCCGGCCCCGAGCGGCAGGAGGCCAAGTTCCGCTTTCTGGACAAGATCTACCCGCACCTGATGGCCCTCAAGGCCGAGCGCGAGTTCATCGTTTGCAGCGATGTGAACATCGCCCACCAGGAAGCCGACCTGAAAAACTGGAAGGGCAACCTCAAGAACAGTGGCTTCCTGCCCGAAGAGCGCGCCTGGATGACCAAGCTGACCACCGAAGGCGGCATCGTCGATGTGTACCGCCGCCTGCAGCCCGACACCACCGACGCTTGCTACACCTGGTGGAGCAACCGGGGGCAGGCCTATGCCAAGAACGTGGGCTGGCGCCTGGACTACCACCTGGCCACGCCAGCTGTGGCCGACAAGGCGCGCACCGAAGCCATTTACAAGGGCGAGAAGTTCAGCGACCACGCGCCCATCACGATCGAGTACGACCTGAGCCTGAAGTGACAGATTTTTGTCTTCGCTTGGTTAAGCTGGACCTGCATCCAGAAATACAAGAGGAGACCTCATGCCGACAGGCAGCCATCCGGCCGCACGCCGGATTTTCGGTGCCCCATTGCGCTATATCCAGGGGCCGGGTGCCCTGAGCGAAACGGGGCCGATGGCCGCCGCCCTCGGCCCGCATGCCCTGCTGGTTGGCGACGCTTTTGTTCTGGACATGGTGGGGCCGGCCGTGACCGGGAGCTGCCAGCCAGCGGGCGTCCAGGTCACGCCACTGCTGTTTGCCGGAGAGATCACGCCTGCAGAAATCGAGCGACTCGTGGCGGCCGCGCGCGTGCTGCCGGCCGATGTGGTCATTGCGGCCGGTGGCGGCAAAGGCATTGACGCGGGCAAGGCTGTCGCGCACCACCTGCGGGTGCCGGTCATCACGCTGCCCACCATTGCCTCGAACGACGCGCCCACCAGCAAGATCTATGTGGTCTATGACGAACAGCACCGCTTGCTCAAGGTGGAGCACATGCCCTGCAACCCGCATGCGGTGATCGTGGACACCGCGCTCATTGCCAGGGCGCCGCGCAAGCTCCTGCTGGCGGGCATTGGTGATGCCATTTCCAAAAAATTCGAGGTGGCGCAGTGCCATGCGGCGCAGGGGCCGAACATTTTCGGAGGCTTGGGCACACGCGCGGCGTTGGCCCTGGCCGACCTGTGCTTCGAGACGCTGCTGGCCCATGCCGATGGCGCCCTGGCTGCGCTGGAGCGCCAAAGCCCGGATGACAGTCTGGAGGCCATCGTCGAAGCCAGTGTGCTGCTCAGCGGCCTGTGCTTTGAAAACGGAGGCTTGTCCATCGCGCACTCCATGACCCGGGGCCTGTCAGCGCTGCCCGGCACAGCCGACGAACTGCACGGTCTGCAGGTGGCCTACGGCACGATGGTGCAGTGGCATCTGGAAAACCGCCCGCCGTCGTTCATGGCAGAAATGCGGGTGTTTTACCGTCGCATCGGCCTGCCCCTGAACCTGCAGCAACTGGGGCTGCCCCGTGCGCCCACCGATGTCGACATCGACACCCTCGCCACCCTGACCCTGACCGCGCCGCACATGCGCAACTTCGACCGCGTGCTGACGGCGCAGAACCTGGCGCAGGCCATCCAGGTCCTCGAGGCCGCGCCGCTTTGAGCATTTGAACAATTGACCAAGGAGCAACAAGTGACCCAACCCGTTTCCCTCGACTCCCAGAAATGGCAGCCCTACAAGCACCCCATGCCCAAGGACTCACCGCCCGAGCTGGTGATCCCGAACGTCATCCCGCAGGACGACCGCATCTGGGTGCCGGTGGATGACAACGTCTGGTTCCGCCCCCTGTGCCTGAGCGCATCGCGTGGCTATTGGGTGAACCTGCTCAAAGTCCGCAAGGCCGGCGTGCTGTCGCGCCATCGCCATCCGCAGCCTGTGCACGGTTACGTGATCAAGGGCAAATGGCGCTACCTGGAGCATGACTGGGTGGCCACCGAAGGCGGCTACGTGTACGAAGCCCCTGGCGAAACGCACACGCTGGTGGTGGATTCGGACACCGAGGAGATGATCACGCTGTTCCAGGTCAATGGCGCCATGATCTACGTTGACCCGGACGGCAACTGCACCGGGTATGACGACGTGTTCACCCGCATCGACAAATGCCGCGCCCACTACGCAAACAATGGGCTGGGTGCGGATTACGTGGACCAGTTCATCCGCTGAGCCGGCCGGGCCGCGACATAATCGGCCCATGCTCCAGTACCTCACCATCCCTGTCACCGCTTTTCAGCAAAACTGCTCGCTCGTCTGGGACGACCAGACGATGCAGGCCGCCGTCATCGACCCCGGCGGTGATCTGGATGTGCTGCTCAACGCGGTCCAGAAGCTGGGCCTCAAGCTCGAACAGGTCTGGGTGACGCACGGGCATCTGGACCACTGCAGTGGCGCGGCCGATCTGGCCGAGCAGCTGGGCTTGCCCATCATCGGTCCCCACCGGGGTGACCAGTTCTGGATCGATGGCCTGCCGATGGCGGCCATGAACTACGGTTTTCCGCCCGCCCGACCGTTCACGCCGACGCGCTGGCTCGAAGACGGCGACACCGTCACGCTCGGCTCGCACACGCTGAACGTGCGCCATTGCCCGGGCCACACGCCGGGCCATGTGGTGTTCCATTCGCCTGAGATACAGCGCGCCTTTGTGGGCGATGTGCTGTTTGCCGGCAGCATCGGGCGCACCGACTTTCCCCAAAGCAACCACGAAGACCTGATCCGCAGCATCCGTGAGCGCCTGTGGCCCATGGGCAATGACACGGTGTTCATACCGGGCCATGGACCCGAAAGCACGTTTGGCCGGGAGCGCCGCAGCAACCCTTACGTGCGCGACATGTGAAGGATCGTCACTGCGAGGCCCGCAGGGTCGTGGCAGTCCAAGGATTGCCACGCTGCGCTCGCAATGACTTTTGAGGCACGTGCTCAGCCCTTGTTGGCCTGCTGGTACAGGTGCTGCACCTTGGGCAAATTGGCCTCGAGTTCCTGGATGCGGTTGGCGCCGCTGGGGTGGGTCGACAGGAAGCCCGGGCCGCCATTGCCATTGGCAGCCAGCATCTTCTTCCACAGCTCCACGCTGGCCTCGGGCCGGTAGCCGCCACGCGCGGCGATTTCCAGCCCGACCAGGTCGGCATCGGTTTCGTCGTCGCGGCTGTACTTGAGGGTCAACAACTGTGTGCCCAGATCAGCCGCCACATTGCCCAGCTGGCCCAGGCCCAGCAGCTGCGAGGCCATGGACAGGCCGATGCTGGTGACCTGGCTCTTGGCCAGCCGCTCGCGGGCGTGCTCGCGCAGGGCGTGTGCCATTTCATGGCCCATGATCATGGCGATCTGGTCATCGTCGAGCTGCAGCTGGTCAATGATGCCGGTGTAGAAGGCGATCTTGCCGCCGGGCATGCACCAGGCATTAAGCTGCTTGCTCCCGATCAGGTTCACTTGCCATTTCCAGTCCCGGGCGCGCGGGTTCCATTGCGTGGTGTGCGGAATCAGACGCCGCGCGATGGTGTGCAGGCGAACCAGCTGAGGATGGCCGTCGGGGGCCAGCGCGCCTTTGGATTTGGCCTCGGCCAGCACCTGGCTGTATTGCTGGCGGGCCGAGCCTTCCAGGGTTTCGGCAGGCACCAGTTTGCGCACTTCCGACGAGCCGCCCACGTTCACCTGCGCCAGGGCCGGTGCGGCAGCGGCTGCCCCCGCGGCCAGCAAAAAGGCACGACGCGGATGCCAGCGGTGCGTGCTGTCCGCAGCGGCATTCGACGAGGATTTAAGTTCACACAACAGGCACATGGTGCACAGATCATAGCGATTCGAATGGCATCTTGCAGCCCGGATAATCAAGCGCATGAACGATGTTTCTGCCGAGGGCGCTGGTCCGTCCGCCCCACCTCGCCGCACCTGGCGACAAGCCCTGAGTTTGTATGCGCAGCCCGCCAGCCTGCGCATGCTGGCGCTGGGCTTCTCGGCCGGCCTGCCGCTCTTGCTGGTGCTGGGCACGCTGAGTTTTCGCCTGCGCGAGGCGGGCATCGACCGCAGCACCATCGGCTACCTGAGCTGGGTCGGGCTGGCGTATGGCTTCAAGTGGGTCTGGGCGCCCTTGGTGGATCGCATGCCCTTGCCCTGGTTGACCGCGCGTCTGGGCAGGCGCCGCAGCTGGCTCTTGCTGGCACAGGCCGTGATCGCCCTGGGCCTGGTGGGCATGGCGGTCAACGATCCGGCGCAGTTGCTGGCGCCGCTGGTGTGGTGTGCCTTGGCAGTGGCCTTCGGCTCGGCCACCCAGGACATTGCGCTGGACGCTTACCGCATTGAATCGGCCAATCCGGACGCGCAGGCGGCGCTGGCCGCCGTCTACCAGACAGGTTACCGGCTGGCCATGATCTGGGCAGGCGCCGGGGTGCTTTGGATCGCTGCACGCGCCCAAGGCGCAGACCTGGTCGGCTATGCCCATGCCGCCTGGCAGACGGCTTACCTGGTCATGGCCCTGAGCCTGTTGCCGGGCATGCTGACGGTGCTGCTCTCGCCCGAGCCGGCGCCGCAGCCGGTGCCTGCTGCGCGGAGTGTGGGTGAATGGCTGCAAGGCGCCCTGTTCGATCCGTTTGCCGATTTCTGGCGCCGCTACCGCTGGCAGGCGGTGCTGGTGCTGGCGCTGATCGCGGTCTACCGCATCAGCGATGTGGTCATGGGCATCATGGCCAACCCGTTTTATGTGGACATGGGTTTCACCAAGGATGAGGTGGCGGCCGTGACCAAGGTCTATGGTGTGGTCATGACGCTGGTCGGTGCTTTTGTGGGGGGGCTGCTGTCGTCGCGCCTGGGCGTGATGCGCGTGCTGATGCTGGGCGCGATGCTGAGCGCCGCGAGCAACCTGTTGTTTGCCTGGCTCAGCGGTGTGGGGCACGATGTGACGGCGCTGATCTTCGTGGTGTCGGCCGACAACCTGGCCAGCGGCATTGCCTCGGCAGCCTTCATCGCCTACCTGTCGTCGCTGACCAACATCAGCTATTCGGCCACACAGTACGCGCTGCTGAGTTCGATGATGCTGCTCTTGCCCAAGTTCATTGCCGGCTTCTCTGGCGACTATGTCAATGCCCACGGCTACGAAGCGTTCTTCCAGGCCACGGCCTGGTTGGGAGCGCCGGTGCTGGTGCTGGTGTGGTTGGCTGGGCGGGTGGTGCCACGGGCTTGACCCGGGAATCCATGTTTACCGAACTTTACCGCCCCGACACGGGTGGGTGGCCTGAACAGGGGAAGATCACCGCATGACACGCTTGTTGATGATCGAAGACGACGACCGTTTGGCCGGTATGGTGTCGGATTACCTGGGGGCATCCGGTTACGAGCTGACCCATGCGCCCGATGCCAGCACTGGTCTGGGTCGCCTGCAGCAGGTGTTGCCCGAACTGGTGATCCTGGACCTGATGCTGCCGGACATGGATGGCCTTCAGGTGTGCCAACGCATCCGTGGCCTGCCCGGTGCTGCCGGGCAGGTGCCGGTACTCATGCTCACGGCCAAGGGCGATCCCATGGACCGCATCATCGGCCTGGAAATGGGGGCGGACGACTACCTGCCCAAACCCTTTGAACCGCGTGAACTGCTGGCCCGCATCCGGGCCATCCTGCGGCGCAAAAGCGGTGGCGCGCCTTCGACAGCGCAGTCTATGCAGTTCGGCTCTTTGGAAATCGATCGCGATGCCCGCCGGACCACGGTGCGTGGGGAGGCCCGCGAGCTCACGTCCTACCAGTTCGATCTGCTGGTCGCTCTGGCCGAGCGTGCAGGCCGCGTGCTCACGCGCGACCAGATCATGGAAGCCGTGCGCGGCCGTGAGCTTGAGGCCTTTGACCGGTCGATCGACGTGCACATGGGGCGCATCCGCGCGGCCATCGAGGACGATGTGAAGCATCCCAAACGCATCCTCACCGTTCGGGGTGTCGGCTATGTGTTTGCGCGGCAGCAGGACTAGAACATGCACAACCAGTCCGTTCGCGTTGAGCTTGTCGAAACGCACTTTGGCAAAAGGCTTTGCCCATGAGCAGCTGGTCTCGCCATCTTTACCTGCGCATCTGGCTGGCTGTTGTGCTCGGCGTGGCCGTGTTGATGGTTCTGGTGGGCTGGGCCTGGCATGTGTCGGTGGAGCACAACGCCGCCAACCCGCCCATGCGCGAGTGGGTGGTCCGCAACGCGCAGGGCGATGTGCTGGCCAGCACCAATGCCCGTCCGCAACCGGGCACACCACTCGAACTTCAGGTGCCCATGAACGGTCATCCCCCGGTGCACTTGTTTCTCGAGCGCCGTCTGGAACGTCCGGGTGGCGGCACGGTCCATCTGGGTGGTCGGCCACCCCACCCGCGTGACCTCTCGCCCTGGTGGGCGCGCCCCCCCTATGGCTTTGTTGGCATGCTGGCCCTGATGGGTGTGGCCGCTGCTTTGGCGCTTTACCCCGTGGTGCGTCGCCTGACCAAGCGGCTTGAAGGCCTGCAGCAAGGTGTGCAGCGATGGGGCGATGGGGATCTCTCGGTCCGCATGCCGGAGTCCGGTGACGATGAAGTGGCCGATCTGTCGCGCCGCTTCAACGCCGCTGCAGAGCGCATCCAGAACCTGATGGGTGCTCAGAAATCGCTGCTGGCCAATGCCTCGCACGAACTGCGCTCCCCGCTGGCCCGCATCCGCATGGGCCTGGAACTGATGGACGCACAGGGTGCCAGCGAGGCCATGCGTGATCGCACACGCCACGAAATTCTGCGCAACATGGCCGAACTCGATCAGCTGATTGACGAGATACTGCTGGCCAGCCGCCTGGATGCGCGCGAGGCCGACATGGGCACGGTGGAGAGCGTCGACCTGGTGGGCCTGTGCGCTGAAGAATGCGCCCGTGTGGGCGCCACACTGGATGTGCCTGCAGGCATGGCCAGTCTGGAAGTGCAAGGTGTGGCCAAACTGCTGCGCCGCATGGTGCGCAACCTGCTCGAAAACGCCATGCGCTACGGCGCAGCTGCGGGTCACGAAGACGATGTGGTGCTCAGCCTGTCACGCGAAAACGGTGCGCCTGTTCTGCGCGTGTGCGACCGCGGGCCGGGGGTTCCGCCCGAATACCGGGATCGGATCTTTGAGCCTTTCTTCCGCTTGCCAGGGGCCAGCGAGCGTACCGGTGGCGTGGGGCTGGGCCTTGCGCTGGTCAAATCGATTGCCGAGCGGCATGGCGGCGCGGTGAAATTTGAAGACAGGCCTGGTGGTGGCGCGTGTTTTATCGCCACTTGGCCGAATTTGGCTGCGTGACAGCTGGCCGTTACTTCTGGTATCGGCGCGTCAGCGCTGGATGGTGTCCTTGAGCCATTGGCGGTCGTATTTCAGAGCTGCCTGTCGGAAGAAGAATTCCAGTGCAATGAACAGGCTGTAAAGAAAGCCTGGGCCGCCTTCCAGAAATGCACGCTTGAAGAAATACAAGCGGATGAACATCCAGAAAGAGGACAGCAATCCGCGAATGACGCCGCCACGGCGATTTTTCTTGGCGCGTTTGGCTGCGCCAAGCATCGCGTATTGTGTGAGTTTCTTCAGGCTGTCATGAATGGTTTCGCGCGAGTAGTGCCACAGCGGGCTTTTGAACACGTGGCGCTCGGCTTGAGGATTGGTCAGGTTGGCATGCTCATGTACCACGCCGTCAAAACCAATCAACATGTCCCTGCGGAACAGTCTGGGCAAGCTCTTGCGAGAAACCACACGCCGCAGTGGCCGTCCGAAAGCGACTTCGAGCCAATAGGTTTCCCAGACGTCAGGGCGGTTTGACATCACTGCAGTCTGGATTTCTGCCTGCAACTCGGGCTGGATGAGTTCATCGGCATCCAGAAAGAAAATGTAATCGCCTGTGCAATATTGCAGTAAACGGTTGCGTTGCTCTGCGAAGCCTTGCCAATCCGCGTGGGTGTACACCTTGGCGCCCAGATGCTGCGCCAGGGCAACGGTCTTATCTTTGCTGCCGCTGTCCACCACGACGATTTCATCGGCGAAATGTGCGCTGCGGATGCAGGCCTCGATCCGCCTTTCCTCGTTCATGGTGAGGATGCCAATCGTCAAACGTGGGCGCGGGGAGATATTCATGGTTTCCATTGGATCAGTCCACACAAGCGCCCCCACATGCGGGTCACCAGTCTGGGGGATGGCAGCAACAGCCGCAAGGGCAAGGCCAGTAATGTCTCAAGCAGCAATCGGCTGCGTTGGGCTCTGGCCTGATCGATGCCTTGATGTTTGCTGGCGAAAATCAATTTGGACTGTGCATGGTGGTAGCCGCGCACGTATTCATGTCGCCAGGGGTGTTTGCCGCGCACAGAGCCGCGGGAGCGGTGTGTGGCATGAATCTGGGGGGCCAGCAGCAGGCTGCGCTGTTTCTGAAACAGGCGCAGGCAGAGGTCGTCGTCCTCGTAATAGAGGAAGAAGCGTTCATCAAACCAGTCGTCAGGGGTGAACAGGCTCATGCGCGCCAGGATGGCCGCGCCACAAATGAAGCCCACACAGCAGGTGCCCGTAGCTGCCGGCCCAGAAGACTTCCAGCGGTCAGCGGGCCAGCGGTAGTTCACTTCGGGTTTGCCATGGGCCTGCATCAGCTGAGGGGCCACCATTGCGGCCTCCGGGAACTGGTCAGCTACGGCCAGCAATGCCCGAACGCGCTGGGTGTCGAGCTCGCAATCCGGGTTGAGCATCAGTGCGAATGGGGTCTGTACCAGCGCAAGGGCTCGATTGTTGGCAGCCCCAAATCCGAGGTTGCGTCCCTGGGGTAACCACAGGGCCTGGGGCAGGTGCTCGGCGACAGCGTGGGCGGTGTCGTCTTCGCTGCCGTTGTCGACGATGCTGACATGCGGAAAGTCACGCAGCAGCTCGCCCAGCCGGGGCATACAGTGCGCACTGTTGAACGACACCACGATCACCGTGACGTCGTTCAGATCATGAGTGCCTGCTGCAGCGGCCAGTGCGGGGTTCGTCAAAGGCAGTGCCCGGGGGTGGCGAGGGGTCAGTGACCGTGAGCGACCACTTCGCCTGCTTTGAGCTTGTACACCGTGCCGCAGTACGGGCAGCGTGCTTCACCGGTCTTGGCCACGTCCAGGTAAACCTTGGGGTGGGTGTTCCAGAGCTTCATGTCGGCCTTGGGGCTGGGGCAGAACACGCCGCCCTGGGGGTTCAGGTCTTTGGCCAGCAATTCAACAGTGGCGTTGCTCATGGTGGGTTCCTCAGACTTTGGTCAGCCAGTGGGCGTACTTGGGGTTGCGGCCATTGACGATGTCAAAGAACGCGTTCTGGATCTTCTCGGTGATCGGACCGCGGCTGCCGATGCCGATCTGCACGCGATCGAGCTCGCGGATCGGGGTCACTTCGGCGGCGGTGCCAGTGAAGAAGGCTTCATCGCAGATGTAGACCTCGTCGCGGGTGATGCGCTTTTGCACGATCTCCAGGCCCAGGTCTTTGGCGATGTGGAAAACGGTGTTGCGGGTGATGCCGTTCAGGGCGCCTGCCGACAGGTCGGGGGTGTAGATCACGCCGTCCTTGATGACGAAGATGTTTTCGCCAGCACCCTCGGCCACGAAACCGGCAGTGTCCAGCAGCAGGGCTTCGTCATAGCCCTCATCGGTGGCTTCCATGTTGGCCAGGATGGAGTTGGTGTAGTTGCTCACGGCCTTGGCTTGCGTCATGGTGATGTTGACGTGGTGGCGCGTGTAGCTCGATGTCTTGACGCGGATGCCACGCTTGAGACCCTCTTCGCCCAGGTAGGCGCCCCAGGCCCAGGCAGCGACCATGGCGTGGATCGTGTTGCCCTTGGGCGAGACGCCCAGTTTCTTGTCGCCGATCCAGATCAGCGGGCGCAGGTAGCAGCTTTCGAGCTTGTTTTCGCGCACGACGGCTTTCTGGGCTTCGTTGAACTGTTCTTTGGTGAAGGGGATGTTCATGCGCAGGATCTTGGCGCTGTTGAACAGGCGATCGGTGTGCTCCTGCAGGCGGAAGATGGCGGTGCCGTTGACCGTGTTGTAGGCACGCACGCCCTCGAAAGCGCCGCAGCCGTAGTGCAGCGTGTGGGTCAGCACATGGATCTTGGCGTCACGCCAGTCCACCATCTGGCCGTCCATCCAGATCTTGCCGTCACGGTCGGACATCGAGGGGATCACTTGGGTCATGGAAATTCCTTCACTTGCCTGAGAAGTACTCCGCGCACGGGAGTAAAAAGGTCATTTTACGTCGGGAGCTGAGGGCTCCTGGGCTGGCCGGGTGAGTGTCCATTCCAGCAATTTGCCGCCCACGAAGGTGCATGACACGGTGGATTGGCCGGGGTCGGTCCAGAGGAAAATTTCGGGTTGTTCGTCTTTGGGGGTCTGCAGCGCGCCCAGCGATCTGGTCATGGCGATCACATGCATGAGCGTCATGCCCTTTTTGAGCTTGGCGTTGAGCATCACCGCGCTGGCCACATGGCCCACGGGGCGGTTGGCGGCTTTTTTCAGGATGGTCATCAGCCGCGTGAAATGCAGCAGGATCCACATGATGACGCCGCCGGCCGCCAGCGCGATGCCGGCCCAGCCAAACTGGCGCCAGGCGCCGATGGTGAGGACGACGATGGCCAAAGGTGCAAGGATCTTGTTGAAATTCATGGATGGCATGTTTGTAACGAAATGTCTCTGATAATCCGGACATGGCAAGCCTAGACAAGCTCCTGACCCTGGTCATCAACCTGGACCGCTCACCCCACCGCCTGGCCCGGATTGCCCAGCAACTCGAGGATATCAGTTGGCCATGGGAGCGATTGTCAGCGGCCGAGGGCAAAAACCTGCCCATGGACGATGCAGGTCTGGTGGATGTGGCCTCCTTCAAGCGCAAACACGGCAAGATGCCATTGCCTGGCGAGGTGGGTTGCTATCTGTCCCACGTCTGGGCGATGCGCCGGTTCCTGCAGACCGATCGGCAGTACCTGCTGATTCTGGAGGACGACTTGAGGTTGGGGCCTGACATGCCACAGGTGGTCAATGCCTTGATGGAGCGTTCCGAGCAGTGGGATGTGGTCATGCTGTCAGGTGTGCGCAGCGGCAGGCCTTTGCATGTGTCGCAACTCCTGGGGCACTACACCTTGGCTGTACCGCTGTCACGCTATGCGGGCTCCAGCTGTTACCTGGTCAGCAGGCATGCGGCCGAGGTGTACCTGCGCGATCTCCTGCCCATGAGCCTGCCTTACGACCATGAGTACGACCGTGCCTGGGCCCGGGGGCTGAAAATCCGCATTGTCACCCCGGCTCCTTGCCTGCACAGTTTCGAGGACGGCTCGGATCTGCATCCAGCAGGTGTGGTGCGCAACAATTTCCACTGGACCCAGCGACTGGGGACCTATTGGTGGCGCCTCAAAACCGATGTGCGCCGTATCGTCCATGGCCTGGGGCAATGGATGAGATACCGGCTCTGACTCTGGCCTGTCAGTCCAGCCCTCGCACCACCTGCATCGCCTCTTCGATGCGCTCCACGCCATGAATGGTCAGGCCTTCGTAGGCCTTGTCGCTTTTCTTGGGCACATTGGCCTTGGGCACCACCGCCACCGTAAAGCCCAGTTTGGCGGCTTCTTTCAGGCGCTCTTGCCCGCGAGGGGCTGGACGCACTTCACCTGCGAGCCCCACCTCGCCAAAGGCGATGAAGCCCTTGGGCAGCGGCTTGCCGCGCAAGCTGCTGGTGATCGCCAGCATGACCGACAGGTCGGCCGCTGGCTCGCGGATGTGCACGCCGCCCACAGCGTTGACGAACACGTCCTGGTCCATGCAGGCCACGCCCGCGTGGCGGTGCAGAACGGCCAGCAGCATGGCCAGGCGGTCGCGTTCCAGACCCACCGACAGGCGACGCGGGCTGGGGCCACCGGAATCCACCAGGGCCTGGATCTCCACCAGCATGGGCCGCGTGCCTTCCAGCGTGACCATCACGCAGCTGCCGGGCACCGGCTCGCTGTGCTGGCTCAGAAAAATGGCGCTCGGGTTGGTCACGCCCTTGAGGCCTTTTTCGGTCATGGCAAACACGCCGATCTCGTTGACGGCGCCAAAGCGGTTCTTGATGGCGCGAATCAGACGGAAGCTCGAATGGGTGTCGCCTTCAAAGTAGAGGACCGTGTCCACCATGTGTTCGAGCACGCGCGGGCCGGCCAGCGCGCCTTCCTTGGTCACGTGCCCCACCAGCACGATGGCGGTGCCGCTGGCTTTGGCTGCGCGCGTGAGGTGCGCCGCGCACTCGCGCACCTGTGCCACCGAGCCAGGTGCGCTGGTCAGCTGGTCCGAATACACCGTCTGGATCGAGTCGATGATCGCCACCCGGGGTGAGCGCGCCTGCAGTGTGGCCAGGATTTTTTCGAGCTGTATTTCGGCCAGCACCGGCACCTGAGAACCGGCCAGCCCCAGCCGACGCGAGCGCAGCGCAACCTGGGCGCCACTTTCTTCGCCGGTCACGTAGAGCGTTTCCAGACCGGCACGCTCCAGCGCGTCCACCGCCTGCAGCAGCAGGGTCGATTTGCCGATGCCCGGGTCGCCACCGATCAGCACCACGCCGCCTTCCACAATGCCGCCGCCCAGCACCCGGTCGAGTTCTTCCTGGCCGGTGGGGTGGCGCTGCACGTCGGTGGCTTCGATCTGCGACAGCGGCATGACTTCTGAGGCTGGGGCGAGGCCTTGCGCCAGTGCACTGCCAAAGCGGTTTTTGCCACTGGCCAGTTCGGCCACGGACTCCACCAGGCTGTTCCAGGCGCCGCAGCTGGGGCATTTGCCCAGCCAGCGTGGCGTGGTGCCGCCGCATTCGTTGCAGGTGTAGAGGGTCTTGTCCTTGGCCATAGGCCGATTGTGCCCGCTCATTCTTGTAGGAGCGCGTCCCTGCGCGCGAGTGGTTTGTGTCTGCAAGGCGCTTACACTTGCACCATGGAACTCAAAATCGTCGTCTATTCCAAGTCGGCCTGCCCGCAATGCGAGTCGGCCAAGATGCTGCTCAAGACCCGTTCGCTCGCTTTTGAGGAAATCAAGATCGACGACGAAGCCGAGCGCATGGCGTTCTACGAAAAATGCGGCCCCTCGGTGCGCCAGATGCCGCAGATTTTCATCAACGACCAGCGCGTGGGCGGTCTGTCGGGTCTGCAGGCGGCGCTGACTCAGCTCGGCCGCTGACTTCTTTCCGTTCGATCTGAGCCTGTCGAAGGCCCTCTGCCAAGGCGGCTGTGCTTCGACAGGCTCAGCACGAACGGATATCAAAGCGCAGCCTGAGCGGGGGCATCAGTCAAAGCCTCGCGCCAGCGCGGCGGTGACCTCGGTGGCCGGCAGGGTCTGGCAGCTGCTGGCGTTCTGCCCAGACCACAGGGGGGTGCAGTCGGTGCGCCCCAGCGCTTCAAAGTGCGCCCGCAACGGCGCGACAGCGGCGGTTGCCAGCGGAAAGGCCGGAGCGGCCGGATGCAATGGCCCCAATTCCCGCATCAAACGGTTGACGATGCCCCGTGCTGGACGGCCGCTGAACAGCGTGGTCAGTTCGGTATGGCGTGCCGCTTCGCTCATGAGGGCGGCACGGTGCAAGCGGGTGGTGGTGGCTTCCGGGCAGCACAGATAGGCTGTGCCCACTTGCACGCCTGCAGCGCCCAGCGCCATGGCGGCACGCACGCCGGCCGCATCGGCAATGCCGCCTGCAGCAATCACCGGTATTTGTACTGCCTGGACCACTTGGGGCAGCAGCGCAAAAGTGCCCAGCTGCGTGCCCAGTTCGGTACCGAGAAACATGCCGCGGTGACCACCGGCTTCCAGCCCTTGTGCAATCACGGCATCCACGCCATGGGCTTGCAGCCAGAGCGCTTCCTCCACGGTGGTGGCCGAAGACAACACCTTGCTGCCCCAGCTTTTCACGCGGGCCAGCAGGTCCGGTGCAGGCAGGCCAAAGTGGAAGCTGACCACCGGCGGGGCAAACGGCTCCACCACATCGGCCACCGCATGCGAAAACGGCACCCGCCCCGCGCCCGCCGGCACGCTGGCCGGATCGATGCCTGCCTCGTCATAAAACGGACGCAAGGCTTCGCGCCAGCGTGTTTCGGCTGTGGCATCGGGCTCTGGCGCTGTGTGACAGAAGAAATTGACATTCCAGGGGCCCGTGGCCTGTTCCCGGAGCACCTGCAATTCGGCTTTCAGGGCATCGGGCGAGAGCATGGCGGCGGGCAGGCTGCCCACACCACCGGCCGCACACACCGCGAGCGCCAGGGCTGAGCCTTGTGCGCCCGCCATGGGAGCCTGCAGCAAAGGCAAGCGCGAAGGGATGAGGTCGGTCAGTGCGGTGTGTGCAGGCATGAAGGGAGCTTATACCGTTCCTGCTGAGCCTGTCCAAGCACATCGTGGGGCAGCGCTTCGACAGGCTCAGCACGAACGGGGGGGCCAGCTCAGCACGAACGGGGGTTCCAGCTCAGCACGAAAGGAGGGCTTACCTGACCAGGGCCTCGAAGGGCAGGCTTTGTTTGACCAGGATGACCGTACACGGCGCTTCCATGGCCACCTTGATCGGCACGGTGGCCATGAAGCGTTGCATCTGAAGCCCGTGGGTGGCAGCACCCATGATGATCATGTTGACGTTGTTGCTCTCGGCGTATTTGAGCAGGGCCTCGGCCACGTCGCTGCCTTCGAGCACATGGTAGGACGCCTGGTGGTTGCTCAGATCCAGCGGCTCGGTCCACTGTTTCATGCGGGTGATGTGCTGGCGACGCAGGGCGGTTTCGCTGCGTTCGCTGTCGGTGCTGCTGGCCTCGCCGGGGGAGATCACGGTCACGCAGGCCAGCCGGGCACCAGGACGAATGCCGAGTGAACGACCCACTGCCTCGCGCAGGGAGTACAGCGTGGCATCGGTCACGTCGTAGTGGGGCAGTGCGACCATCACGATGGGCACCTCTTCGATACGGCGCGAGGGCAGTGGCGAAGGCTGGTAGTGTTTGCCTGCGGCCTTGAGCCAGCGTCTGAAATGGGTCCAGAAACCGGTGCCCTGGGTCTGCCTGCCGCGCGCCGTGATGGTGATCTGGTCCGGGTTGGCCAGGTCGAAAGCCAGCAGCGAGGCCGAGCCATAGCGGTGCTCGGCTTCCGGCTCCAGGCATCGCAGGATGACCTCCTGCAGCCATTCGGGCAGGTCGGGGCGGCGTTTGCGCGGCGGCACCGGGTCCATCCACAGGCGCTGGCGCATGCCGCTTTGGGTGGCGGGTTCGCCAAACGGGGTTTCGCGCGTGGCCAACTGGTAGAGCATCACCCCGATGGCGAACACATCGCTGCGCGGGTCGCCGCGCACACCTACCACCTGCTCGGGCGCAATCCAGATGGGTGAGCCCACCGCCTTGCGGAATTCCTCGGCCAGCAGGTCGGGGTAGTGGGCGTGGCATGAGAGGCCGAAGTCCAGAAAGACGGCCGAACCGTCGGGCCGGATCAGCACATTGGCGGGCTTGATGTCGAGGTGGCAGACGTTCTGCTTGTGCAGGCTGTGCGCGGCTTTGGCCACGGCGGCGCCCAGGCGGGCGATCTCTTCAGGCTCCAGTGGTGCTTCGCGCTCGAGCCAGTGCTCCAGCGTCTGGCCTTCGATGTACTCCATCACCAGATACGGCAGCCGACTCAGATCGCCCGCGGCCACGAAGCGCGGCACATGCGTTCCGGTGAGCGAAGGCATGATCATCAGCTCCACCTCGAAGCTGAGGATGGTTTCGGCGCCGTCGCCTGCCGTCATGCGCGGGATTTTCATGGCCATCGGGAACTCGGCCTCGCGGCGTGTTCCGTCAGCCCCCGGGGCGTGCTGTACCTCGTAGATGTGTGCCATGCCGCCGGCGTGGATGCAGCGACCGACCTCGAAGCCGTCGATCAGGGTACCGGGTTCAAGCAGTTTCAACGGCCTTCCTCCAGCCGCGAGGCAAAGAACTCGGGAAGTCCCGCCTTGCGGATGGCCGCAGCCGCAGCCGCATGGTCGTAGGGCACGCGGTAGAAAGTGATGCGGCCGGCAGTGTCGTCGTAGAGGGCGTACATGGCGCGTGTGTCGCCATCACGGGGTTGCCCCACCGAGCCCACGGTGGCGACCCAGGAGCGGTGGCGGGGCAGTGGCACGGGCACACCCGCTGTGGGGGTGAAAGACATCAGACTTTGGCCGCTGCCCTGGTAGTAGAGGGTTTGTTCGTGCACGTGGCCGACAAACACATGCGTGCTGTGTTCGCCCTGCGCTGCCGCTTCGAGGCACTGGCGGGCGGCGCGTTCGTTGTCCACATAGCGCCATTCCTTGGGGTGGTGCGCGCTTGCATGCACCAGCAGCATGTGCTCAAAACGTTGCGACAACGGCAGGTGTGCCAGAAAACGGCGGCAGTGCGGTGGCAGTTGCTGATACGTCCAGGCGGCCGTCATGGCCCCCAGGCTGCCTTCGGCCTGCGGCGGGGTGACGGCCATGGCGTCATGGTTGCCCTGCAGCACGCAGGCACCCTCGCCGTGCCATTGCATGATGCGTTCCACCACAGGCAATGGGTCGCCGCCGTAGCCCACCAGATCCCCGAGAACGGCCCAGCGCTGCGCACCCTGGCGTCGGGCGTGCTCGGCGCAGGCGTCCAGGGCCTGGATGTTGGCGTGGATGTCAGAAAGCAGGGCCCATTTCATTCGCGTCTCCGGTAGACCCGTATCTTCAGGCCTCGTCCTGATGGCAAGCTTGCAGCATCTTGGTGTGTGCGGGCTTGACCCGTGTCAATCTCCCTTCAGGGTGGGCTGTCAAAATATCACGATGAATTTGCGCAAAAAACGGGTTCGTCTGCTGATTCGCCAGGGTTTGATCTATTCCCTGCTGCTGGCCTTGGGCATCCTGGGGCTGGGTGGCTTGGGATTCTGGATGATCGATCCGCGCATCGACAACTTCGCTGACGGCTTGTGGCTGGCCTTCACCACGGCGGCTACCGTGGGCTATGGCGATGTGATTCCGCACACGTCTGCTTCAAGGCTGTTTTCTGTGGTGGTGGTTCTGCTCGGGTTGGCGGTGCTGTCCCTGGTCACGGCTTCGTTGTCCGCGATCTTTGTCGAAAAGGAAGTCGAAGCCGAGGAGCGCCAGATTGAAAAGGAGCTCTTGAGCGAGCTGCGCGTGCTCCGGCAAGAGTTGCACAGCCTGCGCCAGGAGGTCGGCGATCTGCGGGCCAGTGTCCAGGCGGTCAAAGTCATCGACCGCTGAACCGGGCTGCACGCTTTTCCACGAAAGAGCGCACGCCCTCGGCTGCGTCCTCGCTGCGCGACAGGCGTTTTTGCACCTCAAGGAAGTCCTGCATGGCCACCAGAGGGCCGTGTTCCACACCTTTGAGCACGTTCTGCCGTGTGGCGACCACCGCCAGCGGTGCCTGCGCCGCGATCAGCTGCGCGATGCGCAGGGCTTCGGCGCGCTCTTGCCCGGCCGGCACCACCTTTTGCACGAAATTCAACCGCAAGGCTTCGGCGCTGTCGAACACATCGCCGGTGAGCAGGTGCAACAGCGCGTTGCCCATGCCTGCGCGCTCGGCCATGCGCAGCGTGGCGCCACCCGTGGCCATGATGCCGCGGGCGACTTCCAGCTGCGAGAAGCGGCAGTCGTCGGCGGCCACCACGATGTCGGCCGCCAGCATCAGCTCGATGCCCAGCGTGTAGGTGATGCCCTGCACCGCCACCACCATGGGTTTGGTGCGGCGGCGGTAACCGTCCATGCCCAGGTTCAGCGGGTCGACCAGCCCGAGCGGCACGGCCTTTTCGCCGCGCTGCATGAGTGGCGCAATGGTGGGCAGGTCCAGTCCGGCAGTGAAGTGTGCGCCCTCGGCCACCAGCAGGCCCACGCGCAGCGCGGGGTCGTCGTCCAGCCAGGTGTAGGCCTCGCCAAGCTCGCGGAACATCTTGGGCGTGAAGCCGTTGCGCTTGGACGGGCGGTTGATGGCGATCTGCAGCACCCCGTCGGTGACGGTGGTGTCGATGCTGCCTTCGGGGTGGTGTGTGGCGGTGTTCATGCCGGGCATGCTAGGGTGCCGGGCCCTGCACGCCATTCACCCCGGTGACAGGCGTTCGGAGATGGTGGGAGCCCCTGCGGCCGAAAGCATTCGCGCGCAGGGGCGCGCTCCCACGGGAAATATCAGTACTTGTAAACGCCCTGACCTGTCTTTCGGCCCAGGCGGCCGGCAGCCACCATTTCCTTGAGCAGGGGGCTGGGGCGGTACTTGCTGTCGCCGAATTCCTTGAGGTAGACCTCCATCACGGCCAGGCACACGTCCAGGCCGATCATGTCGGCCAGTGCCAGCGGGCCGATCGGCTGGTTGCAACCCAGCTTCATGCCGGCATCGATCGCTTCGGCCTCGGCCAGACCTTCGCCCAGCACAAAAAAGGCCTCGTTGATCATGGGCACCAGGATGCGGTTGACCACAAAGCCCGGAGCGTTCTTCACGGTGATGGGCGTCTTGCCCAGTGCCAGCGCCAACTCGTGCACGGCGTCGTGGGTGGCGTCGCTGGTCTGCAGACCGCGGATGATTTCCACCAGCGCCATGATTGGCACCGGGTTGAAGAAGTGCATGCCGATGAAGCGGTCGGCGCGCTGCGTGGCGGCGGCCAGCTGGGTGATCGAGATCGACGAGGTGTTGGACGCGATGATCACGTTGGGCGCCAGCAGGCCGTCGAGCTGCTTGAGGATCTTGACCTTGAGCTCGTGGTTCTCGGTGGCGGCCTCGATCACCAGCTGCGCCCCCTTGAGGTCGTCGTAGCTGGTCGAGCCCTTGATGCGGCCCAGCGCTGCGGCCTTGTCGGCCTCGGAAATCTTTTCTTTCTTGACCAGGCGGTCCAGGCTGCCCGAGACGGTGGCGATGCCCTTGGCCACGGCGGCTTCGGAAATGTCGACCATGACGACGTTCACGCCCGACACGGCGCAAGCCTGCGCGATGCCATTGCCCATGGTGCCGGCGCCGATGATGCCTACGGTTTGGATGCTCATGTGGATGCTTTCTTCAATGCCAGAGTGGGGTTAACCAAATGATCTTAGCGGGTTTGATTGGCCGGAGGCTGACACTTGAGATCTGTGATTTGTAATCGATATTCACAAACAAGTTGATGTGAAATGCATTTCCATGAGGGTCGAATGCGTAACTTCTTGCCATGGCTCCTATCCCGGAAACCCAGGCATTTGCCGACCGTCTGCGCCGTGCTCTTGATGCAGCGGGCGTACGCTCATCGCCCACTGTGGTGGCCAACGAATTCAATCTGCGGTACTGGGGTCGCAGCATCACAGCCCACACCGCCCGCAACTGGTTGCTGGGCCAAGCCCTGCCCACGCAGGACAAGCTGGTGGTACTGGCCGAGTGGCTGCAGGTCAGCCCGGACGAACTTCGTTTTGGCAGGGCGGCATCAGGTCCACGCTTGTTCGATGCCGATGCCCAATTTGAGCAACTGGACATGGCTGACCGGGAAATGATCAACCGCTACCTGAGCCTGCCTACCGCCGACCGGAAAACCGTGCGGGAAGTGGTGACTGCGATGGCGGTGGCGGCGGGGACAAGGAAGAAGCAGGCCCAGGACGCCTGACCACACAGGTGCAGCGAAGGGCACAATCCGCGCATGCCTTCCGCCGGATCGTCTGCCACCCTCTCTGTCCCCCAAAAAGCCCTGCGCAAGCTCGGGCTGGTGCGCGACATTGATCTGGCGCTGCATTTACCTTTGCGCTACGAGGATGAAACCCGCATCGTCAAGCTGCGCGATGCGCGCGATGGCGATACGGTGCAGATCGAAGCCACGGTGACGGCCTGCGAAGTGACCTTCAAGCCGCGCCGTCAGTTGCTGGTGACGGTGGACGATGGCTCGGACACTTGCCAACTGCGCTTTTTCACCTTCTACCCCTCGCACCAGAAGGCGCTGGCCGTGGGCAACCGGCTGCGCATCCGGGGCGAGGTGCGCGGCGGCTTCATGGGGCTGGCGATGATGCACCCGAGCTTCAAGGCGGCAGGCGGCGAGCTGGCGAAGGCGTTGACGCCGGTGTACCCGACCACGGCCGGGTTGCCGCAAGCTTATTTGCGGCGCGCTGTCATCAATGGGCTCACGCATGCCGACCTGAGCGAGACCCTGCCGCCGGGCATCCACTGGCCGGACCGGCGCGCCGCCATGACGCTGCGCGAGGCGCTGCAGTTTTTGCACCACCCCACGCCCGATGTGTCGCTGGCCACGCTCGAAGACAAGACGCACCCGGCCTGGATTCGCCTCAAGTGCGAGGAGCTGCTGGCGCAGCAGCTCTCGCAGCTGACGGCCAAGCGTGAACGTGATTTGCTGCGCGCCCCGATGCTGCCCTTGCGGGCCGAAGGGCTGCACGCCCAATTGCTGTCCGGTCTGCCTTTTGCGCTGACGAACGCGCAGCAACGCGTCGGCCACGAGATCGCCGCCGATCTGGCGCGCCCCGTGCCCATGCACCGCCTGCTGCAGGGCGATGTGGGTGCGGGCAAGACGGTGGTGGCCGCACTGGCGGCGATGGTGGCGATCGATGCGGGCTGGCAGTGCGCGTTGATGGCGCCGACCGAAATCCTTGCCGGCCAGCACTTCGGCAAGCTGGTGGGCTGGCTCGAACCCTTGGGTGTGAAAGTGGCGTGGCTGACCGGCAGCCAGAAGAAGAAAGAGCGTGCCGAAATGCTGGCGCTGATCGAGTCCGGCGAGGCCGCGCTGGTGGTGGGCACGCACGCGGTCATTCAGGAGCAGGTCAAGTTCAAGAACCTCGCGCTGGCTGTGATCGACGAGCAGCACCGCTTTGGCGTGGCCCAGCGGCTGGCCCTGCGCGGCAAGATGCAGGAGGACGGCATGGAGCCGCACCTGCTGATGATGAGCGCCACGCCCATCCCGCGCACGCTGGCCATGAGCTATTACGCCGATCTGGATGTGTCGGTGATCGATGAACTGCCGCCCGGGCGCACGCCCATTGTCACGCGGGTGATTTCGGACAGCCGCCGTGACGAGATCATCGAACGCATCGGCGCGCAGCTCCAGCAGGGCCGGCAGGTGTACTGGGTGTGTCCGCTCATTGAAGAGAGCGAGGCGCTGGACCTGACCAATGCCACGCAGACCCATGCCGAACTGAGCGAAGCGCTGCCCGGCGTGATGGTGGGGCTGCTGCACTCGCGCATGCCGGTGGCCGAAAAGAAGGCGGTGATGGACCTGTTCACCAGCGGCCAGATGGGCGTGCTGGTGAGCACCACGGTGATCGAAGTCGGCGTGGACGTGCCCAACGCTTCGCTGATGGTGATCGAACATGCCGAGCGCTTTGGCCTGAGCCAGCTGCACCAGCTGCGCGGGCGGGTGGGGCGCGGCGCGGCGGCTTCGGCCTGCGTGCTGCTGTACGGCACGGGCGAGAGCGGTCGATTGGGCGAGACCGCACGCGAACGCCTGCGCGCCATGGTCGAGACGAACGACGGTTTCGAAATCGCCCGCCGCGATCTGGAAATCCGCGGCCCGGGCGAGTTTCTGGGCGCGCGCCAGTCTGGCGCCCCGCTGCTGCGTTTTGCCGATCTGACGATCGACGCGCCTTTGCTGGACTGGGCGCGCGAACTGGCGCCGCAGATGCTGGACCGCCACCCCGTACTGGCCGAGCGGCATGTTGGCCGCTGGCTGGGGGGCAAAGCGGAGTACCTCAAGGCGTGATTCCGCGCGTCATTGCGAGCACAGCGAAGCAATCCATGGATTGCCGCGCCACGGTGTGGCTCGCAATGACGGGCTACACCGGTGCACTTCTACAATCAACAAGCCATGACACTGACTGAACTCAAATACATCGTCGCGGTGGCCCGCGAAAAGCACTTCGGCAAGGCGGCCGAGGCCTGTCATGTGTCGCAGCCAACGCTGTCGCTGGCGATCAAGAAGCTCGAAGAGGAACTGGACGTCAAGCTCTTTGAGCGCAGTGCGTCCGAGGTGGCGGTCACGCCGCTGGGCGAAGAAATCGTGCGCCAGGCGCAGAGCGTGCTGGAGCAGGCGGCCGAGATCAAGGAAATTGCCAAGCGCGGCAAGGACCCGCTGGCCGGACCGATCCGGCTGGGGGTGATCTACACGATTGGCCCCTACCTGCTGCCCGACCTGGTGCGCGAGGTGATTCACTCGATCCCCCAGATGCCCCTGATGCTGCAGGAAAACCTGACTGTGCGCCTGTTGGAGATGCTGCGCACCGGCGAGATCGACTGCGCCATCCTGGCAGAGCCCTTCCCGGACGCCGGTCTCGCGATCGCGCCGCTTTACGATGAGCCCTTCATGGCCGCCGTGCCGGCCAATCACCCCTTGGCTGACAAAAAAGCGGTGTCTGCCGAGGCGCTCAAGAACGAGACCATGTTGCTGTTGGGCGCGGGGCATTGCTTTCGAGACCATGTGCTGGAGGTCTGCCCCGAGTTCGCGCGCTTTGCCAACCATGCCGACGGCATCCGCAAAACCTTCGAGGGTTCCTCGCTGGAAACCATCAAGCACATGGTGGCGGCCGGTATGGGCATCACCATGGTGCCGCGCCTGTCGGTTCCGGACACCAAGCCTGCCAGCAAACGCGCGGCCAGCCGTCTGGACATGCCGGTGCGTTACCTGCCGGTGGTCGACGCCCATGGCGGGCCACCGCCCACCCGGCGCGTGGTGCTGGCCTGGCGGCGCAGCTTCACCCGCTACGAGGCGATTGCCGCCTTGCGAAACGCCATCTACGCCTGCCCGCTCAAGGGTGTGACCCGTCTGTCCTGAGCAGACATCCGCGATCAGGGACGCGCTCCCACAAAGCCAATATGTCCGACAAACTCAAGCTGTACCTCGACCTGATCCGCTGGAACCGGCCGGCAGGCTGGCTGCTGCTGCTGTGGCCGTCGCTGGCGGCATTGTGGGTGGCAGCGGGTGGTTTTCCGGGCTGGCATCTGTTGGTGGTGTTCACGCTCGGCACCATCCTGATGCGCAGCGCAGGCTGCTGCGTGAATGATGTGGCCGACCGCGACTTTGACCGCCATGTCAAGCGCACGGCCCAGCGCCCGGTGACCAGCGGGCGCATCGGCACGCGTGAGGCGCTGGCCGTCGGTGCGGTGCTGGCACTTTGTGCTTTTGGGTTGGTGCTGACCACCAACGAGGCCACCATCGCCTGGTCATTCGCTGCGCTGGTGGTGACCCTGATTTATCCCTTTGCCAAGCGTTACGTCTCCATGCCACAGGCGGTGCTCGGTGTGGCTTTCAGCTTCGGCATCCCCATGGCATTTGCAGCGGTGCAGGGCGAAGTGCCAGCGCTGGCCTGGGGCCTGCTGGTGGGCAACCTGTTCTGGGTGCTGGCCTACGACACCGAATACGCCATGGTCGACCGCGACGACGACCTCAAGATCGGCATGAAGACCTCGGCCATCACGCTGGGCAACCGGGATGTGCCTGCCATCATGGCTTTTTATGTGGCCTACCTGCTGGTCTGGGCGGCGCTGCTGCCAGTGCCGCGCCAAAGCCCGCTGTTTGCGCTTGGCTGGACGGCGGCGGCCGCCCAGGTGCTTTGGCATTACTTCCTGATCCGCCAGCGCACCCGCGAAGGTTGTTTCAAGGCCTTCCGGCTGAACCACTGGCTGGGGTTCAGTGTGTTCGCGGGCGTGGTGCTGGGCTACGGCTTTTAAACCTTGCCGAACTCGTCGCCCAGTTCGCGGGCCCGCTGTTCAGCGGCCTGCATGGCGGCAATGAACGCCGGCTTGATGCCAGCGTTTTCCATGGCGGTGATGGCCGCATAGGTGGTGCCACCCTTAGAGGTGACACGCTGGCGCAGCACCTCGGGCGAATCGCTGGAGGCTGCTGCCAGAGAGGAAGCGCCTGCGAAGGTGGCCACAGCCAACTTGTACGCCTGTTCGGCTGACAGGCCCATGCCCACACCCGCTTCGGTCATGGCTTCAAGGAAAAAGAACACATAGGCGGGGCCCGAGCCGGACAGGGCGGTGACGGCGTCCAGATGAGACTCCCGGTCCACCCACAGGTACTGACCGGTGGTGGCGATGATCTGCTCGATGCTGGCCTTCTGGTTTTCTGACACGCCGGGGCAGGCAAAGAGGGCGGTTATTCCCTGACCGACCAGGGCCGGGGTGTTGGGCATGCTGCGCACCACGCATGTGCTGCCCAGCCAGTTGCACATGCTGTCGGTGCGGATGCCGGCGGCCACAGACAAATGCAGGGCTTGGCGGGTGTGGGCCGCCACAGGGGCTGCCGCTTCCTTGAACACCTGGGGCTTGACGGCCCAGACCACGAGCTGGGCGGCCACGAGGGACGGACCGGCCTGAGACAGCACCGTGACGCCGAAATCCTTTTGCAGGCGGGTGGCGGTATCGGCAAAAGGTTCGACCACCGTAATGCATGAAGGAGGCGTGCCTTGGCGGATCAGGCCGCCGATGATGGCGCTGGCCATGTTGCCGCCGCCAATGAAGGCAATGTGCTGGAAATTGGAGTCCATATTGGTATGTGCTGAGTCGGATGCCGCCGATTGTCACCGCTGGCGCTGGCCTTTGGGCGACGGGGCCCGTTTGAATCCATTTCGGTTCCTTTTTCGCCTGGAGAGCAGTGTTCGAAGGAAAACTCGGGAAACAGTTGACTGCAGCGTGGGTTTTTGTGATAATAGAGGGCTTCGCCTTCATTGGGGGCGCAGTTATCTGCCCAATCTGAAGCGCTGCGAGTGGTTCGCAGCAGGGATGACGGGTCCAAGACTGATTCCTCTGGCGCTTGCCTTCGGGTGGGTGGCTCAGGAATACAAGTTGGGAATATTGAAATGATCCAGACAGAATCTCGGTTGGACGTTGCCGACAACACCGGCGCCAAGTCCGTGCTGTGCATCAAGGTGCTCGGCGGGTCCAAGCGCCGCTACGCCAGTGTTGGCGACATCATCAAGGTGACCATCAAGGAAGCCGCTCCGCGTGGCCGCGTCAAAAAAGGCGAGGTGTACAGCGCAGTGGTGGTCCGTACCGCCAAAGGCATCCGCCGTGGCGATGGTTCCCTTGTCAAATTCGATGGCAATGCAGCCGTATTGCTGAATGCCAAACTTGAGCCCATCGGCACCCGCATCTTCGGCCCGGTCACGCGTGAACTGCGTACCGAGAAGTTCATGAAGATCGTGTCCCTGGCTCCCGAAGTGCTCTAAAGAGGACGCGCCATGAACAAGATTATCAAAGGCGACGAAGTCATCGTGATCACCGGTCGTGACAAAGGCAAGCGCGGCAAGGTGTCGCTGCGTGCCGACGATTCGCATGTGGTGGTTGACGGTATCAACCTCGTCAAGAAGCATGCCAAGCCGAACCCCATGAAGGGCACCAACGGCGGCATCATCGAAAAAGCCATGCCGATTCACCAGTCCAACGTGGCAATTTTCAACGCCGCGACGGGCAAGGCCGATCGCGTGGGCATCAAGCAGCTGGCTGACGGCAAGCGCGTGCGCGTTTACAAGTCCAGCGGCGAAGAAATCAAGGTGGCATGACCATGGCACGTTTCCAGCAAATATACCGCGACAAAGTCGCTCCCGAGCTGACCGCCAAGTTTGGCTACAAGTCGCCGATGGAAGTGCCTCGCATCACCAAAATCACCCTGAACATGGGTGTGAGCGAGGCTGTGGCCGACAAGAAGGTCATGGACAACGCCGTGGGCGATCTGACCAAGATCGCAGGCCAGAAGCCTGTGGTGACCAAAGCCAAGAAAGCCATCGCCGGTTTCAAGATCCGCGAAGGCCAGGCCATTGGCTGCATGGTGACCCTGCGTGGCGTGCAGATGTACGAATTCCTCGATCGTTTCGTGACGGTGGCCCTGCCCCGCGTCCGTGACTTCCGTGGTATCTCCGGTCGTGCTTTCGACGGCCGTGGTAACTACAACATCGGTGTGAAAGAGCAGATCATTTTCCCCGAGATCGAGTACGACAAGGTCGACGCCCTGCGCGGCCTGAACATCAGCATCACCACGACGGCCAAGACCGACGACGAGTGCAAGGCACTGCTCGCGGCTTTCCGTTTCCCCTTCAAGAACTGAGGTGCCACGTGGCTAAAGTAGCTTTGATTCAGCGTGAGCTCAAGCGTGAAAAACTGGCGGCCAAGTTCGCCAAGAAGTACGCCGAGCTCAAGGCCGTCGCCAACGACGCCAAGCGCAGCGACGAAGAGCGTGCAGTTGCCCGTCTGGCCCTGCAAAAGCTTCCCCGCAACGCCAACCCGACCCGTCAGCGCAACCGCTGCGAAATCACCGGTCGTCCGCGTGGCACGTTCCGTCAATTCGGTCTGGGCCGCGCCAAGATCCGTGAGCTTGCCTTTGAAGGCAATATCCCGGGCGTGACCAAGGCCAGCTGGTAAATCGGCAGGAGAGATACAACATGAGCATGAGTGATCCCATCGCCGATCTGCTGACCCGCATCCGTAACGCCCAGATGGTCGCCAAGACCAGCGTGTCGGTGCCCTCTTCCAAGGTGAAGGTGGCCATCGCCCAGGTGCTGAAGGACGAAGGTTATATCGACGGCTTCCAAGTCAAGTCCGCGGACGGCAAGTCCGAGCTGGAAATCGCCCTGAAGTACTACGCCGGTCGCCCGGTCATCGAGCGCATCGAGCGTGTGAGCCGTCCTGGCCTGCGCGTGTACAAGGGTCGCGACGCCATTCCTCAGGTCATGAACGGCCTGGGCGTGGCCATCGTCACCACCCCCAAGGGTGTGATGACTGACCGCAAAGCACGTGCTGCCGGAGTCGGTGGCGAAGTGCTGTGCTACGTCGCTTAATGGCAGGAGAGACGAAATGTCCCGAGTAGGAAAAATGCCTGTGACCGTCCCCGCTGGCGTGGATGTGTCCATCAAGGAAGACCAGATCAGCGTCAAGGGCGCCGGCGGCCAGCTGGCCGTGGCTGCCAACGCGCTGGTCAAGGTGAACAATGAAGGTGGCAAGCTGAGCTTTGTGCCTGCCAACGACTCCCGTGAAGCCAACGCCATGAGCGGCACCATGCGTCAGCTGGTGAACAACATGGTGACCGGTGTGACCAAGGGTTTCGAGAAGAAGCTGAGCCTGATCGGCGTGGGTTACAAAGCCCAGGCTGCTGGCGCAAAACTCAACCTGGCTGTCGGTTACTCGCACCCCGTTGACATCGTGATGCCTGCCGGCATCACTGTGGCCACGCCGAGCCCGACCGAGATCGTGATCAAGGGCGCTGACCGTCAGCGCGTGGGTCAGATCGCTGCCGAGATCCGTGCTGTTCGTCCGCCCGAGCCCTACAAGGGCAAAGGCATCCGCTATGCGGACGAGAAGATCACGATCAAAGAGACCAAGAAGAAATAAGGAGCTGCACCATGTTGACCAAGAAAGAGCAGCGTCTCCGTCGTGCCCGCCAGACCCGCATCCGCATTGCCCAGCAAGGCGTGGCCCGTCTGTCGGTGAACCGCACCAACCTTCACATCTACGCCAGCGTGATCTCTGGCTGCGGCACCAAGGTGCTGGCCAGCGCATCCACCGCCGAAGCCGAAGTGCGCAAGGCCCTGGGTGGCTCCGGCAAAGGCGGCAACGCCGCTGCCGCGCAAGTCATCGGCAAGCGCATCGCCGAGAAGGCCAAGGCTGCTGGTGTTGAAAAAGTCGCTTTTGACCGTGCTGGCTTTGCCTACCACGGCCGCGTCAAGGCTCTGGCCGACGCCGCCCGTGAAGCTGGCCTGCAGTTCTAAACGGATCGGATAATCAAATGGCTAAGTTTCAAGCAAAACCCCAGAGTGACGGTCCTGAGGACGGCATGCGGGAAAAAATGATCGCGGTCAACCGCGTGACCAAGGTGGTCAAGGGTGGCCGTATCCTGGGTTTCGCAGCGCTGACCGTGGTGGGTGATGGCGACGGCCGCGTCGGCATGGGCAAGGGCAAGTCGAAAGAAGTGCCTGTGGCCGTGCAGAAAGCGATGGAAGAAGCCCGCCGCAACATGACCAAGGTGTCCCTCAAGAACGGCACGATCCACCACACCGTGATGGGTCACCACGGTGCAGCCCGCGTCATGATGACGCCCGCTCCC